>QWCD01000157.1_pt1 | contig 60745 bp, 57 predicted proteins | sample 1972461 | NCBI WGS metagenome assembly QWCD01 (sample SAMN09866717, study PRJNA288562) | Human vaginal metagenome isolate term4_vaginal, whole genome shotgun... | isolation source: vagina | host: Homo sapiens | place: USA: California | reverse complement strand
TTTGATTAATTACGAGGCAAAACACAACGGCAAGCGACTTGATTCGCATGGCCAGCCACTGCAATAGATGAATTAGAGAAAAATTTTATCTTGCATGACTATCCTCATGGAATCAATGCGTAGCACCTCTTTACAACGTAAAAAAAGCATATAATATTTGATTGACAAAAGCCATAGTAATGGCCGTATTAAGATGGACAGAGCAAAACGAGGCGAGAACATGAAAGCACTTATTGTAATTGATTATTCATACGATTTTGTAGCAGATGATGGGGCGCTTACCGTAGGCGCACCAGCGCAGGCACTTAGCCAGCATATTTGCGATCTGACGCATGATTTTCTTAATGCAGGCGAATATGTAGTTATTGCCAACGACACACATCACAAAGGTGATCCCTATCATCCAGAAACCAAACTCTTTCCGCCTCACAATATCGAAGGAACTCCAGGTCAAAAGCTATATGGAGAAATGCAAACCATCTTGGAAGCAAACAAAGATAATCCAAACCTTTATTACATGCCAAAAACTCGCTATTCTGCCTTTGCGGGTACCGATTTGCATATCAAACTGCGAGAGCGCGGCATTAATGAAATTCATCTTGTAGGTGTTTGCACGGATATTTGTGTTCTGCATACGGCTGTTGACGCGTATAACCTTGGTTTTTCTATTGTTGTTCACAAGAATGGCGTTGCAAGTTTTGATCCACAAGGACATGCATGGGCGCTTAACCATTTTGAGCATTGCCTTGGAGCAAAAATTGAGGATTAATATTTAAACGTTAAAACGCGTGGTTCTCTATAAGAGGACTGGCACAACCGTTATGTTTATGAGATACTTTTCATGGTTCGAATAGCACGAGAAACAACTCCCATATTTTCTCTTCTATATCAAACACAATCTGCGCGCACCGTGCTAAGAATCGCACAAAAAAGAGCGCCGTTTGGACGCTCTACCTGCTGTTATTCAATGGAGGCGAGACCCGGATTCGAGCCTGGGATAAAAAAGATTTTTTCAAACGTCACCACAGCTTCTGCGAAGGTCTTTACGTTCTCTTTCCAGCCTGCCTTTTACAATCTTGTCGAGCTGCTCTTGAGTGGTTACAGGTTCCTTCAAATCCATTTCTTTCCTTTCAATAGGTTCCGCCCGCTCGGACGTTTACGAGTAGCATTACCCTTGCTACGAGGTAGGTACCGCTTTTCCGTAACGGCTGCGTATATGAAAAAAGCCACTTTTCAGTGGCTTAAATCAACGAAATTGGGTATAATTGAGCTAAGAAAACTCGCTTATTCTATTTAATATGGATTAAGCGAGTTTTTTAATTAGCATTTTTAACTTACTTCCTTCGAGTACTAATGATTTGGCACCCGACTAACGATTCGAACGTTAATTTTCGGTTTTGGAGACCGATGTACTGCCCTTGTACGAGTCGGGTGTGTGTGGTATAGTTGTTTTAACAAAAAGACCTTGGCGCTCTGGATAGGGAACCAGGGTCTTTTTAATACCTATGTAAATTGTTCTCCTTATCGACAAAATATGATATAATCGAAAGAAGGGCGAGCAGCCCGCGTACAACTGCGCGAATTTGCACTCGCTCTTTTATTTGTACACATTAACTAGCTCCCCTGTCTTTGGAAAACAAGCAATCGTGTAATTTGCACCGAATTCATTCGTAACGTCTTGTATTGCTTTAGTAAGATCTGCATCACTAAACTTAGATTCAGAGTTATCTATCACCATCCTTATAACTCTTTTTTTCTTTTTATTGGTCTTAAAACATAGTTTTTTACAGCTCCAAAGGCGTTTTCAGAGTCTCTAGGAGTCTTTATTTCAACGCCGTTTTCAAAATCAGGTAATCCAACTTTACGCTTTATGTCATTCGTTATAGGCCAGTAGTAATCAATCTGAAAATGTGGCTCAATGCCTACAGTCGCAAGCCTATGAGCCGTTCTATCTTCCCACGGATTATCTATTGTTACTGAATGCTTGGTTTTCGGTGTCGCGTAGGCTATTCCAGACGGCGTCCCGCTATTAAGCCACTTAAAGTCTCTTGTCTCACATTCAGCAATAATCGCAGATCGATTCTCCCAAATAGGCTCAAGACCAATCGTATTAGCACACTCAACCTAGCGCGCATATATCTCATCAGAATCATATCCTTCGATAGTTGTTTTCTTTGATCCTGGAACGATTATGCAATCACACCGAAGATGGAACTTATGGCCAGCCCTACCTGCGCTAAATTCAGACTTATAATCAAAGCCCCTTGCATATATAAAGGCGTACAAAGGTTTAGTACCCCCCCCGTACGTCTGTTATTGAAAAGCCGCAAGGTTTCCCTCACGGCTTCACACATTACATACTACGCTATATAAGTTGCTCATTGTTGCCATTGCTGCTCATTTTGGTTGTGCGCTTGCATGTCTTTTCTGATGAGGTCTTTTATATAAGCGTTTTGTTTTGGCTGCATGCTCACCCATTCAAACAGATCCATATCATCAGGGAAGAACACTATCTGCTTTGTTTTAGTGCTTCTCCTTTTATAGTTAGCGTTTGCGCGCTTCTGTGCTTCACTTGTTGCCATTTTTATGACCCCCCTTTGTAATAAACCAATATATAAGGTCTATAACTACAAAGATAACAATTAAGATACCTATGAATTTAATATCCATGATTTTTTCTCCTCTGCTTTATTTTTATACATGTGCTATGCTATGAATAGCCTGCAAGAGGCTAGGTGCACTAACCCCTTGCAAACTTTTATTTTAAGACTCTTCGCCGCGATGCTCTGAGTCTTTTTCTTTATATCTCCTTTCTAAATACTGTATTATCAGATGTGATAATACAGTATTTGTTATTTTATGCTTCATGTTGTTCATGCTTTGCTTGCATATCCTTTTCGATAAGGTCGCGAATATAGCCTGCTTTGTTATCAAAACTACAAGCATACTCATATAACTCTTTATCTTTTGGATAAAAAGGAACTGATATACGCTTTACTGATTGTTGTTCATAGCGTTTATTTGCTCTTAGACGTGCTTCGCTTGCCATGGTGTTTCTCCCATTTCTTGATTATTACATACGCGATATATATACCAATCATACTGGCTATAACTTGGCGTATAAAACTAAATAAAAACTCTATGTAATCCATTCTATCAACTCCTTAATCTGGTAAAATGGATTACAAGACATGCGGCACCACGCCTTGTAATCTTTATTAATTGTCTTTATTGTTTCTCCACCGCTTGTGAAACGCTTCAACGATGAGCGCGCTTGCAACGTTTCTAACTATTGAAACATTAAGACTTACAACAACCTCTAACATAAGCACATCATTTGTTTGTGGTTGTTGCTATAACATTTTACACTATTCGTTATATTATACAAGTTAGTCGTAATTATTTACGTCCAATCATGTTAAAAGCTATATCCCTCATATAAGAAAGAATATCAGGCGTACTGAAGGTTAAAATGTACTCTGTACAGCATGAATATTAAAGGCATGCGGGCGTATCTTTGATAAGCGAATGAAGTTGGTGTATAGTGAGAAGAGATAGAGGTGTCAGCTTCGGGCAGCTGCCTGAGGTTGTCGCCTCTATTTTTTAGAGCTTGCAATAGCCCCGTTACTCTTAATTGTGGTGTAGTATATGGAGCGCGCAATCGGCGAACTGTTCATCTTTTTTCTCATTTTTTTATTACGCGCAAAGCTTAAGGTTTTCTCGATGTTTCTACTCAAATGCTTGTTATTGTATATATTTCAATTCAATAGCACTTGCCAAACATGCTTTACCAATAACGTTTTGAGCCGCTTGACTTCTAGTTCTCTAAACTATTTCTGTATCAACTTGAAAAGTGCACTTGATACCCTGCTTTGATAAGGAAATTAATTTTTGGTATATTGGGTGTAATAAAAGAGGCTGCTTCGGGGGTTACCCTGTCGTAGTCTCTTTTATTTTTCTTCATATATCATTACGAGTAACTACTAGCCCTGCATGCGGTTCTTCTTAGTGGTATAGTGTAAATAGCGGGTTAACGGCGGCGGGCATTTCCGCAGCTGCTTAACCCGCTATTTACAAGTTCAGGCAATAGTCAAAAATCGTACAACTCAAATAGCACTAAATCCTGAATTCAATAACGAGTAACAATTGTACCGAAGGCTACCATGCTCAGTGCGCGTGAAAATTAAAAGTGTGTGCGTGTATCTTTAGGCGCAGAAGTAAATCGTGGTATAATACACTTAACCCGTCAGAGACCTGCCATTCGTGGGAGGCAAGCTGGACGGGTACTTTTTTGCATGTGTTCTCTTTCTTATGGTATATTTTACTTGTATAGGAGGTACGCTGCTCCGCTAATGGGAGGAGCTGCCTCCTATGCATATCAATCCTTTTACATTCCCTGTTTTATCGATAAACACTATCCATTGTACTTTATGCTGCATTTTCGGCACATCGCATGGAGCCAGGATTAAAGTTGCGCGTGTGTATCGTGCTTTTTACCTCACAGAGTTGCCCGTTTATACGTAGGCATATCTGAGCAACCCTGGGCATAAACTTGAAACCCATTTTTTGTAAGCGTGTCATGTACAAATAGGTTGCGCCACTCATTACCACGCTTTTTGAAGTTGTCTTTTGAATAGTCGCTATTCTCAACTTGTCGCATGTCAGAATTTTCTCTAGGGTTTTCACTGTAATCAACTTCAGCATCTTACCTGTAAGTAATCATTGTCTATCGCGGAGTTTAAGATTATTGAAAAATGCTTCCCATTAGCAATAGGTGTCGTGCGTGCATTTATGGTTTTAACACCTATATCAAGCTTTTTCAAAAAGGCGCACGGGCGTATCTTTAGGCGCCGAATTAAATGTGGTATAGTGTACACATAAAAAGGCTTCCCCGCTGACCTATACAGGGGGGCGAGCCTTTTTTATTATTTTCATTTCGCCTTTTGAGTTAATTATTCGGACTTCGCCATAACACCCATGCTGTTCCTTTTCAAAAGGGTGTGCGATCGCATCTTTGATAAGCTAATTAAATTTTGGTATAGTGTGAGTGGAGATTGCCGCCCTGCTAATAGGGAGACAATCTCCAATTTCGAATTTATACCTATTTTTTGTTTTTAATATTATTAGCTAACCTTTATAACTTTTTCGGTTTGTTATAACAAATTTTAAGAATAGGCACACTGCTTCGCAAATGGTGAGCGGCTTCGCTTTTTAAGAGCTTTCACATTTTGCCCTGTTTAAACTTGTTACAAACCCATCGCAAACTAGCGTATGCTACTTCATTACTTAATATCACTAAAAGAGGAGCCATATATTAGTGAGCGGATCCCTTCGATGCTACCTTTATTTTTTACCCAAATAATAAAACTGTTTAAGTCTTTTTATTTCCGCTATCAAAATATAACCTGTAATTATTCTGATATATCTCTTTTTTAATGCGAGCTTTAGCTTTGAGGTTACCGCAAAAACCGCCACGCAGGCGGTCTAATGAATTTGGAAACCTGCAGATGATGATGAAGAACAGCTACTCTTGGTGCACCTTGCCTTCGCGAAGCATTTTTCCAAGCTCTGTGATTACTCCAATAAAGCTATAGGCTTTTCCAGTTTTTTTCTCTATAGCGACAACATTCGCGCCTGACTCCCAAACTACGGGGGTGTGATAGGAAAACACATAATGGTCTTTATACTCGCAATATGTATCAACTTTTCCTAAAAGGTCTTTTGCAATAGATAGCGCTTGCTCGTAATCAACCATTGTTACCTCCTAAAACTTAAAACGGATTCTCGGTTAAACGCTTCCAAATGGTTAAAGGTTAAAGCGTTATCTCTTTTAATTCATTACCTAACGTATCATCAAACATCGCAGCTGCAAAACTAAAATCGATAGACCCATCCTTTTTCCAAACAATAAGAGGCGAGGTATAACCACCGATAACAGGCTCTTTGTCTTTACAATCGCCACCACTGTAAAAAACGAAAGCATTATCGTGTTCTACGCACAAATCAAATTCTTGAAAATTGCTCACACTATCTTGTGCCTTTTTCTTAGCTTGCTCAAAAGAAATCATGATTCCCCTATCGTTTAAAGTGATTTTTAGTAGAGGTGAATGTTTCTAAATTAAGGACTGTTAATTTAACAACCTATGCGTAACGATATTAACAGTTCAACTTAACACTTTGTATTATACGCTACAAAAAAGTTATGCCAAGCGCGCGCGGCTGCTCATTTTGATTGTGAGCTTGCATGTCTTTGCGGATGAGGTCTTTTATATAGGCGTTTTGTTTTGGTGGCGGAACACTTGTTTATATAAATCCATTTCATCGATAAAGAATACGACCTGTATTACATTGTGTCTTTTACAGTTAGGATTACCGCGTTCTATGCTTCGGTTACCATTATTATTTCTTCTTTCCTATAGTATCAAGAGCCTTAACAATATAATGCGCGATAATATACCCTATAGCGCTTGTGATAATCATGTAAATGTATTGTTCCATGGTAACTACCCCTTTATACTGTACATAAGACGCTGAGGAGCGGACTCCCCAGCATCTATATTATTTAAGCTCCTCTGCTTTCTTTGTATTCTTTGTCTTAAGCTTTGGAGCTTCTTTTATATGACAAAACACATTGTTAGATTTTAGCACGTGGATGTCTATTTTATTGCATTCTGAGTCTAGAAAAAGTAATAATTTGCCTCACACACATCAACCTGTCGGTAATTCCGACAGGTTGGGTATTAGTTTTATATACATATAAAGCAATTACAGAGTCTCGAAAACACATGTTAGCTGCATCTATTACGGAACGATTTGCCTAAATTATCTCGTAAAAACCCTTGTAGCAGAGCTTGATCATTATCATTCAAAGCTGTTTTATTAAATAGTACAAACTTGCCTTTATCAATATAAATGATAAAGTACTTCTTTAATTCAAACGCTAACAACACAAGACGCCACTCTATTTTTTCGTAACCACGATGATCGGCACAACTGAGCCGAATGCATCTATCATCAAATTTAACAATTCTGGTAATTTGTGGACGCTCAGAATGTGCATAATTAAAGCATTGCTGCTCACAAGAAAAAATCATAAGAGGAATAGAAGCCCCTACGGCTGCGCAACAAAGCAAAATGATATTGGATAAAGCAAGAAAACCCAAAAAATGAAGAGAAAGCAAAACGTAAGACGCAACGGCTGCCACTCCAACAAATAAAGATTGGAAGCGATGCTGTGCAAAACAATCAAAATAGACAGCAAATCTAAAATCTTTTGGACTTGTCACAGATTGCAGAGTCATCGCTTCCATATATATCCTTACCTAAATTGACTTATTAATACTGGCCATACCTTTTTAGAACTTCATTTTGTGTTAAACGTATATTTTCGTCCGATAAAGGTACATATGTTCCTCCAGTTGCACGTATACGATAATAAATTTCAGATACCATTTCAAGAACTGTTGCTACCTTAAATGCAGTAGGAAGATCTTTACCAACACAAACAGCACCATGATTTCTTAAAAGACATGCGCTACTCTTCTGGCCAATTGCCTTAACAGCAGCATGTGCCAAATCTGGTGTTCCTGGTAACTGATACTCAGCACAAACAACATTATCACCTAAAGCTTGGGCAGCCTCATCGTGAATATTTACAGGAATACCTTCACCCATGGTAGAGAAAACTGTCGAATAAATAGGATGCGTATGAATAATTGCGTTAATTTCGGGCCGCGCAAGATACATTTCGCGATGAAGCTCATGTTCTATAGATGGGCGTCTTATCCCTTCAACAACATTGTCCTTCATGTCCATAACAACAATATCATTTGTAGTTAGCGAGCAATAATCCATTCCCGAAGGGCTAATATAGATTAAACCTGCTTCTCTATCACAAATACTGATATTACCCCAGGTTGACACCGTTAAATGGCTTTTGAGTAATTGCACTCCAGCTTCACGAATGCAGGCTTTTAATTCATTACTAAATTGAGACATAATACCAAAACTTCCTTTTCTTACATAAATTTATAAATTCTCATTACAAGTAGCCACATGATTTAATGCAGAATTCTCGATGAAACGATGTATTGCATCCATATGTTTGTGCACAAAGATATAGGCAACAATGTAAATTAATACAACAGCACCAATTAATACAAAATTCCTGGAAAGGAAAGCCATAAATACAAGTGCACCAATAGGCTGACCCAATATAACCAAAGACGTAATCATTCCATAGCTACCCAAATCAATACCTGTGGCAACAGCAACTTGAGTAAAAGCAGAACCCGTGATGGAACAGCAATAGAGATCTATAATCATAAAGACTAAGCCACCAATAAATGACTTTAAGATATTACCGTTTGAACAGGCTACAAAAGGCTGAATAATATAGGGAATACCAACCAAATCAAGCATAGGTAGTGTTAAGTTTCCAGGTAAGATAAATGAGATAATAAGCGTAGCAGGCATAAGAAGAATACCGGTAATTAAAGTAGCTGCCTCACCGTATCCTGTAGCATCATTAACAGCTAAATACCACTCTCTGTTTGCAACACCAGCAGCTTTCATCTTTTTCTTAGAAGCGTCTGTTATAGCAGAAAAAGATCCAGCAAAAATACCTGATACCTTAGGGAAAACAGACATAACAGCTGCAGTTGCAATAGCACACGTGGTAATTTCTCCCCAAGTTTTAAGCTCAGAAAGTTTATTAAAATCACCAATTAAACCTATGAGCAGACCTAAGAACAAACCAAGTGTCATTGGTTCACCAATAAAACCAAGTTTTTTTCTCAGAGTTTGAGGATCTGCTTTTATCTTATATAAGCCAAGCTTATCAAGCAAAATATTAATGGGTACTGCAAGAATACCAACCGTAGCGGTATGTAATGAAGCAATTGTACAATTAGGATATCCGTAATATGTTGACCAGCGCTTTGCAATAATCTCGGTGCATAAAAGTGTAATAAGCTGAGCAACAATCATGCAAGCCATAGAAAGCCAAAAATCTCCCGTCAAAACAAATAGACAAGCACCCCAAACAAAATAGGAATAGTTATTCCATAGGTCACCAGCTTGAAAAACCGTTGTATATTTAATTAAATACAAAACAACTTGCATAATAATTGCTACGGAAATATAGATCATGCCAACTTGATACGAGTAAGCAACTATTGATGTAGTTTGCCATCCTAAGTCAACAACAGGTAAATTAATGCCCATACTATGAATCATATTGTCTACAACGGGTGCCAAAATAGGACTATACGTTCCAATAACAAGGGAAAATCCTTCAAGTCCCACACCAGCAGATAATGCAGAAACAAATGCTTTCTTTTTGTTAACGCCCATAACTATTGCGATAACAAAAATAATAACTGGAACAAAAACTGCAGCCTGAAACGTCTTAAAAAACAAATTAAGCGCATTTAAAAATACGTCCATTGACGCCTCCTTTACATAAATTGTTTATTTATCCTGCTCTTCTAAGCATGCAATGGCTTCCTCTACAAACTCATCGTCACCCATACCAGTAATAAGTCCCATGGCAGAAAATGCTGGAACATCCCCATGAGGACCAATTGGACTTGAATAGGCGATAAAATTGTATTGACCTCTCATAAGATAGCCATCAAGCTCAGAAGGATTACACTCATCTGTATCAACGTCATAACCGCGCTCGGATAATAGATCAACAATTTTGTTTGCAACCATATGCGAAGTTACAACACCCGATCCACAAACGGATAAAACTCTTACTTTATCAACCATTTCTTCTCCTATCCTTGGTGATAAATTCCAATAATTAAACGTTCAAAATAGGGTCTAACTTACTAAAAATTTCGTCACGTGTTACAGCTACACTTATATCTTGTAAAAGCTGAGAATTCTGAATAATCGCCATGATTTTCTGAAGTGTCTCAATTTGCTTATCGGGATCTTTTATCGCAAGCATAAAAACAACAGTTGGTTGTAAAATTTTGTTCGGGTCATCCATCGCATGCCAGCCAACCGAATGTGTTAATGTAGCAACAGCCATGGAAGTCCGATTTACATTCTCGCTTGCACAGTGTGGAATTGCGATATCAAAGGCACGTGCAGAAATACCTGTAGGAAAATGTGCCTCACGCTCAATAAGTGCTGCTGCATATGATTCCTTAGCTAAATCAAGCTTAGTGAACTGATGTGCCATATATTGCAATACTTCAGTTCTTGAATCAAACTCTAGCTTAGGGAAAATCATTTCGCGCTCTAAAAAAAGAGTGCTACTTCTATTAACTTCCATAGTAACCCCGCTTCTTTTATACGAACATCTCTTATTCATATTATATTTTGTTTTTCTTTGTTTCTCTTTGTTTTACGGTGAGTGGTATAAATTTAGAGGCGAATAATCAATCTAATACCAATAGATACAAAGGTTCATTATCATTTGGTATAGAAATATGCTAATTTTGACATATGAGTTCACCTTATAAGAAAGGTACACAATATGATTAGCTCGTTGAGAAAAGAAAAAATTAGAGAGTTGCTGTACGAAAAAAAGAGTGTGACGGTTAACGGGCTGTCTAAGGTGTTTAATGTTACAACAGAAACGATACGTACTGATTTAAAAGCATTATCTGCCGAAGACGCTTCTATTAAAAGATCATATGGTGGTGCCTATATCTCAAACGGCGTAGAAAACCTTATTGACGTTAATATTCGTATGGACGTCTGTGTTGAGGCCAAAGAAAGAATCGCCCAGCATTCTAAAGCCTTGGTTGTATCTGGAGATACTTTGTTTTTAGATAACTCAACAACCTGTTTTTACATTGCAAAAGAAATACAAGATATGCATTTAACTGTACTTACAAATAATTTACCGATCATCAATTTATTATCTAATTGTTCTAATATCAAGCTTGTTAGTATCGGTGGCATATATTCAACCTCAGAAATGTCATTCTATGGGAATATTGCCGTTCAAACTATGGAAAACTATTTTGTTGATAAAGTCTTTTTTTCTAGCAGGTTTGTTTCACTACCAGACGGAATAACAGATTCGTCAGAACGTTGGACACTCATAAGAAAAAAAGCTTTAAAACATGCTACCAAGGCTTATTACGTTGCAGATCATTCTAAATTTGATCATACATCGTATAATCGACTTGCAGGATTTGATGAAATAGATCAAGTTATAACTGATACACCTTTGCGGCAAGAATAATGGAGGCGAGACCCGGATTCGAACCGGGGATAAAGGCTTTGCAGGCCTCTGCCTTACCACTTGGCCATCTCGCCGATTGATGTATGCACGCACATACATCAGATATAAAAAAGACCGATAAAATCGGTCATTAAAATCAATGGAGCGGGCTACGGGGTTCGAACCCGCGACCTCAACCTTGGCAAGGTTGCGCGCTACCAACTGCGCTAAGCCCGCGAACGCAATAGATAATATACGCAAGACCGAACAAGAATGCAAGACTCATTTTTAAATTGATAGCAAATTTTTGATACTACACAAATAAACTCAGAACCTATAATTGCAAATTATCCCTTATTGACCTGCAGTAATAATCAAGAATATCAGCGAATAAACTTTCATTTAAGCGCGCGCGGCAGATATGAACTTCACAATATGAACACGTGTACCGCTGTGCCCCAAACGTTTACCTATAGATAAACCATCCACCAAAAGGCTCACCAAATGAATGCCACGACCACGCATAGCTCCCTCATCAACTTTGGGAAGATCTTCCACACATGTAATCTCATAGCCTTCGCCACAATCGGTTATATCCACAATCGCACGATCGGAATACGCACTAATTCTCACAAGCGAACAAGAACCATCCGTATGATCAACAGCATTGCCCATAGCCTCCCCTATTGCAAGCATAAGGTCAAAAAGCTCGTCCGAGCTAAACGCAAGCTGGCTCAATTCTTCTTGAACGCGGCCGCGCGTGGTGCATAAATGCTTGGGATCTATTTGAATCACACGCTGCCACAAAGGCAAGGCATGCGGTTGAAACATGTCCTTTTGACAAAAGGCATCACTATTTCTCAAGGGAATAAAATCAAGCATGCGCGCACGACGTAAAATTGCCAACACCTGAGGTTGCACATTGATCATAGAAATGATTCCTTGATGTGCACGTATACGCCTCATCGTGCTCCACAACAGCCCCATACCCGACGAATCAATAAAGGATACGTCGGCAAGATTTAAAATCATACGCGGATATTCGCGATACAAAAATGAATCTATCAGCGCCGATGCAGATGCTACCGTGGTCACATCTAAATCGCCTTTAAGCGGAATAACTACTATGTTTGGAATCACATTCATGTGGTTTTTATTCCCTTAAATGCTGACAATATACAAAAACAGCCACGTATACAAATTTTATTGCAGACGGCACTTAGTCTAGCAAACAATCGCGACACACTTTTACATGTACATCGTCAAATCTGAGACCAACAATTGCCACATCATCTTCAAGATGTTGAGAAGTAAACGCATCAAGACGATCAAGTAAGCGCTGCGGCAGTCCTTGAATACCTTGGCTTCGCTCACGCAGCAATGCGTCCATTAAGCCGTCCTCACCAAAAAAACTCCCATCCTGCGCGCGAGCCTCAGTTGTACCATCAGTGTAGAGCACAAGAATATCGCCCTCAAAAAGCTCTGTAGTGCCATCTGTATAGCTCATTTCGCTAAAAGCACCCACAGCACCAGACTGAACGTTAAGTTGCTCAATAGTACCCGTAGAAGCCCGTATAAGCATTGCAGGAGGATGACCAGCCGAACAATAGGTAATAACGCCTTTTTGCAAATCGATAATGCCTATAAACAAAGTTGCAAAAGTCTCGACGCGAGAAAAACTCAAAAGAAACCTATTAAGCAATCGCACTTGCACCGCAGGCATAAGACCTTGCCACGCATAGGCGCGTAAAGCCGTTTTAACAGCAGCAGACACACTTGCCGCTTCAACACCTTTTCCCGAAACGTCGCCCATAATAACGCATGCACGACACTTTGGCAGCCTAATCAGATCGTAAAAATCTCCTCCAATGGTAGCTGTCTGTGTTGCTGACGAATAAATACCCTGAGCGGTAATACCTTCTACCTGCTGCAGCTCATTGGTCATACCAGTTTGTAAAGCTTGAGCTATGTGTTGATCGCGCGCGTGACGCTGATCATTGGTAGTAGTATCGTGAATATCGTGAGCTAAACGGGATAAAAAATTAAGATCCGCAGAATCAAGGCGTGCACTATTTTCTTGACGAACAAAAATGCACATACAACGACTTGAACCCAAAAGCCCAAAATCAACCAATGCACCAGTACCTACAATAGCCTGATCTTTAAGCACAGCTCCAAGGCTATCTTGAGCACAAAACGTACTTATACTCACATGCTTGGGAATACCAAGCGCAGCCGAAAAACACGGGCAATCAAAACTAAAAGCGGGATAGTGAGGACTTTGCGCAAAAAATTCTGCCGCAGGCAAAGGCGTTTTACACGTCTTAGAAGCGCCAGAAAATAACGTAGGTTCACCCTGATGGTTTGCACTATGGACATACAAAGAGCAATAGCTTTTTTCATCACAGACAAATATCAACTTTGCATCAATTGCTTTGGCTGCAAGATTTGCGTATTTCCAAACGTGTGATAAGCCTATTTCCTGCGCATGCAACATAGATTCACGAAGCTTGCTTGAAGTTGCAATCAAGCGATTTTCACGCTGTGCCTGAGCGGCAGTTATCGCGCCAATCAACTGTATCGATAAATAGCGTGCAATCCCATTAAGATAATCAAGATCACTCTTATCAAACGTATGCACAGCACTATAACCAACAAGCAAAAGCGCAATCACGCGCTCGCCATACCAAACGGGAACGCTTACAAATGAACTAAAGAGTGGGACATTACAGGCTTTTAAGCGCGTGATATCCCCCGTTTTGTCATCACGTAAAAATACAACATCAGGTGTAGTATCTTGTGAATAAGTATTTGTTGTGGGTGAAGCATTATGCTTATGTGTTAAAGGCTCAACAGCTGCCTCATCAGGCGACACAACCGTAAAGCATTGCGTTGATAGCTCATGTGGATTAAAACACAAGCAATCTTGCCTACACGCTACCTTGTCGGGAAAGTGATGAGGAATACCTGCGAGATCGATATTGCTCTGAGTACCTCGAAGATAAAAACCATCATGCGTATGAATGTAACAAAGCGTTGCCGTAGCATCCATGGTTTGCGTAAGAAGCTTAAGCACGCGCGCGCAAAGTGTGTCAATATCTTTTGCATCAAGTGTATCTAACACGATATCAAGCAGTCCTCGAGTGCGCTTTTGAGAGGTTTTAAGCTTATCTTGAAGCTCCTTATAGGAATCCTGCATATGTGATATATCTACATCTTGCATAGAGCCTCCATAGGACGTATGAAAGCATAACTTGCTTTGAGGCTTGAGGCGCATGAAGCAAGTTATTTGTAACATAAGCAATAGAAATACGCTCTTTAAGAAAAAAGGACTCTTTCGAGTCCTATCATTCAAAAATGGTGTCGGAGGCGGGACTTGAACCCGCACGACCTTTTAGTCAGTCACTAGCACCTCAAGCTAGCGCGTCTGCCAATTCCGCCACTCCGACGCTTGTTGCGCGAAAAGTATACTACCATGGTCTGAGTATGTAATGCAAGTGTCAATTCAAATTTTTTTTGAAATAACGCTCAATACCACAAATCATGCAAAACATTTAACGCGCCTAACACGTAAACCAATACAATAAAAGCGCACGTCTCGTAAAAAAACGTGCGCTTTAGAAACTTACAACTTAATGGAGTCCTCTTTAATAGGGTTCGTTTCTGCAAAATGGCATGCACAAAAATGACCCGGTGCAACTTCTTTCAGCTGAGGCATAGGCTCTTTGGCACAGATATCTTTTGCAATAGGACAACGTGTATGAAAACGACAACCCGAAGGCGGATTAATTGGGGAAGGAGGATCTCCTGCCAAAATAATGCGCTTACGGTTGTGCTGAATATCTGGATCAGGAATAGGAACTGCACTCAACAAAGACTGCGTATAGGGATGATTGGGCTCGGCATATAAGCTTTTCCAATCTGAAAATTCCATCATGTTACCTAAATACATAACGGCAATACGATCGGAAATGTGCTGAACAACCGATAAGTCGTGTGCAATGAACAGATAGGCGGTTTTATACTCTTTTTGTAAATCGCTTAAGAGATTAAGAACCTGAGCTTGAATGGAAACGTCCAAAGCAGAAACAGGCTCGTCACAGATAATGAGCTTTGGCTTTAATGCAAACGCACGTGCAATACCAACACGCTGGCGTTGACCACCTGAAAACTCATGTGGGTAACGGTTAATATGCTCGGGATTAAGACCCACCACATCCAAAAGTTTACGAACATAGTCTATACGTTCTTCACGATCGGGCATAACGTTGTGAATCACCAAAGGCTCAGAAACAATTTCGCCAATAGTTAAACGAGGGTTTAAAGACGCATAAGGATCCTGGAATATATATTGCATATTACGACGCATATGCTTTAATTCCTTTTTATTCATCTTAACGATGTCTTTACCCTCAAATTCAACAACACCAGAAGAAGGCTGAATTAAACGCATGATACAACGACCCGTTGTAGACTTACCACAACCACTCTCGCCTACCAGTCCAAAAGTCTCACCAGGATAAATGTCAAACGATATGTCATTTACCGCGTGTACATACCGTTTTTTCATCTTGCCAAACAGAGCGCCACTTGAAACAGGGAATAATTTTGACAAATGCTCAACATGTAAAAGAGGCTTACCAGTAAACTTATGCTCTGAGCTTACGTTAGACTCTATATCAGCTAAGGTTAAAGGCGTTGGGCTTTCTTGAGCGTCACTACCTTGCATGTGCTCTTTCATTACTTTTGGCCTCCCTTCCTAGTTCTTGAGTTTTCGGGCGTATGCGCCAAAATAAACTCGGGGTCATTTGCATAATGACAACGTGAATAATGTCCAGTTTCGGTAACAAACAGTTCTGGACGCTTTTGCTTGCATAAATCTGTTGCATACGGACAACGAGGTGCAAACGCACATCCTTTAGGAACATTGACCAACGAAGGTGGATTTCCTTCGATGGGCGTCAATGGCTTTTTCTCGGTCATAACCGCATCTGGAATAGAGCGCGTTAAACCCCAGGTATACGGATGCATTGGATTGTAGAATATCTCGTCAGCTGTTCCAAACTCAACAGGAGAACCTGCGTACATAACCATAATCTTATCGGCAACGTCGGCAACAACACCTAAATCGTGCGTAATCATGATAATAGCGTTACCATTTTTCTTTTGCATTTTTTGCATAAGCTCAATAATTTGAGCCTGAATGGTTACGTCCAAAGCAGTTGTAGGCTCATCAGCAATAAGAATATCTGGATCACAAGCAAGAGCCATAGCAATCATAACACGCTGACGCATACCACCTGAAAACTCATGCGGATACTCTTTAACGCGCTGCTCGGGGTTTGGAATGCCTACTAAGCTTAAAAGTTCAATAGAGCGTTTAAGCGCGTCCTCTTTTGAATAGCCCTTATGTAAGCGTAAACCTTCACTCAGCTGGTGACCAATAGTATAAACAGGATTCAAAGACGTCATTGGATCTTGGAAAATCATGGCAATGTCATTACCACGGATGTGTTCCATCTCTTGCTCACTCATCTTAAGCAATGAATGCCCACGATAACGAACATCGCCACCTTCGATTTTTCCTGGAGGCATATCGATAAGACCCATTATTGTCATAGACGTAACCGATTTACCCGAACCAGATTCACCTACAACACCAAGTGTTTCTCCACGGTCAAGGGTATACGAAACGCCATTTACAGCCTTTACGATACCGTCTTTGGTATGAAAGTACATCTTTAAGTTATCAACTTCCAAAAGGTGTGCACCCTCAGGTACAGGTTGATTCTTAAGATCTACCCACGCACCATCTTTCTTTTTTCTAAAAGCAAACAGCTTTGATACATCAAACATTTTCTTCGACCCCATGGCTTATGCATCCTTCATTTTTACATCAAGCGCATCGCGCAGACCGTCACCTAAAAGCGTGAAGGACAAAACTGTTGTAAGAATTGCAAGACCCGGCATAATCATAAGCCAAGGTTGTGTTGCAAGATAAATCTGACCATCTTGAATCATAATTCCCCAAGAAGGATCGGGAGGAATAACGCCCATACCAAGATAGGAAAGAGCAGACTCAGTAAGAATTGCACCACCGATATTCATCGTAGAGTACACAACGATCGATGCAACAGAATTTGGAAAAATATGACGCATAATAATACGAGCGTCAGACGCTCCCATTGAACGGGCAGCATCAACAAAATCGGCTGATTTAACAGAAAGAATAGCCGACCTAAAGACACGCGCAATCGAAGGCCATCCAAGTACACCAATAGCAAGAAATACGTTTTGAATACCTGGCCCTATAACTGCTAACATGGCAATTACAAACAAAATATAGGGAAACGCAAGAAAAATATCGGCCAAGCGCATGATAAGCGTATCCCATATACCACCATAGTAAGCAGAGAATGAACCCATGACCAAACCAATAACAGTGGAAATAAGGGTAGCCAACACACCAACAGAAAGTGAAATGCGTGCACCATAAATAACACGACACAAAACGTCACGACCGAGCGTATCGGTACCAAAAGGATGTTCAACCGATGGTGGAAGCCTTGAACACTGCGCCATCGTGGTAGAATCGATCTCGGTTGGGTTACCCAGTGTTTGAGGTACCCAAAGATCAGCAGTTAAAGCTACTAAAATCATAAATATAATCCAAATTATGGAAGCAATAGCAAGCTTGTTGCGGCTTAAACGTCCCCATGCATCGCCCCACATAGTTCTAGTTTTTGGTTTATCAATAGGGTCAGAACCCTCTTTAGGAGCATTTTCTTTTTGTTCCTCAGGAGTTTGAATGCCTATAGGTTTTAATTTTTTTGACTTATCAAACATATTTTTTAAACTCATCATACACACTCCCCTTATTCGCTCTTAGATGAACTGAATCTAATGCGAGGATCCAGGAAGGCATATGAAACATCAACAAGAAGATTGATGACCATAACCACCACAACAATTACGGTTACCGATCCTAAAACAGTAGGCCAGTCACGCTGCGTAATAGCACGATAGGTTTCAAAACCAACACCAGGCCAGTTAAAAACGGTTTCGGTAAGAATAGCTCCTGCCATCATACCACCGAAATCCAAACCGATATAGGTAACGACAGGAATAAGCGCATTCTTAAGTGCATGATGCCAAATAACGTTTCGACGGGAAAGTCCTTTTGCACGAGCAGTTCTAATATAATCTTGGTTAAGAACTTCCAAAAGCTGCGAACGCATAATTCTTGCAACGTATGCGGTTGAAACAGAAGCAAGCGTAACAGCAGGAAGAATATAATACATCCAGTCATCAAAGTTAGAGCCTGGACCACCTACACCAGAGATTGGCAAATAGAAGAATCCATCAGTAAGATCTTTAAGGACAATACCAAAGAAGAGCTGAAGAAGCATACCAAGCCAAAATGCAGGCATGGCAACCAGTACCGAAGTTGCAAGCGTTACAAACATATCCCAAAACGAATATCGCTTAATTGCCGAAATCATACCAGCACCAATTCCCACAATTGCTTCAAGACAAATAGCAACTATGGAAAGGCTAATAGTATACGGATACTTAGCAAGAAGAATTTGTGTAACAGGTTGTCCGCTCCGCTGGAAAGAAACGCCCAAATCTCCCTGAAGCAAACCGCTTACAAACAAGGCATAGCGTTTCCATAAAGGAGTATCTATGGTATGGCCTTGTTCATCGAATATGGGAGCCCCATTATCATCGGTCTCGATAAAATGGAAGGTAGCTCTTAAATTAAGCTCTGTTACTGCGTCGAGTTTCTTCTCTCCCGCCATAAGCTTAACAGGATCTCCAGGAACCACGTTTTCCATAACAAACAGGACAAGTGTTACACCTAAAAATACAGGTATAAACTGAAGAAGACGCTTCATTATGTACTTGATCATAAGTACGAATCCCCTTGTTTAGTTTGACAACAAACAAATAATTAGCTGCAGGCGCACGATGAAAACCCTCTACCGTTCATATATACGCCCTAATGCATATAAAGCTAATTACATAGACTTTAAAAGTATAGCCTATTAGAAAAGATACATTGAATTTTTAACACAATGTTAAAAGAGAAAACACAAGATACTCGTTTTTTGCACAATTCACCTCAAAATGCAGTGCCAAACGCAAAGTACCTAGCTTACGGGCATGAATCAATAAATTCTTGATATGGCAAGCGGGAGCAGACCATATTAAAGCCAGCTCCCGCACTACATACCTGCTAAGGTACAACACACGTATGACGTAGTAAGGACTTAAGCCTTTACTTCTGCATCGACAAAGTTACCAATGCTTTGTGGATTGTAGAAGAATTGCTGAATCTTTGAAGAACCTACGTGATTGTGTGAGTAGTACAAAATAGGAATCAAAGGACAATCTTCTGCAACCTGAGCATTGATCTCGCGGTATTTAGCCTTACGAGACTCTTCGTCTTTCTCAAGACGTGCAGCATTAATAGCTTTATCAACATCAGGATTGTTATATTTACCCATGTTGTTTTCTGCAGTTGAGAAGAAGCAAGGATAAATAAAGTTATCAAGCGTTGGATAGTCAGCAACCCAGCCCATACGACCAATTTGGTAATCACCATTTTGGCAAGCGCTTAAGTAAGCAGCCCACTCAAGAGTCTTTTGCTTAACTTCCAAGCCAATAGCCTTAAGGTCACCTTGAACAGCAGACATAAGGTCTTCGTGTCCACCACCAGAGTTATAGGTAAGGGTAATTTCGGTGTCTTTAAGTCCGTTATCGTCGATGAGCTTCTTAGCTGCATCAACATCATACTTGCAGTATTTCCAAGCGCTAAATGGATCGTTATCCAAAGCAACAGGAATGAAGCTAGTTGCAGGAGTACGAAGTCCTTCAAACAAGGTGTCAACAATGTTACGACGGTTAATTGCCATACAAATTGCACGACGAAGATTAACGTTTTTCATAACTGGATCGTTAAGGTTAAGCAAGAGATAGTAAACACCGAGCGTTGGACCAGTAAGAACTTGCTTATCAGGAGTTACTGTGTCACCATCTGCAGATTGACCATATTTGTCGATATTCTCTTTAAGACGTCCTGTAGGAACAGCACAAAAGTCCATGTTGCCTGCTTCAAACTCACGATAAGCAGTGTTGGGGTCTTTTTGAATCGAGAATACGATGGAATCAAGATTAGCCTTCTTGGAACCATAGTAGTTGTCATAACGCTTAAGAACGATCTTTTGACCGCTTTCCCATTTACCATCCATCTGGTAAGGACCATTACCAATAGGAGCAAGCAAGAAGTCATCAGGTGAGTCAACAGCTGCCTGAGGAACAGGAACCAAAGCAATACATGCTGCTACATAGGGGAAGTCGTACATAGGAGCAGTAAGCTTAACTTCAAAAGTATTCTCATCTGGGCAAGAAAGACCAGAAATAGAATCTGCTTTTCCACTGTGGAATTCTTCATAACCAGCAATTGGTGAAAGGTGGAATGAGATTTGAGAAGGAGTTTTCATCTTAGGAGATGCAATACGCTCCCAACCACGTTTAAATGATTGTGAATCAACTTTATCACCGTTGTGGAATGTTGCACCTTGAACAAGATGGAAGGTATAGGTTAAACCATCATCAGATATATCCCAAGACTCTGCAGCTAAAGGAACAACCTTGTGAGTTTTCCAGTCAAATGTAGTTAAAGGATCGAACAAGTTGTGCTCAACTTGGCTACCTTCTGATTCTTGAGTGTTATAGGGGTCAATTGCAACAGGCTCATTAATGTAGAATTTAAGAGTACCACCCTTACTTCCTCCACTTTTGTCACCTGAAGCAGATCCACCTTTTTTTCCGCATCCTGCAAGCGCAGTTAATGCAGCCGCAGCGATACTGCCGCCAATGAAGCTACGACGCCCCATCATAAGCTTCTCATTCGCCATGATGCCTCCAATACTCATAGTCCAAACGTTATACGCACGCTTGAATACACGAACGGGATAACGAACTTTCCTTGCGTATTATTTTGCCCCGTTATGCATACGTATGCAAACTCTTTCTATAAATGTTAACAATTATGAAATACTTGAGGCTAATTTTTCCAATAGACATAGTGGCGTATCATTTGTTTTTTGATTTGTAAGTATTTTTCTCTTATGCGCTGCATTGCAATGGATGTTTTGTCCAAATACCAGCATATTCTTGTATCTTAAAACTATAACCAACTATGCTCATCATTTGCAAAGATCATAATTTATATTACTATCGATTAAAGCGGCTACAACTATGGAGACTTACATGCAAAAAGATGACTTATTACAAGATGTGCATGCAAAGATTTTGCGTGATATACGTCCTTATCAGTCTGAACGTCTTGCACGTTTTAATGCAAAGCTTGTACCCCATGCTGACCCGCAGACTATTTTAGGAATACGTACTCCCCTTTTACGTTCATATGCAAATAAGGTAAACGTGAAACTCCGCGGTGAATTTTTACAGGCACTTCCGCATCCCTATCTCGAAATGAATATGCTGCATATGATTATGCTGAATAATGAAACACATTTTGAAACGTGGACAGATACAATGGAGTTGTTTATCCCCTTTTGCACCAACTGGATGGTATCAGATTGCACTGCACCGAAGATGCTTAAGAAAAACTCTTTGAATTATGCAAAACAAGCAATAGAATGGCTGCAAAAAGATGATCCATGGGGTAAGCGCATTGCTTTTGTTCTGCTTATAAAACTTGTTGGTTGCTCTAAGCTAGCGCAACATGAAAAGTCGGCTAGCTTAGATATCATTGCAAGCTTATCCCATGATATGCCCTATTACGTCCAAATGGGCGCAGCATGGTATATACAAACGCTTTATAAGAAGGATCCTAGCTCTATAACTGACTATCTAGCGACTAATACGCATCTTGACACGCGTATTAAAAAACGAAGCATGCAAAAAATCCGAGAAGGTAAGCAGATTATCACAGGCGAAGATATGCGTAAAAGCGTTTAAGAAAGAGCTCGTTTAAGAAAGAGTTCCTCTGGAAAAAAGTTAGGTTGAAAGGAACTAAAATACCTAAAGCCACATAAATGTTTCTTTGAGAAAACCTCATGCACGACATAAACAAAAACGCACGATTGCTCGTGCGTATTCATAAATTTGTAATCTAGATTCCAAAGTAGGCTGAAAAAATATGAGCTTAGATGACACCCAAAGGAAATGTTAAAGCCATGACACAAATGCATAGACCAAAGATAAGCGCCATGATAATGGTAAGACGGTCAAGGTTTTTCTCCCAAACGCCCGAACCAGCAGTTGAGTTATACATCGAAGAAGCAATCATGTCGGAAACGCCTGTTCCTTTTCCTGAGTGCATTAAAATAAGAATAACGGTAAAGAAACCAGAAAGTGCAAGCACAACCAGAAGAGCAAAATTAAGTGGACTCACGAATACTCCTTTTCATCGCATACAGCAGACGCACATCATGCGCATGTGTTACGCGAACACACAATAAAACACATGTATGATATCACAAACTTAAGATATAAACGAAAGCTAGACAAAATTGGTAGAAAAGATGAGCACCAAAGTTGAAAAAGACTATCGCTTACCTTAAAAATAGGTAATCCAAAATGCTCAAAAAAAAAGAAGCAGATATCCACTGATACCTGCTTCTTAAAACGTATTAAAACAGTGCTTCTACACAAACATGCATAAAAGCATCTTGTTTACACGCTATTTTGCAGCCTTAACCATAGCGGCAAAAGAATCGGCCTTAAGAGAAGCGCCACCAACTAATGCGCCATCAACATCGGGTTCTGCAAGGAAGCCCTTGATATTTTCAGGCTTTGCAGATCCACCATAAAGAATGCGAATGCCGCAAGCAAGCTCTTCGCCAAAGATTTCTTTAAGGGTAGAACGAATAGCCGAGCAAACCTCTTGTGCATCGGCAGCAGTAGCAGTTTTGCCTGTACCAATAGCCCAAATTGGCTCATATGCAACTACATATTGCGATGGATCAGTAAGCTTTAAACCTTTGGTGTCTGCTTTAATTTGCTCAACAACAAACTCAACATGCTTACCAGCTTCACGAACCTCAAGGCTTTCACCGCAGCAAGAAATTGGAACAATATGATGAGCAAGCAAAGCTTGAGCCTTCTTGTTTATATCCTCATCGGTTTCTCCAAAATAGCCACGACGCTCGGAGTGTCCAATAATGCAGTAGGTTGCTCCAACACTTGTAAGCATAGAAGGAGCAGTTTCTCCGGTATATGCACCCGATTCTTCCCAATATACATTTTGAGCACCAAGAGCAATTTGAGCCGAGCTTTGTTTAAGAACATCGGCAACATTTTTAAGGTCAACAGTTGGTGGGCAAACAACAACATCGACCGAACCAGTTCCGTCTTGCAATTCATCAGCTAAGCCAGATGCAAGTTCTGTAGCTTCGTTGACATTTTTATTCATTTTCCAGTTGCCTGCGATCATTACATTACGCATCTAAAAGCGCCTCCACTCCTGGAAGTGCCTTGCCTTCAACAAGCTCCATAGATGCTCCACCACCAGTAGAGATCCAGCTCATCTTATCTGCAAGACCAAACTTATTGATAGCTGCAACAGAGTCTCCACCGCCAATAATTGAGGTGCAAGAAGAATCTGCAATAGCTTTTGCAACAACTTCGGTACCGTGTGCAAATTGATCCATTTCGAATACACCCATAGGACCATTCCAAAATACGGTGGCAGCACCAGAAACAGCATCTGCATAGAGTTTCTCGGTCTTAGGACCAATATCCATGCCCATACGGTCACTAGGAATAGCATTAGAAGCAACAGCTTCTCCTACAGCGTCTTCACCAAAGTGATCGGTAACAATGTTGTCAACAGGAAGCAAAATCTTAACGCCTTTTTCCTGTGCTTTCTTGAGCATTTCACCTGCACGCTCAACCCAATCGGGCTCTTGAAGCGACGTACCAACTTGGTAACCTTGAGCAAGGAAGAATGTATAAGCCATTCCGCCACCGATGATAAGTGTGTCACACGAATCAATTAAGTGGTCAAGAACACCAATTTTGCTTGAAACTTTAGAACCACCAACAATAGCAACAAACGGACGCTTAGGCTCAGAGAAAATAGAAGTAAGCGTATCAACTTCTTTTTCGAGCAAAAAGCCTGCAACAGCAGGAATGTATGCAGAAGGTCCTACGACAGAGCCTTGTGCACGATGAGCGGTACCAAAGGCGTCGAGCACAAAAATGTCACCATATGACGCAAGCTTCTTTGCAACTTCGGGGTCATTTTTCTTTTCGGCCTTTAAGAAGCGAACGTTCTCAAGCAATAAAATGTCGCCTGGTTTTACTGCTTCTACAGCAGCTTTAGCCTCTTCGCCATAGGTATCAGCAACAAAAGATACTTTATAGCCGCTCAATTCCTCAAGTTTTTTAGCAACAGGAGCCAAAGAAAGGGCTTCTTCGTAACCAGTACCCGCAGGACGACCTAAGTGGCTCATAAGTACAATACCTGCACCATGCTCTTTAAGGTACTTAATGGTAGGAATAGCTTTTTGAATACGGGTAATATCGCCTACGACACCGTCTTTTACCGGAACGTTAAAGTCGACACGCATAAGAACGCGTTTGCCATTAACGTCTATGTCGCGAACGGTCTTTTTTGTAAAGGCCATAGTAAGACTCCTTTTAACTTTTAGACGCACCATTGATGCACGAATATGCGTCTTGTGTGTACGGAATACACAATTTCAATAAAAAGGCACGGTCGCGGCTATGTTTAGCTGCTACCGCGCCTTGTGGCTTCGCAAACTAGTAAGGCTGACTAAGCAACAAATTTCTCGAAGTACTTAATAGTACGTACCATTTGTGAAGTGTAAGAGTTCTCGTTGTCGTACCAAGAAACAACCTCTACCTGATAAAGACCATTGCCAAGATCTTGAACCATGGTTTGAGTTGCATCAAACAAAGAACCATAAGTCATACCGATAATGTCGGAAGAAACGATAGGATCTTCGTTGTAACCAAAGGTCTCAGGATCGCTTGCAGCCTTCATAGCAGCGTTGATAGAGTCAACAGTGATCTCTTTGTCGCTCTTAACTACTGCAAAGAGAAGTGTGGTTGAACCAGTTGGTACAGGAACACGCTGAGCAGAACCGATGAGTTTACCGTTAAGCTCAGGAATTACCAAACCAATTGCCTTAGCAGCACCAGTTGAGTTAGGAACAATGTTGATAGCTGCTGCACGAGCACGACGGAGATCGCCTTTACGGTGAGGACCATCCAAAACCATTTGGTCACCAGTAAATGCGTGAATGGTGCTCATGATACCGCTTTGGATAGGAGCAAAGTCGTTAAGAGCTTTAGCCATAGGAGCAAGGCAGTTAGTGGTGCAGGAAGCAGCAGAAATGATGTTGTCGTCCTTGGTAAGAATTTCGTGGTTTACATTGTAAACAATGGTAGGAAGATCTTTACCTGCAGGAGCAGAAATAACAACCTTCTTAGCACCTGCATCAATGTGAGCTTGAGCCTTAGCCTTTGAAGTGTAAAAACCAGTGCACTCAAGTACAACGTCTACATTAAGCTCGCCCCAAGGAAGATTGTGAGCATCTGCTTCTTTGTAAATCTTAATGGTTTTACCATCGACAGTAATAGAGTCTTCACCAGCAACAACAGAGTGATTACGTGCGTAGTTGCCTTGTGAAGAGTCATACTTGAGGAGGTTAGCGAGCATCTTTGGATCGGTTAAATCGTTAATTGCAACGATTTCTGAACCTTCGTGACCGAACATTTGACGGAAGGCCAAACGACCAATACGACCAAAGCCGTTGATAGCAACCTTAACTGCCATGCTTTCTCCTTTCGCAAGGTTTGCAGGAAGCCTATCTTCCTTCACGAACCTTTTGCATTAATACACAACTAAATAAAACATATATAGTGTAGCTAAACATGTAGCTAAAAAGTGGCAAAGCACTCTTAAGACATAAACAATGAATTTTTAACCAAGTTGAATATGAATTGATATACAATTTTGTAAACGGTTGAAAAGTTCATGTGAACGTCTTCACAACATGTAGTTTACAACGTTTTGTTATCATTTGGAAACAAAAATTAAAAGTTTTTTATTTAGCACAAATCTTATACGAACTCACTTATATTTTCTTGCTTGTTAGACATCTATATGAGTAATAGATAAGGCGATTAACAGCCAAGATGCCAATAAGACAACCTCTATACAAAAAAGAGGCTGAAAAACAGCCTCTTTTCAAACATTCAAATGTTGCCACGTAGCAAGCAGTGAATAACTAGCTTAGTATCTAAGCTTCGGTGGAAGCTTGTGACTCAGCATCTTCTACTGGTGCTTCATCAGCAGGTGCAGCATCGTTTGCTTCTTCGTCTTGGTCTGTACCAAGGGTTTCTGCAGCTGCCTTAATAGACAGAGAAATGCGACGACGTTCAAGGTCAATTTCCATAACCTTAACTTGTACAACATCGCCAACTTTGCAAACCTGAGCAGGAGCATCTACATGAGCCTTTGCCATCTCTGAAATGTGAACCAAGCCCTCTACCCCATTACCAAGGTCTACAAACGCACCAAAGGTAACAAGTTTGGTTACAGTACCTTCAACGATTGCGCCAATTGGGTATTTCTTAACAAGAACGCGCCATGGATCCTCGGTAGTTTGCTTAAGACCCAAAGAAATGCGCTCACGGTTAAGGTCGATATCCAAAACCTGAACTTCTACTTCTTGACCAACTTTTACAACCTCTGCTGGGTGGTTAACGTGGTTCCAAGAAAGTTCCGAAATGTGGATAAGACCGTCGATACCGCCAAGGTCTACAAATGCACCAAATTCAACGATAGAAGAAACGGTACCTTTAAGTTTCATACCAGGTTTAAGCTTAGTGAGGATCTCAGAACGCTCGGCTTTACGAGCAGCTTCCAATACAACACGACGAGAAAGAACAACGTTATTACGGTTACGATCCATCTCGATAACACGAGCCTCAATGCGAGTTCCCATGTAAGCGCTTAGATCTTTAACACGACGGAGGTCTACAAGAGAAGCAGGCAAGAATCCGCGAAGACCGATATCAAGGATAAGACCACCCTTAACAACCTCGATAACTTCACCTTCAACATTAACGCCAGCTTTAAACTTCTCTTCAACAGCATTCCAAGCACGCTCGTACTCAGCACGTTTCTTAGAAAGAATAAGACGACCTTCTTTGTCTTCTTTTTGAAGAACCAAAGCCTCGATGGTGTCACCCATATGTACAAGCTCTTCTGGGCTTGCATCTTTACGAATAGACAACTCACGGGCTGGAATTACGCCTTCGGACTTAAAGCCGATGTCCAACAATACCTCATCGTGCTCAATTTTAACAACGGTACCTGTTACCAGGTCTCCCTCATCAAAATCGGTGATGGTTCCATCGATAAGGCTATTAAGCTCATCATCGGAAACATCATCTAATGAGAAAATAGACGAGTTTTGAATCTCACTCAAAGGTGGACCCCTTTCAAATACGGGGCCCCGGTACATGGTTGGTGCTTTAATCACAAGGCGTGGTAAAGCTTGTTTACAAACAAATGCAAACGTACATGCTCTCGGGGGCCAACAGATATAAGTGCACAACTGCTACGCACACGCATGTATGCACGAAACAACATATGCATTAAACAGAATATCTTATTAGGTATGGTGATTTCAAGATTTTTTTGTAAAAAATAGCAATTTCATTTCAATATCAAAAACTCAAGCTATCTAGTTTAGCATTTCTTAAAAAATACCCGCCTCAAACGAGACGGGCATATCAAACCTTAATACAAACAAGTATGGTAAACGGTTTAAGAATCTACACAACCATTAACGTAATACCATTAACGCAACACTTAAGATAATCAAGTTGCTAATAACAATAGCTATAACAACTCGAACTACAAACTTAAGCCAAGTTCCGTACTCAATACGGGAGAGTGCCAAACCACCCATAATTGCACCATTGGTAGGAGTAAACAGATTTACAACACCAGAAGCAGATGCAAAGATCATAACCATAACCGCAGGGTTAAAGCCGAGGTTTTGAGCAAGAGGTCCCATAATTGGCATAGAAACCGTTGCCATACCAGACGTTGATGGAATAAGGAATGACAGTACAAAGTACAGGAAATATGCACCTACCGAGAAGACAACACCTGACGTACCAGAAAGCGCCTCGGATGACGAGTTAAGAATCCAGTCTGCCAAACCAGTTGAGCTCATAAGAACAGAAACAGCACGAGAAACTGCAATAATCATAGCAACGCTTATGATCTCGCCAGATCCGCGCATGAAGGAATCAACAATTTCGTGCTCGGATAAACCGCCAACAACACCAATAACAATGGCCATAAGAAGGAACCAGGTAGTTGATTCAGGGAAGTACCATTGCCCCAGTGGGACACCAGTTAGCAAGGAAGACCAACCAGCATTATCAACTACTTCTTTTTTAACACTAAAGTTTGCATTGCCTTCGATTTTAAGTTCACCAAGCTCTTTTTCTTTAAAAGTCTTAGTAAGGTCTGCAGGAGCCACTTGTGTTACTTCATCGTGAGAAGCTGCATCACATTCAAAGAAGTTAACACCAAGCTTTGTCCAAGGAATGAAAGAGATGATCATGATAACAAAGGTAATAGCAAATATCCACAAAGAAATTTTTTGTCTTGTGGTCAGTGCAACATCTTTATTAGCTTCCTCTTCTTCAGTTCTGTATACTTCATCGGCAGCTTTAACTTCGTCAAGACTCATCAAGGTGCGACTTGGATCTGCTTTAACGCTCTTTGCATACTGCATCGTAAAGAAAACAGCAATGACATAGGAGACAACGAGTAAAACGGCACCAAGACCAATAATAACGCCTTGGTCTACTGTAATGCCTTTGTCTACCAAAGCTGACGCTGCAACACCAGTACAAAATGGGTTAACAGTTGAGCCCAAGCAACCAACACCAGCACCAAGAAGCACGATCATAGCACCTGTAAGTGAATCATAGCCTGCAGCCATCATAGTTGCAGAAAGAAGTGCATAGAATCCAACCGTCTCTTCGCACATGCCATAAGTAGATCCGCCAAGAGCAAACAATGCCATAAGAATTGGAATGAGTTTAAGCTCATTACCTTTCATGTTCTTGACCAGTACGGAAATACCAGTGTTAAGAGCATCTGTTTTGTTAACGATGCCTAAAAAGCCACCGATAACCAAAACAAATAAACAAACACCAAGCGCATCTCCAAAGCCTTTAACAGGACTCATGAAGAAGTCACCCACCGTAACAGCTGTGATACCAGGAACAAAGGGAGCTATTGCTACCGATATCAGCGCTACAAGGATGAGGAGAATGAAGATAATGGAGAAGGACGTAAGCATCTCTCTCTTTTTCTTCGGTTGCGTAGTTGTAGAACTCATTTCGCAACTCCTTTCACCACAAACATACATTACATGTTTCGCCATCAACATGCTCAAACTCTGCACGTCGGGCTCTTTGTAAGAATATTGTAGAACATATGAAGAAATTTTGATAGAGTCAATCATGTAATTCGGTTAACGTTATGCATTAAAGCGTTAACGGTATTGAATATCATTATTTAGAGCTTTATAAACCAGTCTGGAATGCTACAGATACGCACGCGCAGAAACAAGCAACATAAATTCTTGTATTACCTTGTCTTTTATTAAACTTTACTATGATATTATTCTTTGGTTTATAAGATTCAATACAAAGATACCTTTTTGATTCTTATATATAAGCACACAGTTTTATGCAATATAGTTCTTATTTTATTCATAGGTAAAAAATACGTATGAGAGATTGCATATATAGATACTTCTATTTAAGCGTTGCGTACATAACAGCCTTAATGGTGTGCATACGATTTTCTGCTTCGTCAAATACCTTAGACTGTTTAGACTCAAAGACCTCATCGGCAACTTCCATCTCGGTAACGCCAAATTTCTCGGCAATATCTTTACCAATGGTGGTGTTTGTGTCGTGGAAAGAAGGTAGACAGTGCATAAAGATTACGTCATCATGTGCGTTTGCCATAACTTCTTTGGTAACACGATAAGGCTCCAAAAGTTTAATGCGCTCAGCCCAAATGCTATCAGGCTCGCCCATAGATACCCAAATGTCGGTATAAATAACATCGGCATTTTTGGTTCCTTCGTGAACGTCTTCGGTAAGCGTAATAGTTGAACCATGTTCAGCAGCCAGCTTTTTGCAGGTTTCTACAAGCTCAGGATGTGGCATTTGTTCGCGAGGACCGCAAGCAGTAAAGTTAAGACCAAGCTTTGCGCAAGCAACCATAAGCGAATTTCCTACATTGTTACCAGCATCACCCATGAAGGTAAAATTAAGACCTTTTAAGCGACCAAAGTTCTCTTGGATGGTAAGCATATCGGCAATCATTTGAGTTGGATGAAACTCAGTAGTAAGTCCATTCCAAACAGGAACGCCAGCATTTTTTGCTAAACACTCAACCTTTTCTTGCTCAAAACCACGGTACTCAATACCATCGTACATACGGCCTAAAACGCGCGCAGTATCTTCGATAGACTCTTTTTTACCCATCTGCGAAGATCCTGGCTCAAGATACGTAACGCCCATACCTAAGTCCATACCGCCAACCTCGAACGAGCAGCGCGTACGAGTTGAAGTTTTCTCAAAAAGAAGCACAATGTTTTTGCCTTCAAGATAACGGTGCGGAACACCTGCCATCTTCATGCGTTTGAATTCTGCGCTTAAATCGATGAGGTATTTAATTTCCTCAGTTGAGAAATCGAGCAATTTCAGAAAACTTCTACCACTTAAATTAACACCCATGTGTTTTCCTTTCTAAAGGGCAGTCATATAAAACCGGAAGCGTTTAACTTCCGGTTTATAATCTGTTACAGATCTTCACGAACAAACGGCATGCTCATACAACGTGGGCCTCCGCGACCACGAGAAAGCTCAGCTGATGGAACAACCAAAAGCTCAAGGCCTGCTTTATACAGCGCGTCATTTGTTACCGTGTTGCGCTGGTAAACGCAAATCTTACCAGGTGCAACGGTGAGCGTGTTGGAACCATCATTCCACTGTTCACGAGCGGCGGCAACAGGATCACCATTACCACACTGAATCAGCGTAACATGATCAAGACCCAAAGCTTTGCTTAAGATGTGCTCAAGCGTGTCGTTCATTTCTTCGATCTTAACTTCTCCAGGTACCGAACCTGCAGTCAGCTTAAATACCTGCAAAGTGCCCAAAATACCAGGATGAATGGTGAACTTATCAACATCAATTTGCGTAAAGACTGTATCAAGATGCATGAACGCACGAGATACCGGAATATTAAACGCATAAATTGTATCGATTTCGCACTCATCGGACTTATCCCAGAACATATGCTGTGCTAAGCAGTCAATAGCAGAAGCTTGTGTACGCTGTGAAATACCAATGGCAACGGTATGCGCATTAAGGTTGAGTACGTCTCCGCCTTCTGTATGATAAGCTGCATCGCGACGATACCATAAAGGAGCATCGTTATAATCGGGATGGTCGCGGAAAATATATTTACCAAAGAGCGTTTCGCGATTGCGTGTAACCGAGAACATACGATTGAGATTAACGCCCTTGCCAACGATAGCAAACGGGTCACGTGTAAAGTATGTATTAGGCATAGGGTCAATTAACAAATCGGAATCGGAACCTTGGTTCATATTAACCATGTCTACCAAAAGATTATTGGAACGATCAGGTAAATCAATCTCATTCTTGCGGATTCCTGCGATACATTTCTCTACAAATGTTTGAGTATCTTTAATTGAATCCATAAATTCTTTAACGGCGGCACGCGTATGAGTTCCATGAAGACCTGATTCATCAAGCCATTGATTGGTAAATTCCTCTCGCGAACCGGCTGCATCAAGAGCCTCAGCAACCAGTTTCTCAAGATACAAAACTTCTACACCCTGCTCGCGTAAAATTTCGGCAAAACGATCGTGTTCTGCTTGAGCAACATCGAGAAATGGTACATCGTCAAATAAAAGGCGTCCTAAATCATCTGGCGGAAGATTAAGAAGCTCTTCGCCTGGGCGATGAAGCAAAACCTTTTTAAGAGTACCAATCTCGCTGTGGACGTATAGCCCGTTAGCCATGATGCCTCCTGTAATCCGATTTGAGACTAAAGCCATGCTATAAAGAAAGAGACCTTAGCACTCCAACACCAATAAGAGCACACAAAATGTGTACCTATTGAGAGTATATCCAATAATTAAAGTATGGACCATCTTATGGCAGAAGTCTCGGTTAACGGTATAAGTTTTTATCTCGTAAATAGTTTTTTATCCCGCGATATTCTTAAAAGCGAACATAAGCAAAGTATGTTTCCTTTTTTATTCGATATTAGTTCTTTTTTATTCATTTTATGGCTCATGTATACGATACAAATATCCAATATGAAATATGTATGAACGCGCATCAGAGGCGCAAAATAGAGGATTTACTATGTGATACATACTAAAAAACAACAAGTAACGATACACTAACAAGAAGTATTAAAATACATATATATACATCAACGATCCCCTATTAAAGGAGTTAACGTTTATGGTGCAAAACAACAAGAACAAGCGTCAAAAGCTTATTCTGTATCTAATTATAGGATTGGTAGCTGCTTTTATTGCCCGCTCACTACTTATGCCAACACTGGGAGATACCCGTGTTGAACAGGTAAGCTATAGTGAGTTTCTGCAAAAAGTTGAGCGCGGCGAAGTAAAGAAAGTTCAACTTGATACAGGAACAAAGTCTATGCGTTTCACAACCAGCGATGGTACAGGTGAAAAAGCATACGAGACAACGCAATTCCCCAACGATTCGGGCTTGGTTAAACGTATGGAAGCCCAAGGTGTTGATTTTTCGGCCAAAATACCTGACACCAGCAAAGACATGTGGATTTGGTTACTCATCAATTTGTCACCGTTTATCATTATTTTTGGTGGCGGCTGGCTTATCAATCGTCGTATTAAAAAGCAGATGGGCGAAGATAATCCTTCTATGAACTTTGGAGGAGGTTTTGGCGGTTTTGGACCTTTTGGTGGCGGATTTGGAAAATCAAATGCCAAAGAAGTAAAAGGCCAAGAAACTGGCGTTACCTTTAAAGATGTTGCCGGTCAAGATGAGGCAAAAGATTCGCTGCGCGAAATTGTAAGCTTTTTGGATAATCCAAAAAAATATGCAGCTATTGGAGCGCGTTGTCCTAAAGGTGCTTTGCTCGTAGGACCTCCGGGTACAGGAAAGACGCTTCTAGCGCGCGCCGTTGCAGGTGAAGCAAAAGTGCCGTTTTTCCAAATATCGGGTTCTGAGTTTGTTGAAATGTTTGTAGGTAGAGGTGCAGCAAAAGTTCGCGACCTCTTTAAGCAGGCAAAAGAGAAAGCTCCTTGTATTATCTTTATCGACGAGCTTGATACCGTTGGCAAAAAGCGTGGCGTAAGCGTTAACAGCAACGATGAGCGCGAACAAACGCTTAACCAGCTCCTTGCCGAGATGGATGGTTTTGATAACCATAAAGGCATTGTGGTACTTGCAGCAACCAATCGTCCTGAAACGCTTGATTTGGCCTTGTTGCGCCCTGGGCGTTTTGACCGCAGAATTCCTGTAGAACTTCCCGATTTAACAGGACGTGAAGCAATACTTAAGCTTCATGCAAGCGACGTTAAGATGGAGCAAGGAATCGACTTTGCTCAGGTTGCTCGACAAACACCAGGTACCTCGGGCGCAGATCTCGCTAACATGATAAATGAGGCAGCCCTGCGTGCCGTTCGTATGGGTCGTAGCCGAGTAAGTCAAAGTGATATCGAAGAATCAGTAGACGTAGTTGTTGCAGGCGAAAAGAAAAAAACAGCCGTGCTTTCCGAACACGAACGCAAAGTTGTTTCTTATCACGAAACAGGACACGCCATTGTTGCGGCGGTTCAAAATGGGCGCTCCCCTGTTTCAAAAATTACGATTATTCCTCGTACCTCAGGTGCGCTTGGTTTTACTATGCAAGCCGAAGAAGATCAGCGCTACCTAACAACCAAAGAGGAATACAAACAGCGTTTGGCGGTATTATGCGGTGGCCGTGCTGCTGAAGAGCTTATATTTGGTCATATGTCCTCAGGTGCGGCAGACGACATTGAAAAGGCTACTAAAATTGCGCGTGCCATGGTAACTCAGCTGGGTATGTCATCACAATTTGGCATGGTTGCCCTTGGTCAAACTCGTAACAAGTACTTAGGTGGAGGATCTGAGCTCACCTGTTCTGAAGGAACAGCACAGCAGATTGATAAAGAAATTCAAGATCTTATCCGTGAAGCTCATGAAACTGCGCTAAAAACTCTTGAAGCATATAAATTTAAGTTGCATGAAATTGCAAGATATTTACAACTTAAAGAAACAATTACAGGTGACGAGTTTATGCAAATGCTCAATCGTAAAGATGGTTTTGCTCCGAGCACAAACGCAGATACCATGTAATTTTTTGTGGTGAGAAGCGTCTTGTACTTGAGAATCTATTTGAATCCCCTACGTGCTTTGAACACGCGGGGGATTTGTTATGGATAAGATTTATTATGCATAAGATATGTGAAACACGAGATGTACCTATGATCTGTCCGAGATGTTGCGATCTAAAACTGTTACAGGGCAAACAGGTTAAACACGTGCTTGATATTGAAATATCTCTATACGTCCATAAAAAAACGACCGAGAACTTCGGCCGTTAGAAATCACGTGGTCGGGTGGACTGGATTCGAACCAGCGACCCCTTGACCCCCAGTCAAGTGCGCTACCAAACTGCGCCACCACCCGAAATATACAAAACTACGTTTTGCGCCTACTTATAGTAACACGTTTATGAATCGTTCATCTTGAACTTTACAGCTTCCACAATTTTTCACAAGTACACAACAAAGCGCGTACACTAAACATTATGCTCATCCTCCAAGAAAGTTCTATTTTATCTCCCGATAAACTATGCGTTATCAAACTGTGAGGCAAACAGTTGCGCATACTCGCCATGTTTTGCAAGTAACTCAGTATGCGTTCCCTGCTCAATCATAGACCCTTTGTCCATAACAATTATATGGTCAGCATCCTTAATTGTGGAAAGTCGATGCGCCACCACAATACAAGAGCGCCTCTCCATCAGTTTTTGTAAAGCCTGTGTTACTTGAGCTTCACTACGCGTATCAAGCGAGCTTGTAGGCTCATCCAAAAGCAGGATCTCGGGATCAAACACCAGCGCACGAGCAATGCAAATGAGCTGTATTTGTCCTTTTGAAAGACGTGTATCGTTTTGAGAAAGATGTGTGTCATAACCTTGTGGCAACTGTGAGATAAAATCATGCGCTCCCACTTTACTTGCAACCGAACGAATATATTCAGGCGTGGCGTTTGAACTTCCATAGGCAATATTTTCGTATACGCTTGCATTTATAAGGCTTACATCTTGCAAAACCATACCAAAATGTTTGCGAACCTCTTGCGCACTCAGTTGACGATACGCCACTTCCCTAAAATAGATCTCACCCGATCCAAGCGGATACAGGCGCATAAGCAGGTGAAGCAAAGTTGATTTACCACAGCCCGTATGACCTACTAAAGCCAATGTTTGATGGGGATATACCTCAAACGAAAGATCGTGGATAACATTATGCGTTCCATCGTAAGAAAAAGAAATGTTTGAAACTTTCAAAAGCGGTGTACGAGGCGAGCTTACATGTGTGGGCGTATTGCATATGCGCTGAGCATAGTACACATCGTGAGAATGGCGTGTATCGCAAGGGTCACAAGGGTCACATGCATTGGGTGTATCACCTGTAACACGAACGGACGCAGTGTTTGTAGCTGCGCACAACACGGAGTTACCATCAAAGGCCTCATCTGAATTGTTCTCATAAGTTTTTGCAAACATAAGAAGCTGAACAATTCTGATCATTGAGGTATAGGCCGTTTGAATTTGCGTAGACAATCCTGATAGTTCGTTAATTGGCTTCGTAAGCTGTTGCGTATACACCAGTAAACTCACCAGAGCGCCAACGCTTAAGTACCCAAATTGTTGCGTTACCACGCAAAACGCGCCAAATGTTACCACAAATGCATATAAAAGATTTTGAATAAGGCGCGTGGTAGGATTTGCTAACGAACTCAAAAACTGAGCACGCTTTGCTTGTACTTCAACCTTGTGATTAAGTGCGCAAAACTGTTGTGAGCGCACACGAAAAGAGTTGGTTGTTCGTAACAATTTTTGCATACGCGCGCTTTCGTGAATGAACTGCATCATGTTTTCTTGCGCGCGCAATTGTGCCTCAAAATAGGACTGTCCACGAGAGGCAATATAGGAATTGATAAACATAAAACAAGGCAGCAGAACAATAATGATAAGAGCCATCTGCCAGCACAACAAGCACATGCATACAAACGAACCCACAATAATGATAAGTCCTCGTACGCTTTGGTTAAGCGCAAGGATAAGACCATCAGATATTTGATCACAATCCATAATAAGACGGTTGTGAATATCGCTTACCACATCTTTAGTGATATAGGTAAGCGGTATATTTTGAATGAGCTCAAAACATCTACTTCTGAGAGCACGAATACTTTGCACGCAGGCATGGGTAAAACGCACAACGCCTGTCCATTCAAACAAAGCACTTGCCATAATTGAGACAAGCAGAAGAAGTAAATACGTTGGTAGAGACGGCATCCCCGGCGTAAAAAGCGCATCAACTGATAAACCAATACAAAGCGGAATGCTAAAAGAACAACATGAAGCCACCGTACACAATACGATGCTTTGTATAAATGAAGCTGTTTTAGGCTTAAAAAAAGGCATAAGAAAACACACAAGTTCAGAACGCTTGGGCTTAAGAGCATGAAAAACGAGCGCATCCGTCTTAGAATGTGCAGCACTCGAGCCAGAGGCCTGCGAATTTTGTGTATTAGAAACTATAGTTTGTGCCGAACCAGCTGCAACATAAGGATTTTTCATCGCATCCAATTCCTTTTTTGATGTTTGCTCATTTTATTGCGTACTCAAAATTACAGGTATTACCTGCGTCTATCATCACACCAAGTCATTCTCGCGTATACGCATGTTGTGTTTCATAAAGCTCCTGATACACCTTACATGACTGTAAAAGCTCTGCATGCGTACCCACACCAACCAGGTGTCCTTTATCCAAAACTAAAGTCATATCTGCGCATTTCACATGACTTATCTGCTGAGATACAAGCATAACGCAGCTCTGTTTGGCTCGGTTAAGAAGATGTTGCGCAACCTTTTGCTCGGTAAGTGCATCAAGCGCCGATAAACTATCATCTAATAAAATATGTGACGCGCGCGAAGCAAATGCCCGAGCAAGTGCTAAACGCTGCTTTTGACCACCCGACATTTGAGCCGAGCCGTGAGTAACAAAGGTATCAACTCCTTTGTCAAGGCTGCGAACAAAATCAAACGCGCACGCCTGCTTAAGCGCATTGTTTATATCTGCATCAGTCAACGTATCATTACCAAGAGATATAAAATCACGAATTGAAGTTTGTAACAGCTCAGTTGTTTGAGGTACATAGCATATGTTTTGTGAACATACGTTAGAAGAAAGCTGTGAAAGATTGTATCCACCAAAACAAATTACACCTTTTTGAGGAGTGTACAGTTGAGCTAAGAGTGCTAAAAGCGTTGACTTTCCCGACCCAACCGATCCAACAACACCAATAAAGCCGTGTGCAGGGATTGTGCAGGTAATATCGGTAAGAGCAAAACCTTCTTCGGCTGTTGATTCTTTATCTTTTGACATCCCACACAAACACGCGCCCTTAGTACCTGCAGCTTGCGTACTTGTGCAGCTACAAGGGTTATAAGTAAAACTCACATGATCCAAAACGTATTGAGCGTTCGTTGGTACAGAAGTATCTGCCAAAGCATCAGCAGTAAGAGCATGATCTGCTGAGGTTGAATCCTTGCAGGTACAGATTTCCATAACACGCACAGAGGCAGCGGAGGCTTTGGTAAATACCAACATAAGGTTTGAAATATAGACAATTGCCAAAAGTGTTTGCGTCATATAGTTTATCAAAGCAACTAAGGTACCTTGAGAAATGTTGAACATCGAAAAAAGTGCATATCCACGCAGCGATGCCACATACATAAGCATCATAATGCCCATATTCATAATTCCAAACGTTACTGGAGACAAAAGCGCAGAAATGCGGCTTGTTGCTTCAAGAAGCTGTATATAGTGTTGATGATCATCTTCAAAACGTTGCATTTCTATCTTTTGTGTACGATACGCTCTTACAAGTTCAACAAGTTCCAAATTTTGCAATACATGATCGCTTAAGGTATCAAGCGTACGCTGCAAAAGCGTAAACATACGTGAGAGTCTTTGAATTGCCCACGCAAAAATAAGTGCCACGAGTGGAATACAAATACAAAAAATCAATCCGTAACGCCAGTTCAAAATCAGTGCAGAGACAATTGATGCAATTGCTAACAAAGGACAGCGAATAAGTTGCCTAATGGCAAGCGCAAGCAACATTCACAGAAACCTGTGCAGCAACTGATTGACAAATTAGCGTTGCGCCATAACTAATACCAGCTGCAGCTACCAACCATGCACCGTAGTACATACAAACCGTAAAACTATGGCCCATGATGCCTTCGTCAATCAGGCGCATAACAAAATATGGCGTTATGACCTCAAAAATAACTTCTACTGCTTTTCCTGTCATACCACATAATGCTTGCAATCTGTATGGCATTACAAAGCGTTTTAGCATGTCAAACATACCCACTCCAAACGAACGATGAGCATGTATCTCGTTAAACGTCATGCTCTAAAGTGATTCAAGTTTTTCAGAAAGCGTAAGCCACTGAGTTTCTAGTTCATCAACTAACCTCTGCGCCTCACTTAACTGTTTTTGCAATTTTGCAAGTTGTTCATAGTCTGATCCATCACATGCTTGCATAAGTTTTTGAATTCGATCTGGTTCATCTTGTTGCTTGGTAAGCTTTCTTAAAACGGCGTCACATTGTTTTTTAAGCTCATAACGTGACGCGCCACCGCAAGCGTGTTGTTGTTTTGCAGCACGATCTTTGTTTTTTGACATTGAACCAAAATCAAGTGCATGAGAAGAACTTGCGTCTTTGCCCTGCGAAGCAAGACGCTGCATGTATTCGTCTATGCCACGAGGCATATGAATAAGTTCTCCATTGAGCAAAGCATAAATATCGTCACAAACACGTTCCATAAGATGACGATCGTGTGTAACTAAAAGAAGTGTTGCAGCCCACGAATCCAGAACATCCTCAAGCGCAGCAAGCATATCGGTATCTAAGTCATTTCCGGGCTCGTCGAGCACTAAAACATTAGGCTGCTCTAACAGTGTAATCATAAGAGCTAAACGACGCAATTGTCCGCCCGAAAGATCACACAAACGACTTTTTTGATCAAGATTTCTAAAGCCTAGCCGTTCAAAAAGCTGCGTGGGCGTATAACTTTTACCGTCAATATACACGCTTGATTTTGATTGCGCTAACACGTGCTCAACCGTTTGGTTCTCCTTATGAGCAAAACAAGACAAGTGCTGGTCAACGATGCCAAATACAACGGATTTTCCCACTTTTACAACACCTTGCGAAGGCACTTGCTTAAGCGTCATGATTCGTAAAAGAGAAGATTTACCGCTTCCATTTTCTCCCACAATGCCAATGCGCTCACCAGGCCCTATGATCCAATCGAGAGGCTTAATTACCTGATGAGAACTATAGGCACACGCCACATGCTCAAGTGTTATAACTTGTTTTCCTAAGCGCGTTGCTGCCAGTGCCTTAAGTTCAATAGAGTTTCTTAATGGCGGATCCAACGCAACCATCTCTAAGGCAGCTTCAATCCTAAATTTAGGCTTTGAACTGCGAGCCTTCGCACCGTGAGCAAGCCAATTAAGCTCTTTTCGTAACATATTTTGACGTTTAGTTTCTGCAACTTCCGCAAGCCTCTCCCGTTCAACACGTTGTTGAATATAGGCACTATATCCACCTTCAAATGGGTCAACGCAGCCGTCGTGGACTTCCCACATGTGGTCGCATACCTCGTCTAAAAACCAACGATCATGCGTAACGATAACCGAGCTTAATCCATGAATACGCTTACGATCTTTAAGATAAGAAGCAAGCCATGCAATGGTTGTCATATCCAGATGGTTGGTAGGCTCATCCAACAGCAACACATCCCATGATCCAAGGAGTACACGCGCCAAATCACAGCGATGACGCTGGCCACCAGAGAGTTTAGATATAGTAGTATCAAATGAAACATCTTGCAGCAAACGATTAATAAGAGAGCGCTTAAGAGGATCTTGTGCCCATTCATATGTTTCAAGAGACTGAAATACAACATCGCGAACAAGATCGCTATCCTTAAATGCATCGCGTTGTGCAAGATAACCAATGGAAGAAGCATTACGAGTTATAACACATCCACTATCGGGCTCCATAATATGCGCAAGCACCTGCAGAAGCGTTGATTTTCCCCCGCCGTTTTGGCCAACCACGCCTATGGTATCGCCTGCGCTTACTCCAAGCGACACTTTCGAAAGTAAAACCTTTGCAGAGCGTTCAACACATATTTTATCTGCACTTATAACAACTGACATTGCGTTCCTTTAACTAATGTTTTCGTACCATGAGCCTTGTGTTATGCACTTGTTTGTATATGCAACAAAGACTTTACTTCGTTAAGAATAACGCGTGCAACTTCGGGCAACTCTTGTGTATCGTGGTGTATAAGATGATCGGGATATACGATGGTAATTTTGTCGGTTTGTGCACCAAAGGTAGATTCAGCTTTTGATACATCATTAGCAATAATGCACGTACATTGCTTAAACTTTAATTTTTCAGCAGCATTGTGCTCCACATCCTCGGTTTCGGCAGCAAAGCCAATAACAATTTTTTGAGGATACAGACGCGCAACCGTTTGCAAAATATCGGGATTTTCAACAAGACGAAGTGTATATGACTTTGGGTTTTGCGTATGAGTACTGTCAGCACAATTAAGCGATACAGGACTTGAATTTTGCGTATGAGTTATAAACTCACCATGAGGCTTTTTGATTTTTTGCGTAGCAACTGTTTCTGCGCGCCAATCCCCTACTGCAGCCGTGCAGATTATCACATCAGCACTCTTAGCAGCTTCAAGTGTTGCCTCATACATCTGTTTGCCATCTACTACAGAGATAAACGAATCAACAAAGGGTCGAGGCAAAACAGAAGGACCACTAATCAGTACCACACGCGCTTTTTGGGCGCAAGCAGCACGCGCAAGCATATAACCAAGCTTTCCCGTGGCATGATTTGAAATAAAGCGTATAGGATCAAGCGCCTCTCTGGTAGGGCCTGCCGTAATCACCACAGTTTTGCCAGCTAAATCAGAGGAAGAACAACGCGCAATACACATAACATACCAAGCAAGCTCAACAGGATCAACAAGCTTTCCTGTGGCATTATAGCCACAAGCAAGATGACCTGAAGCAGGATCAACAACATAATAGCCCCAAGATCTAAGGGTATTAACATGAGCCTGAGTTGAGCGCGCTTGCCACATATGAACATTCATAGCAGGAGCAATTACAACAGGAGTATGAACTGCTAAAAGCGTTGAACTTACCAAATCATCGGCAATTCCTGCGGCTAGTTTTGCCATGATATTCGCCGTTGCTGGAACAACCACACTTACCTCTGCCCAATCAGCAAGCTCGATATGAGCAATCGTGCTGTTGTGAGTAAAAAGCTCGGTATATACATCGTGTCCAGATATTGCTGCAAATGTTTGTGGGCCCACAAATTCGCAAGCTGCTTTTGTCATTGCAACACGAACATCGCAGCCGTGTTTTTGTAACTCTCGGAGCGTAAGCACAGCTTTATATGCAGCAATTCCTCCGCACACTACTAAAAGTACCTGTAAAGGTTTATCCGATGTATTCATAGTTATTCCTGGTCTATCTCTACGATCTGTCATGAGAAGCAATGATAAGCAAACGATGACAATACGGACATTCTGCAATAGTTTGATCTGCTTTGATCTTGTTATACAAACTGGGTTGCAACTTAACGCAGCAAACCGATGGCATGTTTCCTTTGAGCTCTTCAACACAAATACCGTTAAATCTGCTTTTGAGGCTGGTATATAATGCTCTATGTTCATGGCTAACACTACATTTTACCTCGTCACGAACATGTAATAACGAAGCGGCTTGACGCTTGATGTCTTCAATGCTTTGTGCTTGTTCGTCTTTAAGCGAAGCTAACTCCCCATGTAATTTTTCCTGCAAAAGATAGGCATTGTGCTCGGCTTTTTTAAATTTTTCTAAATCTGCCTTAAGCTTTTTTTCGTCAAATTGCAACTTTTCAAACTTCTTTGCAAGGCTGGAAAGCTGAAGCTCCAAATCACTAATACGACGATAATCGCTGCCTGCAGCCTGTGCCTCAAGCTTTACCTTTTGGGTGATTTCTTGCAAATGTGTTTGCATGTCGAGATTATCTTGAAGTTCTGTTTCGATGTCTTTACGTTGTGCTAACAGTTGAGTTTGCTGCTGTTTTAACTTTTTAAGAGCTGTAGTGCAAGCAGGTATGCGTTTGCCTTCAAGAAGGGCATGAAGTTGTTGGTTATACCGCATAAGCTGTATGTCAACCTCTTGAAGTTTAAGAAGTGCTTGATACTCTTTCATAGGGTTCCTTTCATGATACGTACAGCTTATAGGGCAACTTGTGATGTGGTAACAATTGATAAAAGCGTGTTTGCAAAACGTTTAAGCGTATCTTCGTCTACGCGCTCATCAAACGAAATCCGTAACGCACCAAGCGCATCACGCTCGCAGATTCCCTGCGCTCGTAAAACATGAGATGCGCGTGCAGAATCCGAGGCGCATGCAGATCCAGATGATATGCCAAAACCCTTGCTATCAAGCTGCAACAAAATTGCCTGAGCATCACAATCTTTTGCTAGCACACTTACAATGCCTGGAAGCCGTTTGTCAGCAAACGAAAGCGGAGTTGTTGGAGTTATGCGATCTGATGCACACAACATTTGCTCAAGCATGTGTGCACGTGCGGCAACTGTAGACCGTCTTTGTTTTATATGTTGTATGCACTCACGTGCTGTTTGTGCAAATGCTTCGCACAAACACACTGCTTGAGTACCAGGACGGGTGCCACCTTCTTGACCACCTCCAAAGGTAAGAGGCACAAAAGGCGTATTTCGTTTAAGAATTAAAGCACCAATACCCACTGGCCCACCAATTTTATGCGCCGCAATAGAACATGCATCTATCTCTTCTAAATCACAAGGAATGCGACCAAACGCTTGCACAGCATCGCTCATAACGTAGGAACCCACCTCATGAGCACAGCGTGCAAGTTCACGAATTGGCTGGATAACACCTGTTTCGTTATTGGCATACATAATGCAGGTAAGCGCAACATGCTCATCGAGAACACGACGTAATTGCTCACAGGTAATTTCGCCCGTTGACGAAGGGCGTACATACACAACCTCAAATCCTTGTTCTTTCAGACGACCAAGCGGTTCAAGACACGAATCATGCTCAATTGCAGAAACAACGATCTTAGTACGATGTGGCTGTCTAAGCCGATATGCAGGCGCAATACCGCAGAGCGCCATATTATTAGATTCGGTACCACCAGAGGTAAAGTGCACCTCATAAGGGTCTAGAGCAGTTGTGAAACATGAGGCGATCTCGCGACGACTACGCTCAAGTGCCGCATAAGCTAAGCGTCCTGGTGTATGCAGTGAATTTGGATTGGCTCCTGCATAGGCAGACTCCTCATAAGCTTCTTGCGTCTGAAGAGAAATACGGCGCTGCGGAGCTGAAGCCGCATAATCAAGGTATACGTATGATGAAGATTTCATATTATGCACGCCTTGCTTCCAAAGCTCCGCGCTGAGCAGAGCTACGTAATGCTTCGATAGCAGCTGATCTATCGTGCGCGTTAAAAACCGATGAGCCCGCAACCAGCATTGTTGCACCAGCGCGCGCAACATCGTATGCATTATGAGCATTGATGCCACCGTCTACTTCGATAACAGGATTAACACCGTGTTCATCGCATAGCGCTTTGACCTTTGCAATCTTTTTGCAGGTAGACTCAATAAATGATTGACCACCAAAACCGGGATTTACGCTCATAACTAAGACCATGTCTACATCTTCGATAACGTCGTCTAAACTCATGACGGCTGTTGCAGGATTAAGCGCAACACAAGCGCGCTTATGAGCCGCATGAATGGTATCAATAAGACGGTTTAAGTGGGTTTGGGCTTCCATATGAATGGTGAAGGAATCGGCTCCTGCATCAAGATACCACTCAAGCGTTGCCTCGGGATTATCAACCATCAGATGAACGTCAATGGGTAAATCGCTAGAGTCCTTAACCGCGCGTAGAATAGGACATCCAAAACTCAAATTTGGAACAAAGTGTCCATCCATTACATCAAAATGCAGATAATCGGCCGTTGCAATAGATGATAGCTCATCTGAAAGCTTCATAAAATTGGCGGACAACATTGACGGCGCAATGCAAATGGGATGTGTATCCATGAATGAACCCTTCTAATTGTTTGTTGACATACCATAAAATTCTTCGTGCGGAATTCTTTCAAGCAAAAGTGCAATAACGTCTTCGAGCTTGGCGTGTTCATATAAAACTGAGTAGACCGAGTTGGTAAGCGGACTTTCAATAGAAAGCTTTTTGCATAACTCTTGTGTGCTCAAAGCAGCACGAGCCCCCTCAACAACCATTGATGTACGCTGTTCATATTCCTGCAAACTTTCTCCTTGCGAAAAAGCACAGCCGAACGAGCGATTGCGCGAGTGCACCGACGTACAAGTTGCAATAAGATCCCCCATACCTGCAAGACCCATACAGGTAAGTGATTTACCACCTTTTGCAATAACAATTCGACTAATTTCTGCAAGACCGCGTGTCATTAAAACTGCTAATGCGTTGTCTCCGTATCCCAAGCCGGTACAAATTCCACAGGCAATCGCCACTACGTTTTTAATAGCAGCGCATAGTTCAACCCCAACTACATCGTCAGACAAATAGATTCTAAAATTTTCATTCATTATCAAACGTTGGAAAAATTGAGCAACCGATGCATGAGTCGCGGCAATAACAGCCGCCGAAATTTTACCTTTACAAATTTCCTCGGCGTGATTAGGGCCGCTCAACACCGCAATACGGGCAGGATTGCCCCAAACTTCGGACAAAACTTCGCTCATAGTATAGTTAGTATGATTTTCGATACCTTTTGTAAGAATAAGAACAGGCGTTTGTGAGTCTACATAGGGCTGGGCAGCTTGTGCACAAGCTCTAATAAATTGTGATGGCACAACCATAACTATTGCTTGTGCATCCTTCAAAACGCTTTGATAATCAGTTGATGCACTAACACAGGGGAGCATCGTATAGGTATTAAGTTGAACAGGATTACGATGATGTTCATTGATATAATCGGCTATTTCTTGATCGTGGGACCAAATCATAACTTGATCCGCATGAAGTCCAAGCAAGCCCGAAACAGCTGTACCCCAACTGCCTGATCCTATAACGGCAACTTTTGAAATCGACATCGGCTTTCCTTACTCTATTCTCTTAGCTTCAACTTACCTTTTATACGATATTCTATTGTGATGCACACAGAGTATGCTTATATCATAGAGGTTATTACAACAAAGAAACGTTGCAACACGGTGTATCTCCACAACTTTTAAGATTTTGCCTTTAAGGGTTTTTCCTCTCCTTTTATAAGACGTGCAATATTGTTACGATGCGCCCAAATAACCAAACAAGCAACCACGATAATAGGTATGAGTTCAAACGAGGTATAACCAAATACATATGCCCAGCACGGAAGTGCAATCGCAGCCGCTAACGATCCTAGAGAAACGCGTTTTGAAGGTATCGTAAAAACAAAAAATGCCAAAAGTGCAAGCAAAGCCGTTTGCCAACTGAGCACTAATGCCGCTCCAAATCCTACCGAGATTCCTTTGCCGCCCTTAAAATGCAGGTACGGAGAAAAAATATGACCACACACGCAGGCTGCATAAACAACGCTGTTAACAAACATGCACAGCTTATAAACATCAGAAAAAATCTGCGAAGTTGCACAAAATTGGATAAGTTCTTGTACGTGGATAGCGACAACCATATTCAGTACATAGATAGCTATGCCTAAACTTAAAGCGCCTTTTCCTGCATCACATAAAAGTGTAAGCGCCGCTGGTAGTTTTCCAGCTACGCGCGCTACATTGGTCATGCCTATATTACCGCTGCCTGCAGCTCTCACATCAACGTGACAAAACCTTTTTGTTAGAACCACGCCAAACGGTATGCCGCATACTGCATACACAAACACAAGTGCCACTAATACCGAAATGCAATACCCTTGCATAAAGCTCTCCTTAAAGGGTTAAGGTTTACCAGCTTACAGACTTAAAAAGTAAACACTTAATCTTTATTCCTAAACTTAAGCCGAATAGGCGTACCTTGCAAATCAAACGTTTCACGCAAACGGTTCTCTAAGAAACGCATGTACGCATCATCGAGTAAATCCTTTGCATTGCAGAAAAAGGTAAATTCAGGAGGACGATACCCCGTTTGTGTTACATAATGAATCTTAAAACGACGGTTTTTATGCACAATCGTGTGGCCCGCCTCACGAATTTTAGTAACAAGATTATTGAGCTGAGATGTCTTAATAGAACTGGCGTGGGCACGATACGCACGAAGCGCTGCATCAAGCGCCTTATTAACAGATTTACCCGTAAGCGCGCAAATGCTTATCTGCTCTGCCCATGTTGCAAACGTAAGACGAATAGCAAATGAATCCAAAAGTTTTTGGCGATCCTGCTCGTCACGCAACAAATCGGTTTTGTTAAGAACCAAAACCAATGCGCACCCACGATCAATTGCCATACCAGCAAGTTTTTGATCCTGTTCGGTCATACCTTCATGTGCATCTATAACAAGCAGGCACACATCAGCTTTATCCATTGCCTGCAAACCGCGAACCATGCTGTAATATTCAACATCCTCATGAACTTGCGTCTTTTTTCTCATACCAGCAGTATCAACCAGACGAATAGTTTGACCCTTGTAATCAAAAGTAATATCAATAGCATCGCGCGTTGTACCTGCATAATCGGCAACTAAGCTGCGCTGTGAGCGAGAAAGTTTATTAACAAGCGATGATTTACCAACATTTGGACGACCAATAACCGCAATTGCCACTGATGAGTCTTTTGGTTGGGGTGCTTCTTCATGAGTGGGCAAAGCGTTAACAATATCATCAAGCAAATCACCTGTGGCCGTACCATGTGTAGCAGAAATAGCACGTGGCTCGCCTAAACCAAGTTTTAGATAGTTCCATGAATCTAAAACCTCATCAGGATTATCAATTTTATTAACAACCAAAAAAACAGGCTTATGCATACGACGCACAATTTGCGCAACGGTCTCATCTTCATCGGTAAGACCAATGCTTCCATCAACAACCATAACAATAACGTCTGCTTCGTCACAGCCTAAAAGTGCCTGTTCACGAATACCCAGAGCAAAACGGTCTTTGCTTTTAAGTGATTCAATGCCGCCCGTGTCGATAAGCGTAAACTCACGCCCATTCCAATCACAAGCATGATAGGAGCGGTCACGTGTAACACCGCGCGACTCGTGCACAATTGCCGACTTGGTAGTTGCAAGTCGATTAACAAGTGTTGATTTTCCTACATTCGGACGACCAACTATGGCTACCAGTGGTTTTGACATATCATTCCATTCTAAAAAAAACGTACAGGTACAAGCTAAACTGTTACACTTAGTATATATGCTTTCATGCACGTACATGTAAATCATATTGCTTATACATGTGAATTTCTTGCTTATTTGTCGGACGCGGGATACAAAGACATGAGCCGTTTATACACTTCATCAATTTGATACTGAGGCGTAGATGCGCCAGCGGTAATGCCCACTTCACTAGTAGGAGAAAACCACGCAGGATCGAGCTCTTCGGCAGTCTCGATATGATATACATGATCACAATACGTTCTGCATATCTCAGCTAAACGCGTAGTATTAGCAGAAATTTTACCGCCAATTACAATCATGCAATCAACCGACTTTGCCAAATCTGTTGCTGCACTCTGGCGCAGTGACGTTGCCTCACAAATCGTATCAAACAGACGTATTTCCTCAGCTTTACCTACAAGAGCCGCTACAATCTCTTTAAGACGTCGACGACTTTGCGTTGTCTGGACAACAATCCCCACTCTTCGTTTGATTGAAAGAGCTTCGATATCTTCGGGCGTTTCAACGCACACAGCACCTGGTGCATGACCTAAGGTGCCTTCAACTTCAGCATGACCTTTTTCTCCAAACACAAGCACCTGATAACCCTCTTTGGTAAGTGTTTCAGCTGCTCTATGTGCACGAATTACAAAAGGACATGTTGCGTCTACTACAATGTCGTGGCTTTGATAAGCTTTCTTTTCTTCCTCGGGAGTAACGCCATGCGTGCGCAGTAAAATTGCTTTGCCCGATACCTCGTCAGCGTTGTGAATAACCTCAACGCCTTTGGCGGCAAGCTTTGAAACTACTTGAGGGTTATGAATTAAAGGGCCTAGCGTATGAATACGTCCATGTATTTTATGAGAAAGAGCTTCCACCATATCTAATGCACGATTCACACCGTAGCAAGCTCCAGCTTCTGTGGCTATACGAATATGCATACGACCTACTTTATCTTAGGGTGACTCAACAGTTTTACTACAGCTTATGCGGATAGTGCTGCATAAGCTCTTCGCGCAAGGTATATACCCTATCCATTGCAGACGTTTCTAGCAGCTGCATCAGCTGTTTTTTAGATATAGGCTTTTCTACCTGCTTTTTTAGCTGGTCAAGCGAAAGTATTTCTCCTACTTTAAAGTAGATACGTCCAACTTTTTTCCACAAACGAGGTGCATGTGCTATTGAATACGCACCCAAAACGCAAATAGGCAACACATCCACATGAGCACGAGCCGCCAAAAGCGCAAAGCCGCCATAAATTTTAGGTTTAACAGAAAGATCTTGTATACGCGTTCCTTCTGGATAAATAAGCAACCATTCTCCCCGTTTAAGTGCATTTTCGCAACGATGGATGCACGTAATGTCAGCAGTATGACGCTGTACGGGAATACCACCTGCAACCGCGAGAGCAAAAGCATTAAGCTTATGCGTATTGAATTCGCTTTTATACATCGAACGTACACGTATGCCGTGGAAGTAAAAATACATTACGCACATAAGCGGCTCAAGCGCAGATACATGATTCATCACAATGATGTGCGGCTTTTTGGAGCGAAGCAACTCAGCTGGCATGTTGTAAAATTTCCATGGCCATAAAATTTTGGTACCGATCCAACAAAGTGCCATAACAAATGCAAAAAGTAGGCGTGCATACCACGGGTGTTCTTTCATTGGTGTGTCGTAGTAGCTGTCAAACGAGTTACGCTGACACGTAGCATGCGGCATACACGCAGATGAATCTGTATCTTGTGAAGAAGAACTATCTGTAGGCTCTGTATCAAAAGAAGCTTTATCGCTGCAACAGACTCATTCATATACTGCATAATCTGAGCAACAATCTCATCAACACTCATATGCGAGCTGTCAATATGATGTGCGTCTTTTGCAGCTTTTAATGGTGTTGTCTTACGGTGAGAATCAATATCATCACGCTTAAGAAGATTGGCTAAAATTGCTGCTTCTTCGTCGGGAGAAACATGTGCTTCTGTAGCGGTTGCCAGATCTCCACCAGCACGCTGGACGGCGCGTCTATGTGCACGAGCTGCAGCATCGCAGGTAAGAAAAATCTTAACTTGCGCATGAGGAAACACCGCGGTACCAATATCTCTTCCTTCTGCAACAACATCGCTTTCTTGTCCAAATGCGCGCTGTTTTTCGAGCATGAGAAGACGAACCTCAGGTACTGCAGCAACCTGAGACACGTGCTCATCAACCTGTGCACTTCTAATCTCGTGGCTGACGTCTTCTCCATCAACTTCTACATGCAGGCCGCTTTCATCTGATTTCATAACAAGCTTCATAGCTTGAGCGCACGCGATGATAGCACGTGTGTCATCAAAAGATACCTGATGTTTTAGACAACGCCATGTTATTGCTCGATACATAGCACCTGTATCAAGATAGGTAAGATGTGCTTTATGCGCCAAAGCCTTTGCAACGGTAGATTTACCCGAACCTGAAGGCCCATCTATTGCAATGATCATGTATTATCCTCACAAACTGTTTCGAGATCGTGTATTTCTTGTTGTGTACACATGCGCCACGATCCTAATGGAACTTGAGCATTAAGGCACAAAGGGCCAAACTGAAAGCGATGCAACTTTATAACTGGATGCCCAATTTCTTGCAACATGCGTTTTACCTGATGATTTCTTCCTTCATGTATTTTAAGTTCACACAGTGAGCTTGCACCATTGAGGCACATATCATCAAAGAGTGAATGATTTTTATCAAGGTGAGTGCACGGCTCATCTTGCGTGATAGTACGTATAAAACAAGGACTCGTCATGCCATCTTCAAGCATTATACCTTGAGAAAGCGTTTGCATTTGAGATGACGTAAGTTTACCTTCGATAAGTGCAACATAGGTCTTCCACACATGATGTGACGGATGAAGCAAACGATTGCCCATATTGCCATTGGTAGTAAACAGCAAAACTCCTGTAGTATCGCTATCCAACCTACCCACTGGAAAAAGGCCTGGATAATCATCGCAAGGCACCAAAGAGGCAACGCAAGGAAAACCAAAAGGATCACTCATCGTAGTAAGCACTTGTGGAGGTTTATTAAGCAGCAAATAAACATGGTCATTGCCAAGCACATACTCTTTGCCATCAACTGTTACATGATCGTATTGAGGCATAACCTTAGTACCAAGAACCCTAACTTGTTTACCATTAACACATACTCTACCTGCTGATATAAGCTTTTCCGAACCACGTCGCGACGCAACACCTGCGCGCGCTAAAAACCGCTGCAAACGCATCGTAAAGTGATCGCTTGGATACTTCCCAGCTATAATATCTTGTTCGTTATAATGAGAAGAATCAAGTGCCATTTATTCATTACCAATCTGCGAATTTTGAGCTTCTACTTCTTGGGCAATATCCTCGGATAACAGTTCTGTCTGCTGAGATGTTGCTTGAAGACGTTGGCGAATAAACTCTTTTGAAGCATCGTTTGCTGCAAATTGCTCGAGGGATGGCAAATCAGATAGGCTTCTTAGGTCAAACGCTTCTAGAAATGCTTTGGTAGTAGCAAACAGCACCGCATGGGGATTTTGCTTATCGTGGCCTGCTTCGCGAATGTAGCCTTTCTCTTTAAGCGACGCAAGCGGCCCATCGCTTGCAACTCCTCTAATAGCTCTAATACCCTCACGGCTTACTGGCTGATGATATGCAATGACCGCAAGCGTTTCTAATGCAGCCTGAGAAAGACGCTTATAATCCCATGTTTGAATATATGCCTGTATTAAATCCTGATATGCAGGATGCGTATACAGACGCCACCCACCAACAACTTCACATAATTGGAATCCACGGTTTTCGTTACTATACTCATGCTGCAAACGGACAAGTGCATCTTGTACCGTATCAGCAGAAACGTCTAAAAACGTACTAAGTGTTTGTGCGCTTACAGCCTCTTGAGAAACAATAAGAAGCGCTTCTAATTTTGATTGCAAGGTATCCATATGCGCCTTTCCTATCCTAGTTCTCGCCTGCATAACGCGATGTATCAAACGCTGTAGTTTGTGTGCCTTGAACCCGTTGGAGCACAATGCTTCCAAATGTTTGTGCTTGTTGTACTTCTACAAAGCCGATATGCACAAGCTCAAGCATAGCAAGAAAATTTTCGACAACAACCACCGGTGTTGGATCTTTGCCTACAACTTGCGCAAATTGGACACAAGGTTTTTCGCGCGTGAGTTGATCGAGCTTGGCAATACTTACTGCAATGGGCTTGCGTTTTTTAGCAATATGAGAAGCCTCCAAAAGAAACTCTTGATGGCGGCTGTCGATATCTGCGCAGATAACAGCTAATGTTCTGAGAGTAATACCCTCTAAAAAGTTAGGCGTGTAGTTGAGCTGATCTGGCAGAGGCAACACACGAGCTGCAAACATACGTGCATGTTGTTCACTTCGTGCTTGCAGCATGCGAGCAACTTCTCTAAATTGTTTGTACGCTAAAAGCCTTGTAACAAGTAAATCTTGTGCTTGCTGTGGTGTTAAGTCATCAAGCTCTTCTGAATCTATCTCTTGAGGTTGATTGCTCTCACTAGTATCTAAGGGAGCAACACTTGATGCTTTAATCATAAGCAACGTTGAAGCAACAAGTACGAAATCGCTTGCAACTTCTAAATCAAGCTGTTTAAGATGCTTAATTTCTTCTAGATATTGATCGATAACATTGCTTACAGAAATGGTGTCAATAGCAACTTTTTGTTGATACACTAAACGGAGCAACAGATCAAAAGGTCCGCTGTATGTAGGCGTTTGCACACTAAACGACATGATCTATCCTCCTTATATTCTTCTTTGGTATGCTCATGCTCTGTTTGTGTTTGTATACTTTGGCTTGTACTATCTAGTAAGTCAAAATTCTTGCAAGCAGAAACTATAAACCCTGAAGCATAAACTCCATAGCAAAATGAATAACAGTCGTAACATACCAACTTATAATATCAAAATGCAAGATAGAAGGCAGTACATATAACACCATCATAAGAATAGGCAAAGAATAGTGCTGTATATACTCGTATGTTTGACGAAGTTTGCCAGAAAGAAAAAGACCCAACAAAGAAGATCCATCTAACGGCGGCAACGGTATGAGATTAAATGCTGCAAGCGAAATATTAACGACCATATATTGCATTAAAATTTTATATACAAATATAGTTGTTGTTATATCTTGCTGAAAGGACATGCTTTTAAAACCGTTTGTTGCAAACAATACGCGCACTATTCCAAGAGCTGCACATGCTTGTAGTACGTTTGACAAAGGCCCTGCAAGGGCTACTAAAACCTCTGACAGTCTACCGCCTTTAAGACGGCGCGGATTATATGGAACAGGTTTAGCAAAACCAAAAATAGGACCATGCGCCAAACTCATAAGACATGGCAAAATGACCGAACCAAAAGGATCGATGTGCGCAAGTGGATTGAGCGTTAAACGATGCGCGCGCTTGGCGGTGTCATCGCCCAACAAATATGCAACAAAACCATGAGCAATCTCGTGGAGCATACACGACACAACTAAAATAGCCACGGTTATTGCAACAGAGGTTGCACTGGAAATGGGGTCTTTGAGCATAACACCTACTTTTTACGCGAACGCTGCCTACATCATGCATATGCCAATATAGAACATATGTACTCATTTATCATAACGGTAAGAGGGCATAAGGTCAACTATATACAAGAAATACACAAGGCGTATATATGCACTTTACCTGCTGTTTCGTAAAGTAAACGCAAGACGACATAACAGATGGTCAAGCACAAACAAAATAAGAGTTACTATCACGTAATCGCCACGCAAAATGCCACCAAATGGACTCTCGATAATAAACGACCCCACCAAAACTGGCGGTAAAATACGTGAAACCGTATGGTAAAACATAAGAAAAGCAAACCGCAAAGGTGCAAACGGCAACGCGCTTCCTACAATAATGAGCGAAAGCATCCATGCGAACACGCGACACAATACTGCAATGAACTGGCAAAACACAGATACAAGTGAACCTGTGATGCCGTGAAACAGGCCTGAGACTGCGCGTTCTACTGTTGACGCATAATAATCAGCGCGCTCAGGACGCATAGCTTCAGGTGTTGATTTACGCATGGGGCGCGGTGAAGGCGCAGGCGAAGGTATGGGACGCGGCTCATACCCACCCTGTGGCGATGCATATGCCGCATATTCAGAATCGGAGCCTGGATCATAAGGCTGAGGCGATTGTGCTATCCGCTGACGACGTACCGTAGGAGCTGCATATCCCTTGTTCGCAAAAGACGCAGGCATAACAATTGTTTTATCACAGCGATTGGCACCTTCATCATAAGCGCCACGTACACCATACGCATCGCGCGCGTCATCAGGCACGCCATATGGATTATGCATACTATCGGGATTACTCATTTGTCCCCTCTTCCACAATACGAGTTAATTCGAGCCATTCTTGTTCTAAAGCGTCAATTTTTTGAGAAAGCGCATTATATTCGTTCATGCATTCATTAAATTCATCTTTATGCTGATAAATTTCTTGATCCGACATACGAGTTTCGAGCTCATGTTTGCGCGAAGTTGATGCCTGCAAAACAGCCTCAACTTCTGACAAGCGTTTTCTCTCACGTGCAACACGTCTGTGTGCGCGATTTCGCGCTTCGGCCTCAAGACGGCGTTGCTCTTTGGTTTTAACATTACGTTTTGCCAGATGATCATGTGAATCCAAAGGGGAATCTGTACGCGTGGAGTTCTGAGAAACAACAGCCTCAGCTTTCTTACCCTGTGAAAGCGTATCTAAAGACGCACTTCTTTGTTCGTGCGAAGCATGCAACAACCCAGTATTGTCTACACGCGCTTGGGCGTGTGCTCCAGCAGCATCTTTTTGTTCGCGCGCATCCAACTCTTCGCGCTTATACAGATAATAATCGTAATCACCATCAAAGACACGAACCTGATGATTGCGCACTTCGATAATTTTATTTGCAACATTTCGTACCAAATGTTCATCATGGCTTACCAACAAAACAGTGCCCTTAAAGGTAGTTAATGCATGCTCAAGCACTTCAACCGAGTCGATATCCAAATGATTGGTAGGCTCATCCAAACACAAAAGAGGATCGGGAAAGACCAGCATTTTTGCCAAAGCCAAACGAGCGCGCTCCCCACCCGAAAGCACACTAACACGTTTGTCAACATCTTCTCCGTGAAACAAAAACGCACCTAAAAGCCTACGTTGTTCAGAGGTAGTCCATGTATTTGAGGCTTCACCCATTTCTTGCAATACGGTATTACGTTCGTTGAGCGTTTCAAGCTGATGCTGAGCATAATAAGAAAACTCAACATTTTTCCCAAGCACAATGTTTCCTGCTGTTGGTTTTTCGATGCCACAAATCAACTTCATAAGTGTTGATTTACCTGCACCATTAGGCCCTACGAGCGCAACATGATCTCCTCTATATAAAACGAGATTCACATCGTTATACACAACTGCATCTTCAAAATGTTTTGACACATGTTCAACTGACACTACCGTATCTGCTGTTCGTGGTGGCGCAGGAAAATTAAAATGCACTTTCTTTGACGCTTGCGGCAATACTACAAGCTCCGACTTAATTTGCTCAAGACGGCGCACGCGTTCTTGCACCTGTTTTGCTTTGGTAGGTTTATACCTAAAACGATCAATAAACACCTGCATATGGGCAATATCGCGCAATTGAGCTTCACGTTTTGCGTGCAGCTGTATAAGATTATCTTCACGCTGTTTAAGATAGCGCGTATAATTTCCCACGTACGTCATAACACGCTTATTTTCGATTGACGCAATGTGCGAAACACAAGCATCCATAAATGCACGGTCATGAGATACCATAAGCACCGCACCATCATAACTTGACAAAAACGATTCAAGCCATGCAACACTTTCAAGGTCAAGATGGTTAGTTGGCTCGTCTAAGAGTAATAAATCTGGATGCTTGAGCAGCAACTTGGCAAGCGATATACGCATTTGCCATCCACCCGAAAATTCGCAAGCAAGCTTGTGAAAATCCTCTACCGGAAATCCCAGGCCACCTAAAATCTGCTGAGCGCGCGCTTGTAGTTCGTAGCCGCCCAAACGCTCAAAATTTTCTTGATTCTTGCTGTAATTTGCAAGCAATTCGTCCAATTCTTTTTGTTGAGCTGTATCTACAGAAGAGCTACTGAGCTGCGCAATTTGATGTTCTTGATCACTTAGAAGCGATTGTAGGCGCACAACTTCGTGAGCTGATTGCACAACTTCTTCCAAAGCGGTTGTATCTTTTGAAAGTTTTGTCTCTTGCTCAAGATAGCCAACACGTATATCGCGCGCAAAGCTTACACGACCCTCATCAGGGGTCTCAAGTCCCATAAGAATCTTTAAAAATGTTGTTTTACCAGCTCCGTTAGGACCAACAAGCCCCCACCGTTCACCAGCGTTAAGTTGTAAGACAACATCAGACCATAACAGTTGCGGACCAAATGATTTAGATAATTTTTCGGCAAGAGCTATCACAAAAGATACTCCTTATCGTTACCACTCATAAAATGACTTACTATCCTACTACATGAATATACCATGTTGCATACCCTAAACTTTTGCCACAACATGCTAAATGCCCTACACAAACACGCGCCTATTGGTTTACGAAGCCGCGCACAGCAACTCGTGTAAATACACTTCTGCATCAAGCTCAGGATGAAACGAGCAGGCAATTTGATTATCCTGCCGCACGGCACACGAATAACCATCCAAACTTACCAGCGTTTCAACACAAGAATCTTGCGCAATAATTTTAGGTGCACGAATAAACGTGAGCTGCATAAGATGAGGCTGCGCAGGTGCACTTGCAGACGGCGAAGCAGTGGCTAAGGCATATATTGGTGCTTGCGCATGAAAACTTGCAAGTTGGCGCCCGTATGCATTGCGACAAACGCGCACCTTAAGCGTTTGAAAACCATGTACTGCAGCGCGCGTATCAAGGACATTCTTTTGAGAAAAAGCCTCTGTATCACCAAAATTCCCTTGTTCGCGTAAAGACTTGAGCTTATCTTGTGACGCACCACAAGACTCCACACACGCTAAATCGCCCGATCCATCAATATGAGCAGCTAATAAAATAAGACCTGCACAGGTACCTAAAACAGGCATGCCTTGTATAATATGGTTCCGTAGCGGCTCAAACAACTGAAGCTCTTTAAGAAGATGTGCTTGTACGCTTGATTCTCCTCCGGGCAAAATAAGTCCATCAAACGAATGGGCTATATCATGAGCTTGTCTAATCTCAAAACAGTCAACGCCCAAGCTGCGCAGCAAGTGGATATGCTCAATGAAAGCACCTTGGACGCTTAGAACACCAATTCTTTTTTTCCTAAATGTTGCACGTATGTGCGTATTGTTCATATCTATCCTTTAATGTCTATCCTTCATAATTTAGAATTATTACAGACACAGCTTATTTACCACGTTCAGCCATAAGAAGTTGGATTTCTTGCTCGTTAATACCAACCATTGCTTCTCCTAAATTCTGCGACACACGCGCAAGCGTAGAAGGATCGTTAAAGTTTGTAACAGCTTGAACAATAGCTTCGGCACGCTTTTGAGGGTTACCGCTCTTAAAAATGCCGCTTCCTACAAACACACCTTCAGCACCCAACTGCATCATAAGGGCGGCGTCGGCTGGCGTTGCCACACCACCTGCAGCAAAGTTAACTACAGGAAGTTTTTGATGTTTATGAACATAGCTTACGTACGAAACAGGAACTTGTAGACGCTTTGCCTCTTCAAACAGTTCATCTGCGCGTAAAGCAGCAATACAGCGAATCTGCGATTGTATACGGCGCATGTGTGTAACGGCTTGAATAACATCTCCCGTACCAGGCTCGCCTTTAGTGCGAATCATAGAAGCACCTTCGGCTATACGGCGAAGCGCCTCTCCTAAATCTTTGGCACCGCATACAAATGGCACGTTAAATTCGTTTTTATCAATATGATAAACACCGTCTGCAGGGCTTAAGACTTCGGATTCATCAATGTAATCAATATTGAGTTCTTGCAAAATCTGCGCTTCTACAAAATGGCCAATCCTGCATTTTGCCATAACGGGAATAGAAACTGCCTGTTGAATACCTTTAATCATAGAAGGATCACTCATGCGACTTACACCGCCAGCCGCGCGAATATCAGCAGGAATGCGCTCCAAAGCCATAACAGCGCAGGCGCCTGCGGCTTCGGCTATACGCGCTTGTTCGGGCGTTGTGACATCCATAATAACTCCGCCTTTAAGCATAGCGGCAAGTTGACGATTAAGCTTTTGGCGGCTTGTGCAGTCGCTCATCACTTGTGTATCTGCGCTTACGTTGACATCAGATACATTGCATACCGAGGAATCCGAGTTATTCATAAACGTTTCAACTCCTTTAGTTGTATGTTGACTTCAACTTTTGATGTTATAAATGGTATCAGGTTTATTCATAAGATGGAGCAGTTCCATAAAGACATAAGACAGATGATGATATACCTGCAGCTAAGCTCATATATTACGATGTGAAATGAACAACACGAACAGACGCTGCGGCACGTTGCTTAAGTTTGCTATACTTACCAGTAACACTCGAAATCAAGCCACACACTTGTTGGGTATGTCACAAGCCAACTGTACCATGCTTACCGTTGGGCAAACCCGTGATATACACGTACTTGTACAAACTTGTATGCGCCTATGATTTCAGCCTGGTTTATAGCTTAAGGGCAGATAGGAGAAGCCTTGAATACGCTTGCTAAAACAGTAAAATTTGCCGCGCTTGCATCGCTATTGTTGGGAATTATCTCAATTATTGCAACATGTTTACTTATTGTGGCAGACCCCATGAAATTCCATGTGTACTTATGCGTCATAGAAAGTTTAACCATGATATATGTGGGCTATGTTTCTGCGCGCCTTATAAACGTACCCTCACGCGCTGTAACGGTAATGAACCGCGCCTCACTTGCCGTGCTTTTATGCTTTATTTGTGCCGCATTTGGTATGATGGCACGAGACAAAACACTCCTAGAATTTATTATCAATGCTCTTGGTCTTATTCTTTGCCTTGGTATATACGCATCTGCGCGGAGAATGGTTGTATTCCAAAGAAGAAAATAATACGTATACAAAACTCTTGGATACCCTATGCAATGGTTACACAAAAATGTCTAGAGAACACTGGGCAAATATGCGAGTTGTGCATAAAATTATAAATAGGTGTCAAGACTTCAAACTTAGCTTATACTATACAAGGTTATGTAAATATTTTTCATACATAAGCATTTATGAAAGGAGTTGCACATGAGCAACATTAAAAGCGTGTATGGCCGTGAGGTTCTCGACTCTCGCGCAAACCCAACAGTAGAGGTTGAGGTAGAACTTGAGGACGGCTCGTTTGGTCGCGCTATTGTTCCTTCTGGAGCTTCTACAGGCGAATTTGAAGCTGTTGAGCTTCGCGACAACGACAAAGATCGTTATCAAGGAAAAGGTGTTTTAACTGCTGTTGGTCATGTAAACAACGAGATTAGAGAGCTTTTGGTTGGTCGTGACGCAAATGATCAACGTGGCTGCGATCTTGCTATGATTCAAGCAGACGGCACTCCCAACAAAGGCAACTTTGGTGCTAATGCTATTTTGGGCGCAAGCTTGGCTGTAGCTCGTGCTGCTGCTGCATCCGCTGGCCTTCCTTTATATGAATACCTTGGCGGTGCAAATGGTCACACCCTTCCTGTTCCTATGATGAACGTACTTAACGGTGGTGTTCACGCTGACAACAACGTAGACTTCCAGGAATTCATGATTATGCCTGTTGGTGCTCCCGACTTTAAGACTGCACTTCGTTGGTGCTCACAGGTTTATCACACTCTTAAAAATGTTCTTAAAGATTCTGGCCACAACACAGGTGTTGGTGACGAGGGTGGTTTTGCTCCTAACCTTAAAACCAATGCTGAACCTTTAGAGTACCTCATGCAGGCTGTTGAGAAAGCTGGCTTTAAGCCTGGCCAAGACTTCATGTTTGCTATGGATCCTGCTTCTTCTGAGTTCTATAACAAAGAGACTGGCAACTATGAGCTTAAAGGCGAAGGACGCACCCTCACCAGCGATCAAATGGTTGACTACTGGGAAGAGCTCGTTAACAAGTTCCCCATCATCTCTCTTGAAGACGGTCTTGCAGAAGAAGACTGGGAAGGCTGGAAGAAACTTACCGAGCGCATTGGCAAGAAGGTTCAACTTGTTGGTGACGACCTGTTTGTAACTAACACCAAGCGTCTTGCTAAAGGTATTGAGGTCGGCGCAGCTAACGCAATCCTTATTAAAGTTAACCAAATTGGTTCTCTTACCGAAACCCTTGAGGCTATCGAAATGGCTAAACGTGCTGGTTACACCGCAGTTGTTTCTCACCGCTCTGGTGAAACCGAAGACACCACTATTGCAGACCTCGCAGTTGCTACAAACGCTGGTCAAATCAAGACTGGTGCTCCTGCTCGTACCGACCGTGTTGCTAAATACAACCAACTTCTTCGTATTGAAGATCGTCTTGGTTCTTCTGCAGAATTCTTGGGTAAAACCGCTTTCTATAACATTCGCTAATAC
>QWCD01027975.1_pt1 | contig 61541 bp, 46 predicted proteins | sample 1972461 | NCBI WGS metagenome assembly QWCD01 (sample SAMN09866717, study PRJNA288562) | Human vaginal metagenome isolate term4_vaginal, whole genome shotgun... | isolation source: vagina | host: Homo sapiens | place: USA: California | reverse complement strand
CGGACTGAGGCTCCACGCCTTCCTTACCGTCGAACACTGCAACAGCACCGTCGAGAACACGCAAAGAACGCTCTACCTCGGCGGTAAAGTCAACGTGTCCTGGTGTATCGATGATGTTGATTTGATAGCGGTCATCTGTGTCATGGGTTTGACGCTGCCAGAAGCAAGTGGTTGCAGCAGACTGAATAGTAATACCGCGTTCCTGCTCCTGCGCCATAAAGTCCATGGTAGAAGCGCCATCGTGAGTTTCACCAATCTTGTAATTCTTACCGGTGTAGTAAAGAATACGCTCGGTGGTAGTAGTCTTACCAGCATCGATGTGCGCCATGATGCCGATGTTACGAACCATATTAAGGTCGTTAAGCACATCTTGTGCCATATTATTATCCTTAGCTCTTTAAGATACCGATTATCTTGTGGATTACCAGCGATAGTGAGCAAAAGCCTTGTTTGCTTCTGCCATCTTGTGGGTATCCTCGCGGCGCTTTACAGAAGCACCCAAGCCATTGGAGGCATCGAGAATTTCGTTAGCCAAACGCTCAGCCATAGTCTTCTCACGACGAAGGCGGGAGAAGTCTGTAAGCCAGCGCAAGGACAAAGTGTTTGCACGAGCAGGCTTAACTTCGACTGGCACCTGGTAGGTTGCACCACCGACGCGGCGGGAACGAACCTCAAGGCTTGGACGAATGTTATCGAGAGCGCGCTTCAAAACAGAAACTGGCTCCTGCTCGGTCTTTGCCTTCACCTGCTCAAGAGCAGTGTAGACGATGTTTTCTGCGATGGACTTCTTGCCATCGAGAAGAATTTTGTTAATCAACTGAGCCACGACGGTCGAGCCGTAGATTGGATCAGGAAGCAGCTGATGCTTTTTTGCAGGTCCTTTACGTGACATGTTTTACTTCGCCTTCTTTGCTCCATACAGGGAACGACCCTGCTTGCGGTCCTTAACACCCTGGGTATCGAGAGCACCACGCACGATGTGGTAACGCACACCTGGGAGATCCTTCACACGGCCACCGCGCACGAGCACAATGGAGTGCTCCTGCAAGTTATGACCTTCGCCTGGAATATAGGCGGTTACTTCAATACCCGAGCTGAGGCGCACACGAGCAACCTTACGAAGCGCAGAGTTTGGCTTCTTAGGAGTGGTGGTGTACACACGAGTGCACACGCCACGACGCAACGGGCTACCTTTCAAGGCCAAAGTCTTTGACTTCTTAGGCTTGGCCTGACGTCCCTTACGGACGAGTTGTTCAATCGTAGGCAACTTAAGTTCTCCGATTCATTGTTATCTTCTATTTGGTGAAAACCGCCACACTGCAGCACACCTTAAACCATGAATCGGTTAAAAGAGTAAAAGCCACAGTCCACCGGCCCGATGGCCCTCATGCCTCCAGCCACGCATTACTGCGCGCTATCCTTGGCACTTGGGATATCCCAACGAGAACACCTATAACATAAGGCGCACCGTTGGCACACACGAACTACTATTATACATCCTTGCTTGACAATTAAAATACGCTTAAATAAGATCCGCTTAAACGAACTACTTTAAAATAGGTCTTGCGGGAGCAGAAACATCAAGACGTTGCCTGTTTCCAATTTTGCTAGGATCATTGATAATCACGTCTACAATCGCCTTTTTAAGATCTAAATCTGAAGAATCACCCCAAACAATTACACGATGAATTTCTACGTTAGAAACAGTGGAAGAAATCTCAGTTTCAACAGAATCCTGAGTTCTGGCACTTACTCGCATTACATGTGAACGAAAATCTTCAGACAAAGAACTTACAATTTTCAACGCCTCACGTACAGCCTTACTGCTCAAACTCTTGTGAACGTCTGTAACTTCAATAACTGGAATTCCTGTAGTAGGAACATTTTCAACTGCATTAAGAACTCTACCTTTAACGTCAACAGCTGTTAATTTTTCACTACCGTGAGATTTAAGTATCGCAGCAGGCTTTTGCGCTCTAACCGTTATTTGCAATCCTTGAGGGAATTTTTTTGAAACCTTAGCTTCTGTAACACCAGGTATGTTATTAAGTTGCTCAATTATTTCTTGAGATGACACTAAAAACAGCGATTTATTTACCTGATTAGATGCAATAGACGAAATTTTTTGCTCACTAACCCATTCGTTAGAGCCAAAAATACTAATATTTTTAGACTTAAGTCTAAATACAGGAGAAAAGAATAGAACCCAACATAGCAATATTATAGATGCAATTATCAGAAAACTATAGAGAAATCTCAACAGAATCGTACGTAAACTAGCGAACTTTTTTTCTTTTTCTCTAGCACTGAAATCTATAACTTTAGGCCTAGAAACAATACCCAATGGCCCAGCGGTTGAACGCAAAGTCTGTTTTACAAAATCAACTACAGAAAGTCTCCTAGCATCTACAAAAGTGTTTTTAGAAGCATTATTTTTTGTAGATTCACCCGATACAGAAAACTCTGCAGTTACAGAAGACGCAGAAGATTTAGATGCAGTTGTAGGCACGGAAGATGTAACAAACTCAATAGAACTATCAGACGTAGTTAAATTCGATTTTGCTGTTCTACCTTTTTTGCGCAATGATTTTTTAGAAATCAGGTTACGATTTTCCGCATCGTTTCCAGTCGTACTAGATACAGTACGACCTTCAGACTTGCTAAAAATCACACGCCCCATACACTACCTCTTAAATCAGCTTACGACTTTTATCTGCTTTAAAATTTTATAAACTCTTATAAACTCACAAACTTTTGTAACTCAATGCTTCAAGCATAACAGATGTCATAGCTGTGATACTTCCTGCTCCAACAGTAAACAGAACATCGCCATTTTTTGCTCGACTAGCCAATTTTAGAGCACCTTCACGCATATCTTCCACTGCCTCGATATTAGACGTAATATCATCTTTCCTAGCTACATCAACAATAGTTGACGCGTGAATATCTGGGAAATCTTCCTGTTTTTCTCTAGCTGGGAAAATTCCAGTGACGATCACGTCATCTGCAAGAGATAATGCAGATGCAAATTCGTGCGCAAAAGAGCGAGTTCTAGAAAACAGATGCGGCTGGAAAAGAACACGAATACTAGCATTCGGATATCTTCTTCTTGCAGCGCGCAAAAGAGCATCTATTTCCGTAGGATGATGCGCGTAATCGTCTACAACCGTTACTCCATTAACACACCCACGAATATCGAATCGCCTAGAAGCCCCACGGAAACTAGAAGCACCATCTGCCGCATCTTTAGGGCTCATGCCTAAAAGCATCGCAGCAATAATAGCAGCACATGCGTTCCTAGCATTATGCAATCCTGGAATTATAAGATTAACGTCTATAAAATCGCCATTAAATTCAATAACAAACGATTCACTTCCGCTACCCGTTTTTTCACTTTCATGCTCAATAAAGGCAAATTTTACAAAACTTTTCACTCGATCATTCAGCAAAGAAACATTATCTTTATTACTTGTGTAAACGATTGTTTTTTTAAGAGAATCATCGCTTAAAGCATCTAAAACGGCACGAGCGCCATCATCATCTGCACAAATCACAATATGCCCAAGAGCATGGCTTAAATGTTCAACAAAAGCCGAGCGATAATTTTGCGCATTTCCATAATGATCCAAATGATCCGCTTCAACATTTGTAACAATTGCAATATACGGATTATATTTTTCAAAGCTGCCGTCGGATTCATCCGCCTCTGCAACCATAACGATTCCGCTGCCAGCATGCCCTCCGTCTATTTCACCACCATCTTGTGCTTGAATAGATCCACCAATCGCATAACTCGGGTCTGCTAGATCACCTTTACCACAAACTCGCAAAATATGTGCTAAAAGTGAGCTTGTTGTAGTTTTGCCATGCGCTCCAGCAACAGTTACTCCCCTTTTAGCACTTAAAAGCAAGGATAAGATGTCGCTTCTGTGTACAAGTTTCACACCATTTTGATAAGCAGCAATAATTTCAGGATTACTCGGCTTAATCGCGCTAGAATACACAAGAATATCGGAATTTTTTATATGACTTGCACTTTGACCTATTTTTACATTTATTCCAAGTTCTTCTAAGCGTCTTGTGTGGTCATTTTCTTGACAATCACATCCACTTACTTCCACCCCTTCTTCGTGTAGCATTTCTGCCAAAACGCTCATTCCAGCTCCGCCTATTCCAATAAAGTGAACAGAGCCTAACGAAGATATAGTCTGGTCTGCTTCAAATGCTGAGCGCATAGGATTCATATTAATATCCATAATTATCTTCTGCTTTCTTTTGCAATATCAAGAATATATTTTGCCATTACACTCGCAGCATCACGAATGCCATATTTCCAAGATTTTTCACGCATTTGTTCAAGACGATTTGTATTGTCAAGCAATTTCAACACATTGTCACGAATCCAATCAACAGTAAAATCAGAATCGCTAACCATAATCGCTCCTCCTGCATCCACAACAGGCTGTGCGTTAAAACGCTGCTCACCATTACCAATCGGCAGTGGAACGTAAATTGCAGGAAGACCAATAGCAGATATTTCTGCAACAGTACCAGCGCCAGACCTACAAATCACCAAGTCTGCACAAGCAAAAGCCCAGTCGATCCTCTCCAAATATTCACAAATATGATAATCACCTAAACCTGCATGCTCTGGCTTAACGTCGTTTATTTGATTAAGACCAGCCACTCGCGCAACATTATCTTTAACTTCTTTAGACTTTCCAGAACCCGTAAGATGAACTATTTGAGCACACTTAAGCAAATCGCCAGCAGCAATAGAAACAGAATCGTTCAAACTTTTAGCACCTAAAGACCCACCTGTAACAAGTACAATAGGTCTACTTGGATCTAATCCAAGCTTTTTAGCACCTTCTATCCTAGCTAAATCAGAATCTTGTGTAATTTGTGCGCATAAATCAGATATCGCTTTTCTAAGAGGCAAACCGACTCGTAACGCTTTTGTGCACGAACCTAATTTTGAGCATAAACCAGTGCCATCATAAACACAACCAATCATGTTAGCCCAACGCGCACCAAGTTTATTTGCCATTCCAGCACGAGCATTCTGCTCATGAATAACAATAGGCAATCTCATGCTGTGAGCTTGCGAATAAACAGGAGCAGAAGCATAACCACCAAAACCAACAACAACATCAGCGCGTCTTTTTTTCAGTATTTCACGAACCTTATTCTTTTCACGAACCCATTTAAAAGGAAACTTAAACATGTATAAATTAGGTTTTCTAGGAAAAGGAACTTTCTCAATGACATCAAGCGATAAACCAGTTTGTGGAACAAGAGTCTTTTCTAATCCAACATTAGTTCCAATAACACTAATTTTTACAGATTCATCTAAATCTTTTAACGCGCTAGCTACAGAAAGAAGAGGATTAACATGACCTGCTGTTCCGCCCCCTGCTAAAACAACATGCAAAGAATCTTCATCGACATTATCGACAGAGGAATCAGAGTTCACATCTTCCATATAAACCACCTACATTCGAGCTAGAGTGAATCTAAAATAAATTTAAATCAATCTAAAACCACTAATTATAATAATTTCTAACCTAATCTAAAACTTTAATCTAAGACTAAACAATTAGACAATAACCAGACTTTAACGTTTATTGTCATCCTCACTAGAAACTGACTTAATACTGCTATTAACACTAGGCTTAATATAAGGGTTACTTCTAATAAAACAGTCCGCAACACCAATACTCAACAAGCACATAACTAAAGACGAACCACCAGCAGAAATAAACGGCATAGGAACACCCATAACAGGAAGAACTTGAACCACAACCAATATGTTTATTAAACCCTGACCTACAATCCATGTAGCAATACTTATAAGAGATATCGAAACAAACTTACTATGAGATTGCAATGCGGAAGTTAACAAACACCATCCAATAACAATATAAAGAAGAATCACACAAGACGCTACAAAAAATCCCATTTCTTCGCCGATAATCGCAAAAATAAAATCATTATGAGCATAAGGTAAATAATTCCATTTTTCTCGAGAATTACCTATGCCAACACCCATAAGACCACCAGAAGCCATAGCATATTGCGCATGAATAGCTTGGAAGCACACGCCTTTTATAGACTTAGCATCACAACCATGGATAGTCGCAAGAATACGCCTCATACGATTTTGACTAGTAACAACCAACAATAAAACAGCTGCAGATGCAGATATAAGAGCGATAACGAGCCACTTTGTAGGGAATCCTCCTATATAAAATGCGACTACGGCTATAAGAAGAATAATCAACGCAGTACCAAGATCTTTACCAGCAACAACAAGAAGCAATGAAACTCCGAGAGCCACTACAGACGGAATGTATGCGCGCATTTGAACACGCTCATAAGCTTTTTTAGCCAGTACAAGAGCCATAGGAAGCCAAATACATATAGCTAACTTGGTTATTTCTGCGGGCTGCATTGTAAAAGGACCTATTTTAATCCAGCTAGCATTACCATTAACCTCATGTCTAATTCCTGGCACAAAAGTCAAAAATTGCATAAAAACAGATATTGCGTAAATAACAATAATCTTACTTTTATAGAAATCGACTGGAAGACGAGAAACAATCAAATAACCAATAAATCCAATAATGCAATAAATCAATTGACTTATTCCAGAACCCCAAGGACCTGCTCCATAAGTAATCATAGTCACTGAGGAACTTGAAAAAACCATAAATAAGCCGAAAACAGAAAGCATTGCAACAGATATTCTTAAACCATACAAACACCATAATGGATTAAATATGCTACGAATACCAACGTATTGTTTAAAAGCATGACTGTTTTCATTAAAAGTTTCATACGCTCTTGACGATTTAGTAGAACGCTGTTTTTTACTAGAAGAAAACAATCGCAAAGGCTTTTTATTAGCATTGTTAGGATTAGATTTTTTGCTATTCACGTTCATGACTATTAACCCATCGCTCAGATTCTTTAGCAAAACGAGATCCGCGATCCGCATAAGACACAAACTGATCCATTGATGCACACGCTGGAGCCAGCAACACAACATCTCCTTGTTTTGCATAGCGTCCGGCAGCATCAACTGCTGTAGAAATAACTTTTTGACCTAGAGAAGGATCTGGGCTAATAGTCTTATCGTTTTCCACTTTTTTAAGAACAGAATCATCCGCATAATCAAAAGATTCACAACCTGTTCCATCTGGAGAAACAATAGTTACTGGAATATCTTTTCCATTAGCATTAAGAGCTTCTATAATCGGTTTTTGATCTACACCAATCACAACAGCAGCCTTTATAATACTTCTATTATCTTTAACTAGATCTTCAAAACAACCGCCTTTTGCAAGCCCCCCAGCGATCCAAATTACAGATTTTTTACCAAAACTAGAAATAGATGCTGCTGCAGCGTGAGCGTTAGTAGCCTTTGAATCATCTACAAAACGAATCGAGTGTTCAGGAAGATTATCGTCAGCATTTAAAGTTGCGACAGTTTGAATCCTGTGACCTCCTGGAGCAAAGTTACACAAAGTTTTTACAGCATTTTCAACATCTGGATTCAACCCTAATGTAAGAGCTAAAGCAGTCAAAGCATCTGCAAGAAGATGAGGATATACGCTTCCGTCTGGTTCACATAAATGCTTAAGATCCCTTAGCTCCACTAATTTAACTGGATCTCCAACTTTTCCGCCAGCAACACCACTCTTATCTACAATCCAACCATTTTCAACACCTATTTCTCCAGATTCTGGAGGTTCAAGTGTAAAGCCAATTTTCTTACAACCATCTTCTACTTGAGCGTTAGCTGCAAGTTCACTTACTCTAGAATCCTGAGCATTATAAACAAGAGCCTTTTTAACCCCATTAAAAACTTTAGACTTGTCTTTTGCGTAAGCTTCAATCCCACCGTGCCAATCTAAATGATCCGCAGCAATATTAGTAATAGCTGCACAATCTAATCTCATAGAATTAGTAAAATGAAGCTGGAAAGAGCTTAATTCTACACACAAAACATCATGTTCTGATTCCTTAGCAGCGTGAGAAACCGATTTTCCAATATTTCCTACTGCAGGAGCATCAAAACCACAAGCAGTTAGCATTTCGGAAGTCATCTCTGTAGTGGAAGTTTTTCCATTCGTACCAGTGATTCCAACCCAAGGTGCAGGATTATTGGTTTTATCTGAGTTTACACGAACAAGCCAAGCAAGCTCCACTTCACTAATAACTGGAATATTACGCTTCTGCGCTTCTAGAATAAAAGGTGTACGAGGATTAAAAACAGGAGATGTTACTACAGCATCTATATTATCCCAATCAATCTTGGAAAAATCGTGTACCTGAGCCTCTTCCTTACGCTCATCTGCAGTAATCGCTGTAGCACCAACGGATTTAAGCACTTCTACAGCACCAATGCCAGAAACACCAAGACCCGCCACAAGAACATTATTGAATGGGAACTTCTTGTGGAACGACAATTCCCTAAGCAAACAATCTTCTGCAACGCTGCTCATATTATTTAACCCTCACCAATTACCAAGTAGATACTCAATTACTAAGTCAATGCTAATCGTTAAGTCAGAACTAATCGTTAAATCAGTAACCCAGAATGACCAGCCCAATCCGCATAAAACATCATCAATGCAGAAAGTACAAACATAAGCTCAATCATCCAAAAACGGACAACGACTTTACCTTCTGCCCAGCCAACAAGCTCAAAATGATGGTGTATAGGAGCCATTTTAAACACTCGCTTATGCGTAAGCTTAAAACATCCAACCTGAATTACATCACTACATGCTTCTATAACAAATAGTCCGCCCAAAATAACAGCTAGGAACTCGGTATGAGTAGCTATAGAAAGAGCAGCAAAAAGACCGCCTAATGCCAATGATCCCGTATCTCCCATAAATACCTGAGCAGGATTTGAGTTGTACCATAAGAATCCAAAGCAGGCAACAGCTGCACAAACAGCAATAATAGTCAAATCAAGAGGGTCAGATACTGCGTACGAGAAACCAAAATGACCGCCACCTTTAACGTGGTAACTTTCCCAGAACGCAATCATAGCGTAACCAGCAAAAGCAATCATTGAAGAGCCAGAAGCTAAACCATCTAAACCATCTGTAAGATTTACAGCATTAGACCAAGCCGCCATCAAGAAGTTAACCCAAATAATAAAAACCACAATTCCTACGACTTGCCCAAACATTGAAAAATCAAGGAATGGTTTTTCAATAAAGCTCATACCAGCCTGAGCACTAGCAATACCAGACTGAGTTGGTAGCATTAGAGCCAAAAGTGCGTAAATGCTTGCAAAAATAATTTGACCAACCAGCTTTGCACGAACCGAAAGACCAAGATTCTGTTTTTTACGAACTTTTGCAAAGTCATCAATGAACCCAAGGAAACCCATAGAAAGCATTGCAAAAAGCACAAGAACCGCAGACCAAGATGGAGTACGCCCAACAGAGAAGTATCTGTAAAGAGCAGAAGCAGCCCAACCAACTACAACAGCAAGGTTTATAACAACACCTCCCATTGTAGGAGTTCCACGTTTAACTAAATGAGATTGTGGACCGTCCTGACGAATGTACTGACCGTAATTTAAACGGTGTACTAAGCGGATTAAAAGCGGCGTACCGACAATAGTAACAATCAGCGATACCACAATTCCCACGATAAGCGCAATCACAGGTTAACCTCCGTATGTTCATTAAGACTCTCATTAAGTTTAGACCAGCGTTCAGCTAACACGCTCAAGCCTGAAGCATGAGACCCCTTCAATAACACAACACTACTCGAATGCGCGGCCACAAGGTTCCACACAACGTTATCCGCCTCAGTGCAATCATGAACAAAATATACGCCATTTTCAACATCAAGGCTCTTATTCTGCCAATTATCTTTAGCACCTTTATAAATGCAACCAGCTAGTTCATCTAATTTTTTATCAAACTTAGAACCAACAGCTATTAGCGCATCAATATTATGCTTTGCAACATATTCGCCTATTGATTCATGCATATTATTCTCATTAGAACCAAGCTCTAACATAGATCCAAGAACTGCTATTCTAAAAATATTATTCTTTTTACTTGTTAGATCTTCTTCAGCATTAACGTTTAAATTATGTAAGTCATGATTTTCATAAGAACACAATCCATCAATTCCAGCCTTCATGGAATCAGGGTTTGCATTGAATGAATCGTCAATAAGCGTAAAAACATTATTATTGTTAGAAATTTTAGAAAGCTGCATTCTATGCGGACTAATATGCGAAACTTCATGCAAAACTTTAGCAATACTCTCAAGATTCATTCCAAAATATCTTGCCACATTAGAAGCAGCCATTGCATTCATAACATTATGCTGTCCCTGTATAGCAAGATGGACTCTAACTGAGTTTTTAAACTTATCCTCATTCTTCTCATTAAGAACAAATTCTGCACAACCCATTTCATCTAATGAAATATCACTTGCAGACAATTGGTAATTGCCATTGTTAGATGCGTCAAAATCACCTTCCGTATTGGTGTTTTTACCAAACCAACGCAATTTATCTTGATCAGCTAAAGAACGCATTGCAGATACTCGAAAATCATCAGCATTTAAAATTGCTATTCCGTGTGCAACAAGACCTCTAACAATCTCACTTTTTGCCTGAGCAATTCTTTCTACAGAACCAAACTCACCTAAATGCGCAACACCCACCTTCAATACAACAGCTAAATCAGGAGGAGCTATTGTGGTTAGTTTTGCGATTTCGCCAACATGATTTGCTCCCATTTCTGCAATAAGGAATCTCGTGTTTTCATTTACTTGCAAAGATGTTAACGGCAAACCAATTTCATTATTAAAAGATCCAATTGGTGCAACAGTGTTACCGAGCGTTGAAAGAAGAGCCTTGAGCATATCTTTTGTAGTGGTTTTTCCTACTGAACCAGTTATGCCGATAATACTAAATGGTGTATTTAACGCGCGGCGACGCTCAAGATTGTGTTTTGCTAAAAGTCCAAGAGCTTCAACCGAATTTTCAACAACTATTTGAGCAATTTTACTATTATTAGACTCATCTAACTTTACAAAATGCTCCACTATTGCAATTTTTGCACCAAGTTCTGCAGCTTTTTGAACAAAATCATGACCATCAACACGATCGCCTGGTATTGCTACAAATATGGAAGAATCCACAACTTTACGAGAATCACTTGTTGCATAAATAACAACATCATTATCTGAAATAACAACATCATTATCTGTTATGCAAAATTTCTCAGAAGTAATACTATGGTTTTCTTTTACTAAACAACCACCTATAAAAAGTCTGCCATTAACCGCAGCAGCTACTTCTCTAACACTCATAGGCATCATACGCATATTATTGGTCGTTGTATTATTGCCCAAAGTCTTATTTTGCATCATAACCTCGTTATTTTCCCAACATTGGTTTCATTTGCTTTGCAACAAATCTATTAATCATCAACACGTTTCTGAACACTACTTTAATTAACACTACTTTAATTCATGAGACACTCGTAACGCGCTTTTAATAGTTCCTCTTCTAACTCCAGCTGCAAGAACCATCGCTATTGAAAGAGAAAGATGTTTGTGAACATCCTTGCCACCAATCTGATCTGCTAAAGCAGCTAACTCATCTGATTCACGGGAACGCATAACGCAATAAGATCTTTCATGACTTACAAACCCATAACGTTGTTGAAGAGTATAAAAACTTATTACTGGTCGCGCGGACTTCATACTTTCTTCATCTATAGCGGAATCATCATTTTGATTTTTGATAAAACTATTTTCGTAATGTTTATCAGATTTATTAGCAGAAGTTCTATAAGAAGAAATATCAGATACGCTATCGGATTCACTATGAGATTCACTATCGGAATTAAGTGATTCGACTTTTTGCTGCGATTTTGAATTCTGATTTAATGTAGTATCAGAATCATACTTCTTTTTATTATATGAATGATTATCTGCATTATCATCTGCATGACTTGCATGATTTGCATGACTATCAAATTTTGAAGTATTAGAGTAAGGATCAGAATAAGAAGAGTCGCTTGCATATAAGTCAAGGCTTCCAGCCATTGCTAAAGCATTATTGCTTTCAACTCCAAGGACATCAACGTTAACAGACTGCAATGCATCTTTACTAAGAGTTGCAGAATTTAATGCTATTACAACAGCTGCAGCGCCATCTTCTACACACACAGACAAGTTATGCTGTATATCAATTATTCCCATAGGATACTCTAAATCTAACTCTCTTTGAAGAGAGCTAGACCCAGCTGCACTAATAATACCAACTGGATTGCCGAGCATATGAAGAAAATCAGCCAAACGTATAACATTTGCGTAAATCTCATCATCACTATCTCCTGCAACTGCAAAAGTTGCTATAAAAGATGACGGATCGCAATTAACATCACAAGCTAGCTTACCGAGAGTTATTGGATTATTAGAAGATACCAGCAGAGGAATGCCTACACTCATTGCTTCAGATCTAAACTCTGGAGGAACCATTGCAGCATACGCTCCAGCATCTCTAGCAGCCTCTAATTGTCTCTTATCTACTCGAGATGAAGGAACAAAAAGACAACCTGGTTTAACACTTCTAACATCACAAGCTAATGATGTAATAGTCACACCAGATGCAAAGGAAGGAATTACCTCAAAACCATACTGTTCAGCAGCAAAACCAAGCGTCACTCTGGTTCTGGAAAATTCATCAACAGCATTCATACTCGCACTCGCCCTTATTTGTTGTATATCACCATTCTACAGCAATAGGGTTGCTACGAGGAGTAGAAACTGGAACATCATACTTTTGCATCAAGAATTCTCCAATTGCTTTCAAAAGAGGTGCTGCTGCAACAACGCCGAAAGTTCCCTGAGGATTACTTAATGCCACTGTAATAGCAAATCGTGGATTATCCACAGGAATGACTCCAGCACAATCTGCAACGATAGAACTTAATCCTCCACCGAATCCCGCTACTTCTGCAGTACCACTCTTAGCAGCAACACGGTATCCATTAATTGATATAAAGTTCTTGTAAGATTCCGCTGTGCTTTCCATAGCATTCAACATTTGCGATGCTACATGTTCATCCAAAACGCGAGTTGCCTGAGGTCTCTTGTGCTCTGAAACACGTCCATGAGGATCTATTACAGATTTGATTATTGACTGTTGGAGCCTTACACCCTTGTTCGCAATAGTCGCAATAGCATTAGTAATTTGCAAAGCGTTAGTGGCATAACCCTGACCAAACAAAACAGTGTTTTGCTTACGACCATCCCATGCTTGTACGCTTGGAAGAAGACCAGGAGATTCACCTTGTAAACCTAAACCAGTATATTGCCCAATTCCAAACTTAGACAAAAACTCATAACGCTTGTTATTAGGATATTTTTCGCCAGCTAAAATCATGCCAACATTAGAAGATTCCTTTAAAATTCCAGCTAATGTTAAACGTTCAATACCATGACTGTGAGAATCATGGAAAACCTGACCTTGTTTGTCTATTGTCCCTGGAACTGAGAATTTGTCGCTGAGTTGACGCGCACCAGATTGAACCATTCCAGCCATGGCAAACACTTTGCCTATAGAACCTGGCTCAAAGATCTGGCTAACCGCTTTAGAAACAGATGCTCTAGCAGCTGAAGAACCAGCTTTAATATCGTCAGTATCTTCTAACGCAAGAATCTCACCAGTGCGAATATCCTGAACAACAGCAATTCCCCATCCAGCTTTGTACTGCTTCATTCCGTCAAGAAGAACTTTTTTAACGTACCAATCTACATCGCTGTCAATGGTTAACTTTATGTCATTACCATTTACAGCATCTTTATATTCGCTAACAGTGCCAGGAATTTTCTCATTTCCAACATTGTTTCCCTGATACTTTTGATATCCATCTGTACCAGTTAAAACTTTATCTTGCGAAAGCTCTAATCCAGATTCACCTATTTCGCCTCTTCTACCCTTTGCCTCTGGTCTAGAGCTTTCTTCGGCATCTTTGACAGAACCAATTAGGGCACCCAAAATAGGACCACTTGAATACACTCGTTCACTACTGTTTTCTGCATAAACACAACCAGAAAGGTTGAGTTTGTCAATTGCACGCTTAACAGAAGGCTTCACATTCCTCTTGATAACTGCGTAACGACCCAATCCAGAAATCTTTCCGCCGATTTCAACAGAGCTCATATGAAGAATTGGAGCTAAAAGACGTGCCACCGCCACGGCACCAGTACCTTCAACATCCTTACCATTAATCGAATGACAATTACCAGCAGTTTGTTTTGTGCAAGGAGTAGGTTTAAACGCCTGCGCATTCATAGGATCAGCAATTATATTGTATCTTTCAACACTTTGAGCAAGAACTGAACCGTTTGTATCTAAAATACGACCTCTTCTAGCAAGAATTGGTTTTGTCCTAATACGTTCTGCTTGAGCCGCCTGAGCAGTAGAACGAGCATTAATAAGCTGTATAAAACTAAGTTTTACTATTGCACATGTTGCAACAAACGCAAAAATAATTGCAACAATTACGCACTTCTTTGCAAAAACTGTGCTATTCATCGCAGCAGTCTTATTAGCAGCAGACCGATTATAGGATCCGTAAGCCTCATAAGAATTCGCATTGTATGTGCTGGCCTTTTTAAACCTTGTAAATTGCGATTTTCTTTTAATCAGCTTCAGTAAGCTAAAAACGCGACTAATACCATCTTTTAGAGACTTACTGGTTTTTGAAAATCCACTGGAATTGCTTGTTCTATTAACTTTGTCTTTAATAGAATTAACAACTCCATTAACTTTGCCTGAATATTTGGCGAAACGTTGCTTGATTTGGCGGCTCATCAATGTTTCTCCTTATCCTTTGGTTTTTGTTGTTTAGATTGTTGTTTAGATTGTTGTGAATCATGCGCCTGCTGTTTGGGCTGCGACTTTTGATTCTTAGAACTAGCCTGTGTTTGAGCTTTCTTAGCATCAAGCATTGCTTTTTCAGCTTTCTTTTTATTTGCATAATCGCTTAAATCAACGGTTATTGCACCTTGCTGCGGAACCATTCCCATCGTTTGCGCTTTTGCTGGAAGATCCGCCTCTAAAGTATCTAATTTTGTTTGCGCTGTTTCTACATCTTGACGAAGCCTAGAAATACTCGATTGTGTAGCAGCCTGTTCAAAAGATATTTCTGCCATTTTTGTGCGCAACAATAGAGATGTTGTAGGAGTGATTACTAAGAACAAAACAACGATAATCACATTAAAAAGAGGCGCTTTACGAGTATTGCTCCACTCTATAACCTTATGCAAGCGGTTCATTACTGTGTAAGATCTGCGGTCTGATGCGCTAAATACCAATGGAAGGGATTTTAGAACACGATTTTTCCTTGAATCTCCAACAACTTTTTCTTTTACACGACCTGCAGGAGCTGCTGTTGCAGTAACAGTAGACAATCCAGGAGCACGGTTTTTTAATGGTTTAATCATTAGAACCTACCCCCTTTTTTATGTGCAAATCGTATAGTCGAAGAATTAGATGATTCTTCAATACCTCTAGAAATAGATTCAAATTCCTTAATCCAACGTTCTGGAATATCTCGAATCAGTTCCACTGCACGCAAGCGAACAGACGAAGACCTAGTATTATTTGCTATTTCTTCCTTAGATGCTTTTACAGCTCCTCTAGTTAGCGCCTTAAAGAAAGGCTGTGCATCTGCTGGAACAATAGGCATATTCGCTGGAACATCTACTTCTAAGCCATTGTTCATGAATCTTTTAACCGCAATATCTTCTAGCGAATGATAAGATTCAACAACAATCCTGCCACCTTGATTTAAACGCAGAGCCAACTTTGGTAGTGTCCTAGCAAGTTTGTCTAATTCTCCATTAACCTCAATGCGAAGAGCTTGGAAAACTCTCTTAGCTGGGTTTCCTGGAGCACGATGAAAACGAGGAATGACGTTATCAACTAATTCAACCAGCTGACCAGATGTGGTAATCGGAGTCTCTTCACGAACTTGAACAATTTTGCGAGCTATTGGACCAGAAAAACGCTCTTGACCATATTCTCGGAAAATATTCGCAAGCTTATGCGAATCATAAGTCGCGAGAATAGTCGCAGCTGTTATGCTTTGTGTAGTGTCCATTCTCATATCTAATGCAGTGTTGTGAGAATATGAGAATCCTCTATCTTCTTCGTCTATTTGCAAGCTAGAAAGTCCCAAATCCATAAATGCTGCATCAATATGGTAGATTGCTAAATCTTCAAGAACTTTGTCAACTTCATCAAATGCTGCATGTACTGGAATAAAACGTTCGTCTAATCCTTCTTCACGCATTCTTTTCGTAGCCAGCTCAAGAGCTTCGCCATCTCTGTCTATGCCTACAAGCGTTGCAAGAGGAGCAGCTTTAAGAAAAGCTGTTGCATGACCAGCAAGACCCAGCGTGCAATCCACAACAACAGAATTCTTGTGGTTTAACGCTGGAGATACTAGATTTACACAATCGTCAAGCAATACTGGTGCGTGTATTGTAGATAAGTCCTTCATCGGATCACCTTTCATTGGATCACCGCCGGAAGAACATCATCTGCAATATCTGCATAATCTTGCTCACGATCTGCAAGGTATTTGTTCCAAGCAGACTTATTCCATATTTCTGCGCGAGTGCCAACACCAATTACAACAATCTCGTCTCCAAGATTTGCGTAATCTCTTAACATTGGTGGAACTACTATGCGTCCCTGCTTATCTGGTTCTTGATCTACAGCGCCAGAAAGAAACACTCGCAAATAGTCTCTTGCAGACTTATTGCTCATAGATGTGCGCTGAATCTGCGTTGTAATACGTTGAAACTCTTGCATTGGCAGTACATATACGCAACGTTCCTGACCGCGCGCCATAACAAAACCATTCCCTAATTGAGATCTAAATTTCGCTGGTAAAGCTACACGACCTTTTCCATCAATTTTTGGAGCATATGTACCAAGAAGAATTGGGGTTTGATTCTGTTGCTGATTCTGATTGCTTATGCCATTACCACGAGAATCTTCATTATTCGGTAAAGGAGTGGAATTAAAAGCCGAATATGGAACCTGGCTAATGGATTGCGCAAAAGGAATCTGCTGCATTGGCGGAATCTGCTGTGGCTGATACATCTGTGGCATCACATAATAAGGCTGAGCGTACGCTTGAGGATTTTGCATTGGCATATGCATTTCCTGAGCATTAGCTTGAGCAATATTTTGAGAATCACTGTCAGAGAGATTTTGAGCATGCATAAAGGAGGAATTGGCTTTATTCTGCGCATTATCATTCGCATTATTACGAGCCATAACTCCACCTCCTTTTCAACATGCAATATGCCACTTGCACATCGTTCACCATTTTACCCCATTCCTCACCAAAAATCCCCACTTTTTATAAAAAAATAATATTTTTTTTCATAAAAGTGCCACTTTATGCATTCGTCGCAAAAACTTTCTTAGAAAATACCGTGTATAAGCCTCGAGATATACTTAAACGCCTAGTTTTTAGCTCAACATTTAAGAAGAACGGACACAAATGTCTACGTACTCCTCACAACTTAGCGAAGAACAACAAGCAGTTGATTGCGCTTACGGACGCTTAGATGACTTGCGCTCTACGGTTCGTACAAGACTTGACGCTGTACGAGCTGCAGGATCACACGGTTCGCCTACTCAGCGCACCGAACGTGATTCATTTGCAACAATGTATGAGGATCGGTTAACTCAACTTAGAGCCGTAGAAGACAGGCTTGTGTTTGGAAGACTTGACGATCGCGAAGGAACAAGACACTACATAGGTAGGATTGGTCTACTCAGTGAAAATCACGATCCTATTCTTACAGATTGGCGAGCAGAAGCTGCGCGACCATTCTATGAGGCGACGCCACGTCACCATGGAAACATCGTTATGCGTAGGCATATAACTCTTAAATTCCGCGAAGTTGTTGGAGTTGAAGACGAGATTCTTGATATTCATGCAGACGAGGTAAACAAGGCTTCTAAGCAGGGAACTCTAACAGGCGAAGGTGCTTTACTAGCTTCACTAGGTTCTCGTAGAACTGGAAAAATGACGGATATTGTTGCAACTATTCAAGCTGAACAAGACCGCATTATTCGCGCTCCTCTTGACCATACTATTGTTGTACAAGGTGGACCTGGTACTGGCAAAACCGCCGTAGCATTGCACAGGGCAGCATATCTTCTTTATACACATCGTAGAAAACTTGAAAAATCAGGCGTTCTGATTGTAGGACCAAGCTCGGCATTCTTAAGATATATAGATCAAGTTTTGCCTTCTTTGGGTGAAACTGGTGTTGTAAGTAGAACAATTTCTGATTTGATCCCAAATGTTCATGCTGTTGCAGAAGATACTCCACATGCGGCAAAGCTTAAGGGAATGTATCGCATGAAAAACGTTATTCAGAACGCTGTTTGTGCAAGAATACGTGTTCCTAAAGATTTACCAACGCTACGCATAAACGGGTTTGCTGTGCAACTCAAAAAAGAGGATATTGAGCTTGCACAATCAGATGCTCAACGAACACACCAACCTCATAATCAGGCTCGCAAAACTTTCGTAAAGTCAGTTATAAGTTCACTTAGAAATAGATACCTAGAACAGTTAGATTACACTCCTTCGCAGTCTGAAATATCCGATATTACATCGCAGCTTCGTATGGAAGAGAAACTTAAGATTACTTTGAATCTTGCTTGGCTCCCTATGACTGCCACGTGGCTTATTGACCAGCTGTTTTCTAAACCTGAACAACTTCGCATATATGCTCCTTGGTTAAGTGAAGACGATATTTGTGTATTAACTAGACCAAAAGGTAGTCCTCTAACTCGCTCTGATATACCGCTTCTTGATGAGGCTATGGAGCTTCTAGGTGCAGATCCAAAAGTTGAGGCACAAAATGCTGCAAATGCTCGCAAAAAGCTCGAGGAGCAGCAATACGCTTCTGAAACACTTGCTCAAAATGGCATTGGAAATGGAATCGTTACCGCAGATATGCTCATAGAGAACATTCAAGGTGACGATACAAGCATGGTAGCCAATCTTGCTGCGTCAGATAGAGAGTGGACTTATGGTCATGTGGTTGTAGATGAAGCTCAAGAGCTTACAGCAATGGATTGGCGAATGCTAATCCGTCGCTGCCCTTCTAGATCATTTACAATCGTTGGTGATGTTGCTCAAACATCCGCTTTAGGTGGAACGCATCATTGGCAAAAGAATATGAGCTCACTGTTTGGAGATGCAAACTGGGATCTTTACGAGTTGACCATTAATTATCGTAACCCTAAAGAAGTTTCAGATGCTGCAGGAAAAGTGGCAAACAACTCTGGATTGTACATTTCCACAGTTAATGCTGTACGATCTGTTCCTGATTCTCTTGTTACCCATACACTTAAGCATCAAGATGAACTAGATAGAACGCTTTCAAAATATTGCATTGATTTGTTTAAAGAATTCGTATCAGAAGATGGAAGTGGTCGCGTAGCGATAATAGTTCCTAATGAACTATTAGACCATACTGATAAAATCGTTAAAGATACTCTTCGTAAAAATCTTTCCGATAAAGAATACAATCGTATACTTCAACAGAATTCAGACGATAGTCAGATTAGCGTTTGCACGCCTGAAGACGTTAAAGGATTAGAATACGATGCCGTAATTCTGATGCAACCTTCTAAAATAGAACAAGAAGCAGCATCTATGCTTACAGCAGCAGCAAATCTGTACGTTGCTATGACAAGACCAACACAGCGATTAGTCATCTTGCGCACACAAGATGATGCTGATTTTTCAAAATAAACACAAAAACACTAAACCCGAATAACCTAGTACATTGTTTGACCTATTGAAATATATGGGTCAAACAAGAAGGGTTATTGCTTACTCTTTTTAAGATCCTCAATGGCTTGTTCAAAATCTTTCAAGCCAGCGAAGTTCTGATATACACTAGCAAAACGAAGATAAGCTACCTCATCCAGTTCTCGCAATGGTTTCAATATTGCTTTTCCAACTTCTTCAGATGTAACTTGCGCTAATCCGCGAGCACGCAAATCAGCTTCAACTTCCATTCCCAACGTCTTTAAAGCTTCAGAGTCTATAGGTCTACCCTGACAAGCTTTTCCTACACCAGCAACCACCTTTGCTCGGTCGAATGGCTCAATTGAACCAGATCGTTTCATAACAAGCAGTTGAGTAGTTTCAACTGTCGTAAAGCGGTTGCCACACATCTGGCATTCACGTCTGCGACGAATCGAATATCCATCTTCACTAATTCGCGTATCGATAACCTTAGTATCGGAATTCTTACAAAAAGGACAATGCATACATCTAGCATACTAAAAATTATTAAAATATGTTATATATGCTTTAATATTTGTTATATAAATAAATCGATTTTTTCATATTTTTGTCCATATTCTTGATAAATTTTACCAATAAATACCTGAATTGATGGATATAAAACCATATCTGCAATTACTCGTACCCTTGTTTCATATATCGACGAAGCCATAAATACAACATTGTTATGATCTTCATCATACGAGTCACATTCGCAAATCCAATCCATATAAACCTCCATATTTTAACTATCGAATAAAATTATCTACATTGATTAATCATATATAAACGGCACTTTTATAGACTGACCTACTTCTAAATCTGCTGAATCTAAATTATTAATTTGCATGAGATAATCTACAGAATCAGAAATATTACTGTCTTTGTTTGTTATAGTTTTTGCATAACTCCATAAAGTATCTCCAGGACGAACAGTGTATGTTACAAAAGATTTTGACACTGCAGAAACTGCTGGCTTTGGAGTAAAAATAATCCATGCAAAACACACTAAAGCAACAAAAACAATAAATCTAATAAAAGATTTACTATACTTATTTCGCTTTAAACAAGTTTTATCTACGCAAGTACCGTTGTTCGCAAACTGACTATATAAAGCACCAGTTGCTTTTGATCTCTTATGCATAATTACCCTTTCTCACAAATTTAAATCAATATAAATCCATATGAACATTTGTTCTATCGAACAGGTGTATCAATCTTGACACATCTGTTCTAAAGATGCAACGGCGTGTCGAACATATGTTTGATTTTTTTGCAAGTTTGTCATAGAATAAAATCATCGAAAGGAGACACCATGAATATCAACACAAACGAGATTAGTGATTCCGCTGCGCACAACACAGAACCGCTAACAGATCGTCAGCGCAAAATCATGGATGCCATACAAAATTGCCTTGAAGAACATGGATTTCCTCCATCATTTAGAGAAATAGGCGAAGCTGTAGGCTTAAGAAGTCCTTCTTCCGTAAAACATCAATTGCGAGCCTTAGAAATGAAAGGACTAATAAGAATAAGCGCCAATAAAGGGCGTGCCATTGAGGTTATTGGAGATTTCTTAAAGAAAAATAAGGAGAAAGCTCATACACTGATTACAAAATCAGCGGTAGATGTAAGCATATACAACAACGACTCATTGATTCACTCACACGACGTACCACTTGTTGGGAGAATTGCAGCTGGAACACCTATAACAGCAGAGCAACACGTTGAAGATGTTATGAGATTGCCAGAAAGACTTACTGGAAGCGGAAATCTATTTATGCTAGAAGTGCATGGAGATTCAATGATCGATGCAGCAATCTGCGATGGAGATTACGTTGTTGTACGAGAACAAAATGAAGCAACAAATGGAGATATAGTTGCCGCACTGCTAGATAATGAGGCTACTGTAAAAACGTTTAGAAAAGACAATGGTCACGTCTGGCTTATGCCACACAATCCAGCGTATTCACCTATCGATGGATCACACGCAAAAATAATGGGTAAAGTTGTTACTATCTTAAGAAAAATTTAACGTTTTAAGCAGAACTAGAACTAAATTTCTAGCAAACGCAAAACATTACAAATACTCTCTCAATATGTAAAACAAATAATAAAAAAAAAATCGCTGTGATTAGCAGCTATAAGAGCTTTAAAATCACAGCGATTAAAAAATGAACTTTCCTGTCACATAAAAATTTATTATGCGAGAGGATGAGAATCCTTGATAGTTACAGAAATCTCACGACCATTTGGAGCAGAATAGCTAACGGTATCACCTGCTTTAGCGCCCATTATTGCAGCACCAATTGGAGATTCTGGACTAATAACATCGTAATCTGTAGCAACAGCAATATCGCGAGAGCCAAGTACATAAGTCATTTCTCGGCCAGCAAGCTCCAAGGTTACAAGAGAGCCATTCCCAACACTGCCAGCTTCTGGAGCTTCGAGAATCTTAGCATTACGAAGCTTAACAATAAGCTCGTTAATACGACCCTCATTTTTGCCCTGCTCCTCACGAGCAGCTTGATAACCACCATTTTCAGACAAATCGCCCTCAGCTCGCGCAGCAGCAATACGTTCAGTAATTTCATCACGATACTCGCCTTCGCGATGAGCCAATTCTTCCTTGAGCTTATCGTAAGCTTCCTTAGTCAACAAAATCGTTTTTTCTTCAGCCATTTTGTAATCTCCTTAATAAAGAACAAAGAATAAAACAGCAAATTAAAAATCAACCACACGCAATATTCATCGCGTAGAAATAATATCAATCACAAACACAAGAGTGTCTGAACCACCAATTCCAGCCTGAGGAACTCCACGAGAACCATAACCATACTCAGGCGGAATAGAAACAAGAAGCCTAGAGCCAACATTATGACCTGGAACAGTACGATCCCACCCCTGAATCACCTGACCAACGCCAATGCCAAAACTTGCTGGCCTATGACGATCAAAGCTAGAATCAAACGGCTTATCCGCACCCCAAACAACACCATGATAATTAACAGTCACAGTATCTCCAGCGCGAACTAAAGGACCATTACCTTCTACTAACTCAACAACCTTAAGCCCCGCTGGCGGCTCAGACGCTGGGAACGTCACCGTTGGCGTAGTACCAAATTCCGCAACTACTTCTGGCATATCCTGTGCCATATTGCCCTCCTTTATAATCTTTTCCAATCCCTTACAGCCATATGTAAATGCTTAAAACATTTGCAAAAATCAACTAATGTTTAATAGCATTATCCAAAAACTTCAAACATTATAACAGTTCTGTAATCTTATAGCGTGATTTAGATTAGCACTCAACCGCTACCTATGCCAATAATATAAAGTTAAATCCTAATCTAAATCCTAATCTAATCCAAAATTTAATTTAGGATTCAATCTAACATTCAACAACGTTTACGGCGAGTCCACCTTTAGATGTTTCCCTGTACTTAGACATCATATCTTGACCAGTTTCCTTCATTGTTTTAATCGCATTATCAAGGCTAACAATATGCGAACCATCACCTAGCAGAGCAATTCTCACAGCATTAATCGCCGTATTAGCAGCCATAGCATTGCGCTCAATGCAAGGAATCTGCACCAAACCGCCAACAGGATCACAAGTCAAACCAAGATGATGCTCAATACCAATTTCCGCAGCATTTTCAACCTGTTCAGGAGTGCCGCCAAGCACCTCACATAATCCAGCAGCAGCCATAGAACACGCGGAACCAACTTCTCCCTGGCATCCAACTTCTGCACCAGAAATCGAAGCATTGCGTTTAAACAGGTATCCAACAGCGCCAGAAGCAAGAAGGAATCTTACAATTCCATCTTCACTAGCACTATCTACAAACCGCCAATAATATTGCAAAACAGCTGGAATAATTCCGGCAGAACCATTAGTAGGAGCCGTAACAATACGACCACCACCAGCATTCTCCTCACTCACAGCAAGTGCAAAAAGATTAACCCACGCAGAATCGGAGCTTTCTAAAGCTGAATCAGCCCTACGATGATTCTGACGAAGCATATCTGAATTAGCAGCAAGACGAGCATACATATTGGGAGCACGCCTAGGAACATCAAGTCCTCCAGGGAGAATCTCCTGTTTAGAATTACAACCATTTTCCACACACTTGCTCATAACCTTCCACACATGTAGCAAATAGGAGCGAACGTAATGCGCATCTCCCTCATGCAAAGCAAGCTCATTTTGCCAAACAATATCACTTATATTCTTATGTTCTTTTTTGCAAATTGAAATAAGCTCTTTACAAGTCGAGAAAGGATAAGGAACAGTTGAATCATTGGAAGAATTTACGGAAGAATCGCCATTTACAGAATTATTTGTCGAGTCAGACTTAGAATCATCAACATTATTCGCATCGTCTAAAACGCGATCATGCAACCCAACCATTGCATCATTCGCGTTACCTTTGCGAATAAAACCACCTCCAATTGAATACCAAACTTGCTCGTCAACAGTATTACCTTGAGAATCAAAAGCCACAAACCTCATGCCATTAGGGTGTGCAACCATGCGCTTCCACTTTTCAAAAATCACGTCTGAATCGTAATCAAATTCAATAGTATGACTATGAGCAAGAGTCAAAGTACCAGTTTTCTTACAATATTCGCGAATAGTCATCATGTGTTCTGTATCAACATCGTCAGGTAAATTACCCTCCAAACCTGCAACAGAAGCACGATCCGTGCCATGACCTAAACCTGTAAGAGACAAAGAACCGTACAATGTAACATGAACTCGCGCAACATTATTAAGCTTTCCACTTTCCTTCAAAGAAGTAACAAAAGCGTTCGCAGCGCGCATAGGACCAACAGTATGAGAAGAACTAGGTCCTACACCAATCGAAAACATTTCTAAAATACTGAACACATATACATTGTAAGCATAATTTCAAAGTCACGACACGCAGCGATTCGATATACGTTGCGTTCAACATAAAAATAAAATGCACTACAAAACCCAAAAACCAACTAAAGTTGATAAAAGCTAATAAAAGCTAATCAGCATCTTCATCCATAGAAATATCTGCAGCAGAAATATCAGAAGAATGACTGTTGTCTAACCAACTTACGATTAGTCTGCTAAATAAGTGTAAAAGCATCCACACAACAAAAGCAAACATTACTGCACAAATCATAACAAACATATCGTTCCCATTAGTTGGAATGTGCAAATCAAAGAAATGAGCGACAAACGGTATAAACACACCCACAACACCAGCCAGCGCAAAGCACAACACCATTATTCCACGCCAAGAAAAAATAGGTTTAGAAACAGTAGCTAAAACCACTACACCAAGCGCAAAAACAACAACCGAACAAATACTACGAGTCACATCCAAAGACTTGGCTGCACCAACAATGAGCTTGGAAGCACTCACACCAGAAGCATCTAAACCACGCACCAACATCATAGGAGCAAAAACAGCCGTAACCAACACAGATATAGCAACAGCCACACCATTAGGAAGAGCAAAACGCACAACACGATGCAAAAACCCTGGAATATAGCGTCTTGAATTAGGAGCCAAAGCCAGCAAAAACGCTGGAATACCAATTGTTAACGAGCCAATATAAGTTATGTGACGAGGCAAATACGGGAAGTGAAGACCAAGAAGAACAACACCAGCCGAAATAAGTGCAGAATAAACAGTTTTAACAAGGAACAATCCTGCAACACGCTCCATATTTGCCATAACCTGACGACCCCTAGCAACCACGTCTGGAAGATGCGAAAAACACGAATCAACAAGCACAACTTGAGCCACAGCCTTAGCTGCAGGAGCAGCATTCCCCATAGCTACACCCAAATCCGCTTCTTTAAGCGCAAGAGTATCGTTAACACCATCGCCAGTCATAGCAACAACATGACCCTTAGCATGCAGAGCCTGAACAATTGCCTTTTTTTGATCTGGCAAAACACGACCAAGAACATCAACATTCTCAAGCACCTGAGAAAGCTGATTAACATCTTTAGGAAGATTCCTAGCATCCATAGCAACAGGCTTAGAATCGCCGGTTAATCCAACTTTTTCAGCCACTGCAGCAACTGTTATAGGATTATCGCCAGAAATAACACGGCATCTAACTCCCTGTTTCCTAAACCATGCGAGCGTTTGTCTAGCATCCGAACGAATTTTCTCCGAACAGCGAACCAAGGCAACAGGACGCGCATTAGAAGAAATAGTAGGAGAATCAGAAAAAGTAGAATCACATGGATCGCTGTCATCTAAAGCAAGGAGAAGCACACGCTCACCTTTTTGAGCATATTCGTTTACAGTATGCAAAATACGATCAAACTGCTCATGCGAGCGCATATTAGAATAGTTAGAATCAGAATTGCCGTCAGAACAATCACGAAACTCACGGATCGCACTAACCAAAACTTCTGGAGCACCCATGTACCAAGTTTCAAAACTACCATCTTTATGCTTGTAATTAATAGCACTCCATTTTCTAGAAGACGAGAACGGAAGACGATTATTTATTACGCAGCCAGAGGATACACCCTGACTTTCAACGTTTTTATCATTAAGACCTTTGCTAAAGGTATCTTTACTACCAAGACCTTCCATAATTGCTATACCAGTAGCATTTGGATTTTCTTCATTAGACAAATCAAATAAAGCTTGATTTACAAAACCGCGCAAACCATCATTCAAGTCGAAAGCATCCGCGCTGCTCTGCTTTGCAACATCACTTAAATTGTCATCAAGCAAATCCACGCCTACAAATGCGATTCCACCATCCGTAATAGTGCCAGTTTTATCCAAATTCAAACAATCCACTCGCGCCAAAGTTTCCACAGATTCTAGCTCTTGTATCAGAGTCTTTTTTCGAGCGAGGCGCATAGCAGCAACAGCAAAATTAAGCGAAGTTAAAAGCACAAGACCTTCTGGAATCATGCCAACAACACCAGCGACAGCAGAAACCACGGCACTACGCCAATTGCCAGTCTGCCACGCAAGCGCAAAACCACCAACCTTACTAATCTGAGACCATACAAGCAAAGCGCAAAGAGGCACAACAACTATCGTCATCCACTTTAAAATCGTGTTAATTCCGCGGCTCAAATCCGAAATTGTTTTAGTGTAAACCTTTGCTTGAGCAGCCAATCTAGCAGCATAACTGTTGCCACCCACAGCCGTAACACGAGCCAAAGCAACACCAGAAACAGCGGTAGAGCCAGAATATACACGATCCTCTGCAGCCTTACGTACAGTTGCAGATTCGCCCGTAAGCATTGACTCATCCATCTCCAGACCCCAAGATTCAAGCACTTGCACGTCTGCAGGAACCTGGTCTCCAGCACGAACCCATAACAAATCACCAAGCACAATATCGCAATGGTTTATAAAAACGTTCTTTCCGCCTCGTCGCACAATCGACCGCGAAGCCACAAGAATCGAAAGCCTATCAAGCGTGTGTTTTGCACGCAACTCAGTAACAACACCAATACCAGTGTTAATCAAAATAACAAAACCAAAAACGGCATCTTTCCAAGATCCAGTAGCGAGAACAACCACCATTGCTACAAAGATAATCGCGTTAAAAAGTGTAAACACGTTTGCGCGCACAATAGAAAGCACAGACCTAGATGTTCGATTAGTCGTAATGTTAACGTCGCCATTTTCCACAGCATAAGAAACTTCATCTGCATTTAAACCAGATTCGTTAACTTCTGGCAAATCAGGCAAATCAGACATGTCACTTATGTCACGCAAATTATCCAAATCACGCATCTGCAGCCTCCGCGAAGTCTCTGGCAAATCTTTCTTAATTACGCTAGTTCTTGTCATTTATAATCACATCCCTGCTGTGAGGCGTATTATCTATTAAGGATTGAACGATTTTTAGAAGAGATGAATGTTGAATTTTTCCCGATTTATCTACATTCGACTTATTATCCCTATTAAACTCAAACAAAGCTTGATTGTCTAAATCCTTGAAAATATACAATTTTGCAGCATACAAAGTTGAATCCTTTGGAGGATTTTTAGGATTCACAAGAGCTACTGGTATTCCAGCAAAACGAGCATATTTAAGCGCATCAATCCAAGATTCACGAGCCTTTGAATCTACATGCGCTCCACCAGCATTGCTTTTAACACCTAAATCTGTAGAATCTGAAGCATCAATATTGATGTTGTTAATCAATATCATAGAAACAGGCTGCTCGGAAGCAGACTTAATCGCATCCCTTGCAGCCTCATTAGCGTTCTTAACATCCGACACAGAAGCATAAGCTGCACTCAAACCAGATTTTTCGCATAAATGAAGAAGCTTGGAATCAAGAGATGCGGATTTTGACCCAACTATAAGTAGCTTGATATCTTCTACGTCAATGCCATCGTGAACTATGTCGTCTGCCTTACCCGTATCCCCAACCGCGTGATTATTAGGCTCACACCCACTCAAAGACGCTACCGCCAATAGAGAAATCGACGCAGCTGCGCATAAACATGTCACGCGTTTAAGTTTATTCATAAGCACGTGTTTTGTTTTGCGCATAAGAGACATAATACTTTTATATCACAAATTGCATATGAAATACTTAAAAGGCGTATTACCATGATGTAACAGTAGTTGCTCTCCTATGTATATTAGATGGAGCTACAAGTATCTCACGATTAGTGCGATTAGGAATAATCTTATTTTGTTTAAATTCAGAATGCTGTTGATTGGATTCACTATCTAGTCTCTGAAGTACTAGTTGAATCGCAGTTTTTGCAACTTCTCTTGGAACAGTTGAAATATTAGTAATAGGCGTTGGGAAACTCTCTGCATAATCATCAGAACAATGTACGATAACCGATAAATCTTTCCCAGGCTGAATATTTCGTTCTTTCAAATACCATAACAACCACTGAGCCACACTAGGCTGACGAACAATAATACCAAGTCTATCATCTTTGTACTTCAATAATCTGTCAGCGCATTCAACAAAACCTGTCCAGTCTGGAGATTTTCTTGGGATTATAGAATACGGAATATTAAGCTTTTCACATTCTTGACGTATAGCCATATGGAACTCGTGAATAAAGAACATGTTTTCAGGCTCTTCAAAGTCTATAGAGTACGGGTTACTCACAGGCTCCCCTATTACAGCAATATGATGATGATTTGTCTCATATAGTTCATCAACTGCCATGCGTCCTGCAATACGAGCATCTAAATCTACGACATCCAAGCCCTGCGCATTTCTAGGTCTTCCAATTAGCACTGTTGGCTGAGTCAATTGGCAAGCTACTGGTATACGAGGATCATTAGTCTCAATATCCATAAGGATAAAAGCATCACAAAGTGTCTTATTAGCTAATCTTTGTATACTCTTTGAATCATGTGCAGTTGTGTTAAGAATAACATCATATCCATGTTCTTCAGCATAACGAACTATGGTATCTATGTAAGGAGTAGTTTCATTTGCATCTTTATTGCTACGCATCTCTGCAAATAGTGCAATAATGTTCGTCTTAGATGTTCGAAGAATGCGAGCGCCAGCGTTAGGATGATAGTTAAGTGTGCGCATTGCATTGAGTACACGGTTACGTGTTTCAGGAGCAATCCCGTTTTTATCATTAATAACAAACGAAACAGTTGTTTGCGAAACTCCAGCTAAAGTCGCTACATCTTTACTTGTAGGAGCTTTGTAGGCAAATCCGTCTTGTGAAATTCTCATTGCATTACAACCTATCGCTAAGCAATTACAACCTTTGTACTACTTGCCATCAATCCCAAAATATACAGAATATATAGTATATACAAAATATACTCTACATTTTTTTTGTGAATATTGGAATTCGATCCAACGGCGTATCAACAATGATAGTAGTTGGTCCATCAAAAATAATTTTATCATCACTTTCCCAACTTCCATCAGGAATATAAACAGAACGCTGTTTTTGATATTTATGAAGAGCTGGAGCCACTATAATTCTGTCTCCAAGTAAGAATTGATCAATTATATCTTCACAATGATCGTAGTGGTAAGACATTGGTCGTACTATTGGCTCACCAGTATTAGCAGCATTTAATGCAAGCTTTTGTATCGTCGGCAAATATGTTTCTCTTGTTCTTATAGCACAAATTAGAGCTTTCATATGCTCTTTATCTAAAACACGGTGAGGTAAAGTAGAGAATTGCATCATAGGACATAATGCTGCAATCTGTGCATACCGAATAAAGAAATCTTGATCTATACTATTAGCATTTTGCATAGATTCAATTTCGCCTCCACCAATCATATCTGGACATGTGAATGCGTGACCAATAAGACCTTGAGCTATTATTTCTGGAATAAGCGATTGTAGACCTTCAACCCCCCACGATTGTGGCTTATCTCGTAAGCGCTGCGCTAAAGGCTGACCACCCATTTTCCAACATGCTCTAAACTCGTTGTAAGAGTAGCGCAACCCGAATTTCGCCCATCGCTCACAAAATTCTGCAGACGTCATTGATTCGTATGAAATGTCATCGTTATGACACTCATAAAAATCACCACCATCGAATTTAAACCCATCAACACCTATTTGTCTAAGAGCATCAAGCTTCTCTTCTAACCAAGAGATCGCTTTTGGATGCGACAAATCAAGAACAGCACTCAAGCCATTCCACCATCGTCGTATTGCTGTCTCTCCATTTACACTTCTCAATAAAAGATTTTCTTTTTCCAAATAACGGAAATTTTCAGAATCAGGGCTAATGAAAGGCACTAGCCAAAGCATTACACGGAAAGCCTTGTTCGTGCAATGAGTCAATCATTTTACGAGGTTTTGGGAAACGCGAAATATCAAATGTCCAATCACCATAATCAGGTGACCATTTGTCATCAATCATAATGATTCCAGATGGCATTCCTGATTCAAGAATCTGACGCGCATAATTTTCTACTTTATTTTGCGTTGGAGCGTAAGGCATTTCGATCCAAGTATTATATTGCGGCTTATCAATAAGATCTGCAGGTATACTTCTACCGCTTGGTGGAAAATATTTATTGCAAGCATACTTATAAGCATCAGATAATTTATCCCCAACTTTGGTAAACGTTAGAGATGATGAATGTTCTATCGATAGAGTTCTATCTGCGAATGTAAATTTGAAAGGTTCTTTGCACCATACATATCGTCCACACGTAGATATTAGTAGCGGAGAAGATTGATTTGAGGCTTCAGGAACTTCTCTTAGTTTTTGAGTCCATTCAGACAAATCTCTTGTAAATACTTGTTTCCCAAATGGTTCATATATCCCATCAATTACTGTTCCACCCCACCAGCGCTCCCCTTCGAGCAACCTAATTGTGGTTACAAATTTATCGACTACATTTGAAACTACATTTGTTTTTGTTGCGTCTGCTGTGTTTAGCACATCCGTTGTGCGACTAATTTCCACGTTCATCTTGCATCCTAAAAAATATTATCTGTATACATTCAATTATTACTAATACGTATTATTACTATAATATTAATAATGGATATTGTCTAATATATATAAAATATTCTTTATCCATACAAGTTTATCTTGCTCATAAATAACGAAATCCCTTAATAAATCACTATTTTTAAGCTTTTCATAGATCTTCTTAAAAACACATATAACTATATTTAAGTTGCATTTTTATAAGATATGTGTCATACTGTACCTATCAGTACTAATACGTATTGAAAAGATGGTAGAAGATTTGCTATCACAAAGAAAGGAAATCACAATGAGGTGTGGGTTTCGAAATGTAAAGCGCACGGCGGTGGCACTGGTGACACTCGCCACAGTGTTATTACCATTGGGAGCATGTGGCAATGGAAATTCTGCTGGAAAAGTATCTATTTCGTTTTATTCTTACTTCAAGAAAAATCAGATAGGCAATGTAATTTCAGCATTTCAAAAAGCACATCCAAATATTAAGATTGATGCGCAATATGGTCAAAATTCAACGCAATACATCCAAACTCTGCAAACTCGACTAGCTGGCGGCACTCCTCCGACGATTTTCAATTTAACAATGGATAACCGCACTGACATAATGCAATCTGGTCAAGCTCTGGATATTTCAGGATCAAAATTCTTCTCTGGAATTGATGAATCAAACTTCAAGCTATTCCAACACAACGGTAAAACATATGGCATGCCAGTTTCTGCTTGGGTTGGTGCAATGTTTTACAATAAAGATATTTTGAAGCAAGCTGGATACACTGAATTCCCTAAGACATGGGACGACTTTATTACTATGGGCAAGAAGATTAATGATTCTGGTAAAGTCGCATTCTTGGAAGATTTTAACACACAGCCATCTGGCACATTCGAGGCATTATTAGCAAGTAAATATGCTTCTGACAAAAACGATAAGCAAGACGAAGTAATCTGGAACGGATCTTCAACATTTAGTAAAGAGTGGACTCCAGCATTGAGCGAATGGGCTAAAGCTATAGACGCAAAAGTCATTCCTCATAAGAGCATTGGCCTAACAGCAGATCAGGTAAAGCAAGAATTTGTCACTGGAAATCTTGCAGTTATGCGTTCTGGTCCTTGGGATTTGTCAGATGTAAAAGCCTCTGGAATTAATTTTGGTGTTGCCCCTATGCCTTCTTATAAGAATGGAGAAAAGTGGATTAATGGTGGTCCTGACCAAGGATTCGCTATTGCAGCTAAAGCATCTAAAGCTCAGCAAGAAGCAGCAAAAACATTCTTAGCATATTTGAACAGCAAGGATGGTCTTAAGACGTTCACAACAAATGCTGGAACTTTGTCATTATCTGATAAGTATCGCGCAGATCCTCCTGCTGAACTTGCCGGAGTTATTAAAGATTATTTCCAAAATAACAAATTCTACTGGGTGAACTTCTCCAAATCTCCTAGCGCAATGATGACAGAGATGGCATCTCGTCAACAAGAGCTAGTTCAAGGAAAAATCACTCCAAAAGAATTCACTAAGTTGTTAGATGATAAATGGAATTCGATGAAATAGTATAAGCAGAATGGGTTGCACTCTGAAATTTTAAATCAGTAAAATCTGTTACAGAGTGCAACCCGTTTTCATTGACGAGAGTAATTTGCATCTATAATCCTGTTAGCAATAGCAGATTTGTAGATCATAGAGGGGGCATTACTATGAGGTGTTCACCAAACAATAACAGCAATTCTGAGCAAATAAGAAATAAGTTTTCTGTATCTTCAGCTGCCTTTAAAGATAATTTAACTTCATTTTGGTTCCTATTGCCAATAGTGATTATTTTTATTGTGTTAACTTTAATTCCTTTAATGCAATCAATTTTTTACTCATTTACTGATTTCAATGGCTACGATTTAAATTTTCACTTCATCGGCTTGCAAAAGTATCAACAAGTCTTTTCTGACACATCATTACTTTCAGCATTAATTTTTACATTGATGTATTCATTCATCGTTACCATCGTAGTTACATGTCTGGCAATTCCTCTAGCCGTTGTTTTAAATCAAGCAATGATTGGTAAGAGTTTTTTGCGATCATTATTCTTCTTCCTAGGAGTACCAGCACAAGCGGTAATTGGTCTAATTTGGCAATACATTTTTTCTCCTTTAGATTCTGGAGTCGCCAATCAAGTTTTACACACATTTGGCTTACCTTCTATTCAATGGCTTTCTCAAGATAACTGGGCACGTTTTTGCGTAATGTTCGTAGCAGTATGGATGCAAGTTGGATGGCATGCTACTTTATACATCGCATGGCTTCAGGCAATTCCAGCAGATCTCTATGAACAAGCGAGAGTAGATGGTGCGAATGGTTTACAGCGATTCGTTCATATAACTTTGCCACAGTTAATTCCAGGAATGGTTGTTTCAACATTTTTATTGATGACAACTGCTTTGAAAATATACGACTTACCATACACATTGACCGCTGGAGGTCCTGGTCATTCCACAAATACCATAACTCAAGCGATAATTATGCGCGGCATGGGACAATCTGACGTTGGTTTAGCATCAGCATTATCTACGTTATTCACGATTGCTTGCGTAATTGTTATTGCAATCCAAATGAAGGTATCAAGCACAGTTGCAAGGAGATTCCAATAATGAATAAGCGTCACAAAATCGTATCTCAAACAGTTCGAACTATAGTTGTTTGGACAATTGCTCTAATATGCGCTGTCCCCCTGTACTACGTTGTAATTAGTTCATTCAAAACACCTATCGACATGATTAAACACCCATTGCAGCTACCAACACAATGGTTATGGAATAATTACATAGATGCGTTTGCAGATGGAACAATAATTCAAGCATTTATAAACACAATTATTGTGACTGCTGTTGCTGTTATTTTGCAAGTATTAATTGGATCACTTGCAGCTTATGGTGTAGTACAGAAAAAATCTATTTTTACTATGATTATTGGGTCAATCCTAATGATTACATTTGCAATACCAGTACAAGCGACTTTATTGCCTTTATACCGTATGGAATCTTCAATAGGTTTAACAGATACTCTTACAGGTCTTGTAGCGCTATATATGGGTAGCTGCGTCTTTTGCTATTTTCTTATTGTTGGCTATATGAAAGCTCTTCCACAAGAATTATTTGAAGCAGCAAAAATTGATGGCGCAGGACCATTCCGAATATATTGGACTATAGTTCTGCCTCTTATACGTCCAATTATTGTAGCCGTAGTTGTTTTCCAAACAATGGGCACTTGGAATGACTTTCTTTTACCAAGCGTGTTCTTATCATCAACAGACAAACAGACTGTTGTCTTACAGGTTTACAATGCTGTACAACAATTCACAACAAACTGGCCTTTGTTCATGGCAACGACTGTATTAGCTTTGATTCCAGTGTTTATTTTCTTCTGCTTCTGCCAGAAGTGGATAGTTTCTGGTCTTTTAGCTGGATCAGTAAAGGGCTAAATATTTATAGCTAAATGTTTTTACATAATTAGGATAATCAATGAAGATAATCAATTTTAATAAAAAGTGCATGTGCATATTTTCTGCTATATGTATAAGTACATGTGTTGTACAAAGTAACTGGTTTTCGGTGGCAAACAGTTTAGAAATCAATTCTAAGCATAGCCGTACATTTGAGAATAGAGACACTGTACTTATTAATATTTGATCCAAATCAAATATTAAAAGATTGATGCGCTTTCGACTATAAGCAAAAACATTTATTACATAAGCGTTACATAATATACGCGAACTATTGCGCACTTTATACCAGATTTGACCTAATTTACGTGCATCCTAAAGGAATATTTTCCCAAGTTTGTTTATCATTTGAGCAAAAACGACTACAAACACGGGCGAAAATACACAAACACAGGCAAAGACGTGAGCGCACTTAAACCGCGCTAACGTCGAAACACACCCTACGCCATATTCACCCCATAGCACGTACAAATACAAGTAAAAAATGACCTGCATAAGTGCATACGGTTATAAACTAGTCAGCCATACAGGTTACGAGAATAAAAAAGTTGCTCAGCTACAAGCAAAAAGCTATAAAACCGAGCAACCAATTTACACTGCTAAAACTGCTTACTTATTTTTGCGCAATCCACCACGACGAGCAGCAAATAGCGCTCCAGCAGCAGCGAGAAGCGATGCCAGCAGCCCAGTAGGAGCAACAACAGAACCAGTATTCATGCCACTGATTTCTCCACGCTTATTACTATCACTACTCATTTCAGCATTCGAATAAGCACGCATACCAGCAGACTTAGAATTCTTAATAACCTGAGCACGAACCTCATCACGAACCTGCGAAGCACGAGACTTAGCAGCAAGCAAAGCCTTACGCGCAGCACTCAGCTTCTCAACAGCAGCATTCACTTGTTCCTGAGTGCTATGAGGATCGGCCGCTACCTTTTTAGCTTCCGCCAAAGCACTATCAACATTAGATTTTGCCTTAGAAACATCAATATCCGCCTGCTTAACAGCTGGAGAATTCTCTACACCAGAATCGATATTTGCATCATGTGATCCATTATCATTGGATGCATTATCTTGCTTAGCAGCAGAACTGCTGGTGACACCATTACCACTATTTGTACTCTTGCTAACATTCCCTGAATTAATAGAATTGCTAGAGTTATCATCCACATTGTTCTGCTGCGAACCATTGGCATTATCGCTAGATTGCAAATCGGATTCAGCACCCTCGATCTGCAAATGCAACTCGCCCTTATCTACAATAGCTGGCGCATTATCATTCACACCAAAACCAGAATCACGAGTTTGCTCTGGAGTTGGAGTTGTATCGGGAGTTGGAACTGGAACAGGCTTTTGCTCAAACTCTGGATTCACAGGAATAACTGGAGACAGAGACTGAGTAGGAGCTACACCAGTCAACGCATTCTTAGCCTGCTGGAGCTTCTTCAAAGCAGAATCAACAAGAGCTTGACGCTCTGATTGAGTCTTAGAAGCAAGATCTTTACCAGTACCAGATATATCAGCCAACTTTGAAACGAGATCTCGCGCATCTTGCAAAGCATCATTATATGCAGTCTGTTTATCCGAAGTGTCATAGAGGTACGCAGAAGACATTCTCACAGTGCCTTCAAGAGCAATCTCTTCCTGCAAAGCACTAATATCAGCACCATTCAACGAAGATGCAGCAGTCTGAAGCTTCTGCAAAGCATTGTCAACAGCACTCTGTTTATCCTCAGGAGACTTCTGAGACTTATTGTTCTTCACTTCACTCAAAGCATTCTGAGCTTCAATAAGAGCCTGATCAAAAGTAGTCTGCTTATCTTTATCAGCGTTCTTATACTGCGGCTTATCCTTTATATCAGTATCCTTAGTAACTTCAGACTGCAGCTTAGATGTATCAACAACGCCATCCAGCTTGTTCGATGCAATTTCAAGATTATCCTTAGCAGTCTTTATTGCCTGCTCAGTCTTACCATTAGGGTTATTCAAGATTTCTTCAGCATCTTTCAGAGCCTTATCAAAATTATCTCGCTTATCTTGATTGGCATTCTTGTAAGACACTTTAGACTTCTTAGTATTGGCATTATCAACAGCGTTATGCAAATCAGAAATATCATGACCATCCAAACCATCGATAGCTTTGGTAAGCTTATTGATAGCATCAGAAATTTCCTTCTCTGTTGCACCAGCTTTATTTACGATATTTTCTGCAGAAGCTATAGCGTCATCAAGCGCTTTACTATTGGTATTAGAAGCATTCTTATAAGCAGGAGTACCCTTCTTACCTTTTGCCTCCGTAAGCTTTCCTGTCAACTTAGTCTTGTCAACACCATCAAGATTACTAATAGCATCATTAAGTTTATTTAATGCTTCATCAATAGCTTTCTGCTTTTGCTCAGGAGTGTTCTTTGACTTATCATTATTAGCGTCAGCAAGAGCAGACTCAGCGCGATTGAGAGCAGTATCAACAGCTTGCTTCTTTACTTGAGAAGCATTCTCATACTTAGGATCTCCATCAGATTTAGGATCAGTTGTTGACTTCTTCATTTTCTTTGCTTTTTCTACAGCAGCTTCCAAATCAGAAGTTTTAACCTTACCATTAAGATCGTTAAGTGCCTTATCCAAGTCGTCTTTTGCTTTACTGATCTCAACATCTGATGCGCCAAGCTTCTTTTCGATTTCCTCAGCATATTTTAACGCTTTATCAAAAGCAGATTTCTTATCTTCCGACGCGTTATTGTAAACAATTTCAGATTTCTTTGAATTTGCTTTCTTTATGGCATCATTCAAATCAGATTTATTATGACCATCAAGAGCATCAATCGCTTTCTTTAACTTAGATTCAGCATCATTAATAGACTGCTGTGAAGCATCTTTTTGGTCATAAACTTTCTTTGCATTAGACAGAGCAGTATCAAAATCATTCTTCTTATCTTTAGAAGCATTCTCATACTTTGGATTCTTCTTCTTAGAAGAATCATCCTGACCCTGCTTATTCTTGCCTTGCAATTTCATAAGCTRATCTTCCGCAGCCTTTAACGCATTATCAAAAGCAGTCTTCTTAGATGTATCCTTGTAGCCATCAGACTTCTTAAGAGTTTCTTTCTGTTTATTGACCAAATCAACAAGAGCCTTAAGATCTCCCATCTTCTTGTCAAGCTCTTTAGCCTTAGCAACAACAGCAGTGATGGCAGTCTTAGCCTGATCAACAGTCTTCAAATTATCGCTGGTAGGATCAGTTTCAACATCATCAATTTTCTGCTTCAAAGCATCCTTTTGAGCTTTGTTAAGATTCGTGAGCTTATCTACATCAGATTTAGCATCCTTCTTAGCTCTATTTAACTCAGCTTCCTCAAGAATACCCTCAACTTCTCGCAAATCCTTAGCTTTATCAATGCGATTATTTAGATCTGTAGCTTCTTGATCAGTAAGATTACCTTTCTGCTTCAAATCAGCAATCTTCTTCTTAGCTGAAGCTTTAGCATCCTCAAACTCAGCATTGTTGAGGATTTCTGCAACTTTATCAAGACTATCTGCAGTACCTACTTGGTCTTGATACTTCTTCTTATCTTGTTCGCTGAGATTATTCAGCTTGCTAATCTTGTTTTTAGCATCAGTCTTAGCAGCATCAAGACCATTATTATTACTGTTATTAGCAGCAGTCTGATTCTGATTGCCTTTTAACGTAGCATCATTCTTGGCTTTGCTTACACCATCAGTATCCTGAGCCGCATTAACTTTCTTAATAAACTGCTCTTTGTCCTCAGGCTTAAGTTTGTCGTTCTTGCTAATTTCATCAATAGCAGACTGCTTTTGCTTCTCAAGCTCAGCTTTCTTCTTAGCTTCTTCAGCCTTGCCTGTGTCTTGCTGTTCTTGCTGATTCTGAGTTTGTATATCAGTATCAACCTTCGTATTATCTTTCTGCTGCTGCTGTTTCTGTTGTTGCTCAGCCTGCTGATCAGCTTGTTGCTGCTTTTGATCAGCTTCCTTTTGTTTCTTTTGATCCTGATCCTTTTGGAACTCGTTTATCTTCTCACGGATCTTTTCAGGATCAGTCTCATTACCAATCTTCTTTTTGAGTTCTTTCTTCTGATCTTCAGTTAAACCAAGATTATCCTGAGCATTCTCAATCTGCTTTTGAGCATCTTTCTTTTTCTTCTCATCTTGACCATGCTTATCAGCAGACTTAATAATCTTGTCTACATCGTCTGGCTTAGCAATCTTGTTGATTTCACTTTGATGTTCTTGCTTAAACTTATTGATTTCTTCATCATTTAAGCCATGCTTCTGAAGAATCTTGTCAATAAGATTCTCAGCTTCCTTCTTAAGTTCTTCAGGCTGAGGAGCAGCAGCATTAGATACGAAGCAATCGTCCTTAGTAAGAGTAAATACTGTCCCAGGATTCCAACCAGTAAGTTTCTTCACTTCAATTCCATTATCACCATGGTAAATAGAGAGTATTCCATCACCACTACGACCGTTAGACAGAGTAAGACCTGAACCCTTTTTAACCTCCCACTTATCTTTGTAAGCATAGAGTTTCATACCACCTGTAGATGTAGGATCAAAAGAGCTAAACATAGGCAAGAGATCATTTTGACTGTTAATAAAGGTATCTGTTATTGCAGTTTGTCCTGATTTTGCTTGCCAGTTATCTTGAATAAACTTACGGGCAAAAGTATTCCAATCAGCAGGTTGTGGTTTATCCTTATCAGCAACAGCAATCTTAGTAATGTTATACTTGTACCCATTATTATTTTTTGTTTCAGTTTTTGGATTCTCTGGATTACCCTTGGTATACACCAATTCAGAATAGTCGAAAGTAGATGCTGAACCATCATTAAACTTAACAGTCATAGTATGCTTGCTATCATCAAATGTGATAGCGTTAGTTTCATTATTATCTTTTAACTTGCTTTTAAGACCACTATTGGCTTCTAATATAGCTTGTCTAACTTTCTTCTGTTCTTCCTCTTTTAAACTCTTAGCATTATCAACTGCTGTACGAGCTGGAAGTGTAATATTCGTCAAATCAGCAAGTGGCTTACTTTTATACACCATCTTGCTGCCATCGAGCTTATCAGTAGACTTATCAGTATAAGTGATAGTTATATTACCTTTATCGTCTACTGTAATAAATTTCTTAGCTTCTTCTAGATCTTTAGGCTTACCAATTGCATCTATGAAGTCAGATTTATTTTTATTTGCTTCATAAACTTTCTTCACAAGTTCCGCCTGTTCAGTCACAGTAAGCCCTTGTGGATTCCCAACTGCCATTGGCACTGGATAGTAAGGGGTAAACTTATCCGCAAGTGAACGCTGCTTCTTTACAAGATACTTGCCTTCAAGCTTTTTAGTTGAATGAGTACCAGTTGTATCTTTGAATGTGATTGTTGCATCACCATTAGCAGCAACATCAACCTTTTCTATAAGATTCTCAATCTTAGTATTAGCATTCTTAATAGCATCTTCAACTTGCTTCTTCTCTGTTGTATCAAGAGAAGACGGATTCTTCACAGAAGTCAAATCTGGATACGTAATTTTTGTGCGATACGCTAATGGTACGTAGCGCTTAGTTAGATTCTCCTTAGAAATAGTATCCGTAGAGTTATCTTTATACGTTACCTTTGCACTGCCATCAGCATTAACAGTTACAGCCTTTTTGAAAGCCTCTTCAGTTTGAGTCTGTTCCATACCTTTAAGCTTTTTCAGCACATCAGTATTACTCTTATTAGCATCCCACAGCTTTGTAAGAACATTATCCTTTTCGTCTTTCGTAAGACTCTTGCCATATTTCGCAGAATCAACCTCTACCTTATCATTGGGATAATTAAGCTCTAACTCCTGAGCATACTCTGGCAACGTTGGAGCAATCTCAACTTTGCCAACAGTGTAATGCCAGTTGCCCATTACTTGGTACACTCCGCCAGCAAACTTAAGAGGTTGCGTTTTATCTTTCAGTTTGATAACAAAGCTAATCTTAGATTTTCTATTGCCCCTACTCTCCCAGTTAATAATCAAGGCACTAGTAGCGTCCTTATATTTCTTAGAAGTACCGAGAGTATTACCAGATTCGTCATAACCGCCGGCTTCTCCTGTCATTCTTTCCCAGTTATTCTTAAACTCGGTAGCCTGCTCTCTATTGTTATCAAACCAAAAACGGCTTGCAGACTGATTCCAAGTATCCTTTGTATATTGTGTACCTGTTTGTTTGGAACCGCCATCACCAGTCAACTGTTCATCTTTATGCAAAGTAACTTTATTATCTACAATGTCAACATCCTTAGGCACGCTCGCCCACCAGAATGGTCGACCACCCCACCAATCGCCATTAGAATTAAACTGGTATTCGACCTTGTAATACTGTCCGTAAGTTTCTCTATCAGCCTTATTCTTATCAGTTACCTGATTCTTATCGCAAGGAAGTGCTTTAATATCAACATACTTCTGCGCTTTTGTAGAAGAATCGCGATTCGCATACCTATAGCTGCCGTCAGGCATATTCACGCCATTAGCCCATGCATGGTTAGATGGCAATCCTGCTCCACATGCAAGCAAACTTGCTAGCACTGCTGTTAAAGCAATTTTAGGAAGTACAGAGACTCTTCTAGAAGAAGTTGCCTCAAAGTTTGTAGACGTAATCGATTTCGCCATTGAATCGATAACAGAATTATCTAGGTACGAAGATTTTGTGCACTTTTTAGATATGGATATGTGTTTCGCGCTATTTTGTTTACTCGTCATATACTTCACCCTTTTAGGACGTCTATACTTTTCGACTTTTTGCATCACAGGCAAATATTTGTGCATAAAATGTAGAATAACTAACAAAACAAAGCACAGCGATAGCAAATTGCCAGTTAGAGCAATTTACCCCCCCCCCCCGTGGAAAAATTCAATAATTTTGAGAGAATTCGTTGAGTGATTTTAATCACAGATTTATATTATTTTTTAAAAAATTACTGATTTTCCTTACTAAACATTAACAAAATAAGATTTACACAAATTTTCGCTATATTTTTTATTAATGATATTGATAAGCATAAGCTATACACGACATGCCGTTACACTCGAATACAAGTAAACCAACGCGGGATAAGAAAAACACTACAAGATAATCAAAATCACGTAAGAATATTCCCGCATTTGTTCCCTTTTTGAGCAAAATAGAAACAAACACAGGCGCGAGACCTGCCTTCGCGCTCAAAGCGTAGCGCGCGAACGACATGACGTACTTTGCGTCAGATTCAATATAGCTCGCGCACTACAGCACTATAGAAATAGCAAATCTCAGGCAATCACCTATTAACAAACTTGCTGTATGCATCCTCATCTGCAACAATATCAAGCTCACCAATCCAAATAAACGGATCAGTAGCCTTGCAGAAACCATACTTAAAGAAATAAAGACCATCGCTAACATCAAGTGAGAACACACCACCCATGTTAAAGTACTTCATTCCAAGCTCATGCGCCCACTGAATCAAATCCCATATAGACAAATACCCTGGGCTTACCTTGCCCTGCATGGTCGCGGTAGCACCATACATGTACCATAATTCACCGTTATAAGGCAAACCAATCATGCACGCAATAGTCTCACCCTCATAGTCCGTGCTATAAATTCTCATTTCTGGATAAGCCGCAAGCAATCTCTCAAAATACTCTTTAGGTCTGTATGTAATACCGTGTCTTTTTGCCATAATCTCAGTAAGCTCATAAAACTTGTCAATATCTTCCTGAGAACGACTCCACCTAGATGTAACGCCAGCTTTTAAAGAAGCCCTTATGTGCCTTCTTGTCATAGCACTAAACCCAGCAAGAAGATCATCCGTAGACTTACCCTCAAGATCTAGCATCATCTCATATCGAGGATTGGAGAAAGAGTGAAGTTTTTCCCCATCGCTCCTAAAAGTAAAACCTTGCTCTCTATACTTCTTAACAAGATCTTGATCGTTTTGGACGCAAGGATCCATTCGCAGCAAAAACGCATTGTACTTTTCAATAAGAGGCTTAGCTTCATCAATCAGCTTCTTAGTGGTTTCTATATCATAAAAATCACTTACTGGTCCATGAGGAGCATAGAGGAACATTTTATCATCAACAGCTTTTATGCCGAGAACAGACATTGCTGCTGTAATCTTACCGTTTTCTTCTAGATAAACGTATTCACTAATCCAGTTGCTTTTCACATCTGCCCAACGCATATCTTGCATAGCGTTTCCGTAAGGCGAATGTTTTACGAATTCCTCATATTCTTGGACTTTAGAAGAATCATTTTTATCAAGTATCGGCATTTGTTCTCCTTTTTAGCTCAATACGTGATTTTAATTCAGTTTTACTCTGATAGCACGAGTTATACGCGATTTAACGAGTAAGCTTACGATGCAAGCGATGAGGACGAGCAGCTTCTTCACCAAGGCGTGCAATCTTATTTTCTTCGTAAGCTTGGAAGTTACCTTCGAACCAGTACCATTTTGCAGGATTCTCATCGTCGCCTTCCCACGCAAGAATATGCGTGGCAACGCGGTCAAGGAACCAACGATCGTGGCTCACCACTACAGCGCAGCCTGGGAAGTCAAGCAAAGCGTTCTCCAAGCTTTCAAGCGTCTCAACATCCAAATCGTTAGTAGGCTCATCGAGGAGAAGCAAGTTTCCACCCTGCTTAAGCGTCAAAGCCAAATTCAATCGGTTGCGCTCACCGCCAGAAAGCACGCCAGTAAGCTTCTGCTGATCCGAACCCTTAAAACCAAAGCTTGCAACATATGCGCGAGTAGGAATCTCAACGCCTGCAACTTCAATAAAATCAAGTCCGCCTGAAACAGCTTCCCACAAGTTCTTATTAGGATCCAATCCTGCACGATTCTGATCCACGTAAGAAATCTTTACAGTGTCTCCAACTGTAAGCTCTCCACCAGAAAGTGGTTCCAAGCCCACAATCGTCTTGAAAAGCGTAGACTTACCAACGCCGTTCGGACCAATCACGCCAACGATACCGTTACGCGGCAAAGTAAACGACAAGTCGTCGATTAACACGCGATCTCCAAAAGCCTTGTGAATATGCTTCGCTTCCAAAACTTGCGAACCCAAGCGTGGACCTGCAGGAATTTGAATCTCCGAAAAATCAAGCTTCTTGGAATTACGTGCCTCTTGCTCCATCTGGTCGTAACGCTCCAAACGAGCCTTATTCTTAGCCTGACGAGCCTTCGGCGAGCTACGCACCCAGTCCAACTCATTCTTTAAGCGCTTAGCAAGCTTGGCATCCTTAGCGCCCTGAATCTCCATACGCTTAGCCTTGGTTTCCAAGTAAGTGGTGTAATTGCCCTTGTATGGGTAAAGCTGACCGCGATCAACTTCACAAATCCACTCTGCAACGTTATCCATAAAGTAGCGATCGTGGGTTACAGCAATAACAGCACCCTCATACTTGTGTAAGAACTGTTCCAACCAAAGAATAGACTCAGCATCCAAATGGTTTGTAGGCTCGTCTAAAAGAAGCAAATCTGGGGCTTCAAGAAGAAGCTTGCACAGAGCCACTCGACGCCTTTCTCCACCAGAGCACACAGAAACAGGCGAATCTGGATCTGGGCATTGCAAAGCATCCATCGCCTGCTCAAGCTGAGAATCCAAATCCCAACCATTTGCAGCATCAATCTCTGTTTGCAACTTACCCATTTCTTCCATCAATGCATCAAAGTCAGCATCTGGATTTGCCATCTCTTCGCCGATTTGGTTGAATCGATCCACTTTTTGCGCAATCTCACCAAACGCCATCTTAATGTTTTCGCCAACCGTCTTCGTTTCATCTAGAGGTGGCTCCTGCTGCAAAATTCCAACGGTATAACCTGGCGTAATCGAAGCCTCGCCGTTTGATACATTCTCCAAACCAGCCATAATCTTCAGCAACGTTGATTTACCCATGCCGTTAGGCCCTACAACGCCAATCTTTGCGCCTGGTAGGAAGCTTAAGGTAACGTCGTCTAGAATCACGCGATCCCCGTAAGACTTGCGTGCCTTAATCATTTGGTAAATAAATTCAGCCAAAGTAATATACCATCCTTAAAAATTGAATTTAAATTGAATTAAAATTAAATTATTACAGCAGATTTTTAAATTTTAGGTTTGTGTTTATGTTTTGTATTTCGGTTTTATACTTATATTTTTAAATTTTATATTTTAAATAATTTTAAATCGCAGCAGCTGACTGTGCTCTGTCGGAAGTACCACTTGATGCATCCGCACCATCTTCTGGAGGAAGTTGGCACATCCACTCACCCACAATACCAATAATCATGTCTACAAGACATACTATTCCAGCTATAATGCATTCACGAATAATGTTGGAATAGAGCGGAATATTTGCATGCGGCCAACACATGAATAGTTGCCCAGCATACCAACCAGTTAGAATCGCTCCAGCCATTCCAAGCGCTTTTGCAAGCATAAGAGCTGCAACAGCAAGCTGCATATTTAATTGCTTATGCTCTTCTGGCTTTGCAGTAGCATACTGATGCGTTTGCCAAGTAAGAATAAAGGTAACTATTCCACCAATTGTCATAAACGCAAGAACAACCCACGGCGCACCAGAAAGCGATATTGCGCTTGATTCCGTAATAGACACCAGGAATGCGCCGAATACAAATCCGAATAGCACCCCGAGTACAAAGTACCACCAAGGCGTGCGATAAGCTTTCATCAACACTCTCCCATAATCCAACGTTCTGAATAAATACCGACTCGCGCCGCATCTGGAGCAAACGCAAGTTTGTACGCAAGTGGTTCTCCATCAATTGAAGCATCTGGCTCAATTTGAATCCATGGCTCCAATTGTGCAGCATTTAGCGGTGAATCAAGCCTATCTGAATCCATAGTCTTTGTGTTTGAACTATCAGATCCATATTGCCTCGTGCCTAAAATTCTCAATCGCAAATTTTGTTCTTGAGAAATCTGCATTTCCTTGATCTTACGCGCTAAATCATCTTCTACCATTGTACTAGATACCACTATTATTGCGGAATATTCTTCGCCTCTATCCGAGCTTACCTGATATAACGCAGAAACGCCGTCTAATTGAGTTGAAAGAGGTTCTTTCGATTGCTCCAAACTAGTGATTACATCTAGCATTGCGAATTTTGTTGACTCTGATTTTTCTCCCTGCATTGACACTACTGCAGTTGTGATAATTGGATTATAGACAGATTGGCTATAGACAGAATCTAAAGAAGAATTAGAATCGCTGGTTGCTTGCGACTTATCTTTAGACTCATCTCTCGAAGTCTCATCTTGTAATTTTTCCTTCTGCGCAGCCGCAAAAAGCGACGCGTCCGTAGGATTCGCCAATCCAAAAATCTGCGATGTTTCCACATCGTCTGCAACCCTACGAATCGTAATAGACACGCCATCTGCATTAGGTAAATCATAAGAAGCATCGTTAAAATCAGCTTTAAACTGCGCATTAACAGTAATCTCTGCCTGTTTAACAAGCCAAGATTTCATAGCTGAATCCAGTAGCCTTCCAGCCGTAAGCTCCAAACAAATCGAAGAATTCTTAGCAATATCATCATCTTGAACACACGAGTCCAAAACGCGGCTAAGCCTTTTAGAAATCTGGGCAATATCAACCGTTTGGGTAGAGTCGCCAGCAACCGCTGCCCTCAAATCTAAACTCAAAACAGCGTCAACACTAAGGCGAGTATATAAGCCAATAAAAGCATCAGTATTACTCGGTTTAATACCACTTAACTTAATTGTGTCCATAATCGCCTCCCAAAAATATTATACGCGCGATGCTTTGCATAATCGCTAAACACCGCGCGTAAAATTGTTAAATTAAATTATTATTTCAATTAAATTATTGTTATTTTAGACTTTTATTTTCATCTGTAGAATCAGCTGGCGACTTATCCTCAGTATTATCCTTAGAAGAATTACCATCAGAGGCATCATCCTTAATAACACCAATATTTCGCTTCAAGCTTTCTGGAATCTCAACGGGAGGAAGAGGTGAATCTGGACGATCCGAATTAGAAAGCCACAAATCACGCTCTGGAGCCTTACGAATCTTAGAGAAGATTTGCTCAAGCTCTTTCTCGTTAAGCGTTTCCTTAACAAGCAACTGACGAACCAACTCATCCAAAACATCACGATTATTATTAATAATCTCCCACGCCTCAGTGTGAGCCGTTTCAATAAGCTTATGAACTTCTTCATCAATCACTTCTGCAGTCTTATTAGAGAACTTACGCGATTGCAAAGAATCCAAAGAGCCAGAAGAATCTTGATCTGCGTCCATCCACTTTACGGCACCAAGCTTAGAGGAGAAACCATATTCAACAACCATCTTACGAGCGATTGCAGTAGCCTTCTCAATATCGTTAGAAGCGCCAGTAGTTGGATCGTGGAACACAACCTCTTCCGCAGTACGGCCGCCCATAGCATACGCCATTTGATCGAGCAGCTGATTTCGAGACTGAGAATAGCGGTCGCTAGTTGGCATAACAGCCGTGTATCCAAGAGCGCGTCCACGAGGCAAAATCGTAACCTTAGTAACAGGATCCGTATGATGCAAGGCAGCAGCAACGAGAGCGTGACCACCCTCGTGATAAGCCGTGTTACGCAACTCATCCAAAGCCATGCCCTTAGACTTCTTTCTAGGGCCAGCCTGAACGCGATCAATCGCCTCATCGATAGCACGATTGTCAATAAGCTGAGCACCAGAGCGAGCGCAAAGCAAAGCCGCCTCATTAAGCACATTAGCCAAATCCGCGCCTGTAAATCCAGGAGTTCGAACAGCAACCATATGAAGATCAACGTCTGGCACAAAAGGCTTGCCCTTAGCGTGAACCTTAAGAATCGCCTCGCGGCCTTCCAAATCTGGAGCTTCCACAGCAACCTGACGATCAAATCGACCTGGTCGCAAAAGCGCAGAATCAAGCACATCTGGGCGGTTCGTAGCAGCGATAATAATCAAATTAGTGTCGTTATCGAAGCCGTCCATCTCTACAAGCAGCTGATTAAGCGTTTGTTCACGCTCATCGTGACCGCCTGTCATACCACTTCCGCGGCGGCGTCCAACGGCATCAATCTCATCAATAAAGATGATTGCTGGAGCGTTCTTCTTAGCCTCATCGAATAGCTCGCGCACGCGAGAAGCACCAAGACCAACAAACATCTCAACAAAGTCCGAACCAGCCATAGCATAGAACGGCACACCAGCTTCGCCTGCAATAGCACGCGCAAGAAGAGTCTTACCTGTTCCTGGAGGACCATAAAGCAGCACACCGCGCGGAATACGCGCTCCTAAAGCCTTGTAGCGAGAAGGATCCTTAAGGAATTCCTTAATTTCCTCAACTTCTTCTACAGCAGACTGTTCACCTGCAACATCCGCAAACTTAGTCTTAGGTGTTTGACCTTCCAAAAGCTTTCCGCGACCACGGCCGCCACCCATTCCAAGCATTCCGCCGCCAGCGCTTGCCATTCTGCCAAACATGAACCAAACAAGCCCAAGCAGAATCAAAATCGGCAGCATAGATGTGATCAGATAAGAAATTATGCTAGAAGACTGCATGCTAACAGTCCAACCATTAACTGGCTTAGCTTTTTCAATATCCTGAACAACAGTCTTACTCTGAGCAATCGTATAGTAGAATTGCACGTCTTTTCCATAATCGTGCTTCTGCTTATCGCGCTTATCGAGCTTAACATACTTCTTGTCAAGCGTAAGCTTTACAAGCTGTTTGTTGTCAATAACCTCTACATAATTTGCACTACGCTTATGAAGCAACTCCAAGCCATCTTGCGTATCAATTGTTTGTGTACTGTTATGCACAAACAATTGGAATCCTGCTACAGACAATATCACAAGAAGAACAATCCAAGTCCAAGGAGATTTAAAGAACTTACGACGAGAATCAGGATTATTATCATTCTGCGAATCATTACCATTCTGATTCTTATTGCCGTTCTTGTTTTTATTGTTCTTATTATTCCCACTATTCCTATCTGGATTTTTTCCAAAATTAGGCGGAAGGAACGGATTATTCCCGTTACCTCCCAAAGGACTTTTCATAGGTCCACCCATAGGTCCGCGAGGCGACATTGGAGAAGCGCCCATATAATCAGGCTCCTTTCAGGATCCTTCCGAAGGCTCCTTACATAGAAATATGCTTAAAACTAGGATTAAATCCTACTATTTGGTTTCTATTATCCAGTACTTAATTATTCAAGATTACATAAAATTAATCAAGATTTTTTAAGACTAACCAAAGTTTCTTAAGATTACTACTCAAAATCAATAAAGAATACTTAAGATTCATACACAGATGGCTTAAGAACCGCGATAGAATCAAGATTCCTATACTTTTCGTCGTAATCCATTCCAAAACCAACTACAAAAGCATCTGGAATCTCGAATCCAACGTAAGTAATATCAACCTCAACTTCGCGACGAGCAGGTTTAGTTAGAAGTGCAAACACCTTCACACTCGCAGCGCCCCTGCTCTTAAGCTCCTTAACGAGCCAATCCAAAGTCTTGCCAGAATCAACAATATCTTCAACAATAAGCACGTTCCGTCCGCGAACATCAGTAGTCAAGTCCTCACGAACCGTAATCTGACCACTGCTTTTAGTGCCACTGCCATAACTGGAAAGACTCATGAAATCCATAGGAGCATTAAGACTAAGCTCCTGCGAGAAAACAGCAAGCGTGTTAACAGCACCCTTAAGCGCTGCAACAAGCAAAATATCGCGGTTCTCGTAGTCTTTACTAACCTGAGCCGCAACCTCACGAATACGCTTCATAAGTTCTTCGTGACTGATCAATTCGTAATCAATATCATCTCTTATATCAGCAATCTGCATGCTAACTATGATTGCATAAACGAATGACGGACGTGTTACAACTTACGCATTATGATTTAGATGCCAAGCGCTGTGGAGATTCGAGATTTTTTGCAGCGAATGAAGCGAACCTCAGCATGAAATGGTGATTCGCTGAAGTAGCAAGAAAAATCGAGAATCTCGGTGATTAAGCTATACGCAATTGTTTTAGTACGTAAGAGGGCTGGGTGATTCTTGGTCGAACAATATAAGAGCGGCAGCCGATACCAAATAATCCAAATGATCAACCACTACAAACAAAGAGCGTTGTGAGACAAGAATTAGCCAGCCCTCACACAACACCAAACAAGGAAGTTCAACAAGCTTCAACATGGTATACATTTACGCAACTTACACATTATGATTTAGACTATAAGCATGGTTTACTCACCTAGTTGGCGTAAAGGAATTGGCGAAGTAAAACGCTGCTTCGATAATCTTGGGCTAGAAGTGCAAGGTCCACAATTCTTGCAGCACGGGCAACATTTGGCTTTACCAAACGCACCAATCGTGCTGGTAGCATGCTCTGGAGGACGCGATTCGCTAGCATTAACAGCACTGGCAGTCAAAGTATGCGCGAGCAGAGGTATTCGATGTGCGGCGATTATAGTGAACCACAACATGCAAGAAGGATCCGCAAAAGTTGCACAAAACGCTGCTAACACTGTTGCAAGTTTAGGAATAGATAAATCACTTATATTCGTTAAGTCTGTGCAAGTTAAAGATGGCGAAAAGGGAGAAGAATCTGCAGCAAGAGACGCTAGATACGCTGCTATTATTGGCATGGCTAAGGATTTGGGTGCATCCGCAGTTCTTTTAGCGCACACAGCTGACGACCAAGCAGAAACAGTGATTATAGGTTTACGAGACTCTGCAGGTCTTGAGGCTGTAGCTGGAATGAAAAATATTACGGTTCGATGTGGAATACGTTTTGCTAGGCCGCTAATTAATATTAGAAGGCTTGAAACAACTAATATTTGCAAAGATTTGGGCATTGAGTGGTGGGATGACCCAACAAACGGCGATTTAACACAAAGCGATGTTGAACTGCCAAAGTCATACCCTCTTCGCTCAAGAATAAGACATACTCTAATGCCTTATATTTCACGGTTTTTTGCTACAGACATGACTTTACTACTTGCCAAAGGTGCCAAATTTGCACAAGACGATTTAGATTACATTAATTCTCAAGTTGACATAATAGAAAAAGAGACGATTTTAAAGCAAAATTATGATTCTTGCGCACACGAAGTAAAAATAGCAATATCACCTTTAACAAAACAACACACTTCGATAAGACGCAGAATAATCGCCCGCGCTCTAACCGCCGCCGGAATACGTTTTTCGTCAAATCATATAGAATCAATCGACGAATTAATTACAAAATGGCATGGTCAAAAACCTGTAGCGCTGCCTGGCGGATATGCGGCAAGCAGGAAATCACAGACTATAACTATTTGTGAACGCTAGCGATTTCCCGATTTTGTTGCTGATTTTTCCATTTTGAACAACATTCTCGGTAAGTCGCTCGCGCGTTACAGCGCGCGAACGACTTCGCTTGCGTTGAAAGCACACAGTGCTTTCAACCTTAAGCAAGCGTAGCGCGCCAAATTGCCTTCGCGCGCTACGCTTTAAGCGCTCCGGCAGGTTGGCGCGCACTAAAGATTAGTCAGCTAAAGATTAGTCAGCTCAGCCATCATCTTATTCACGCCTGTAAAGGTGTATCCAATGTCTCCAGGCGAATTCACAACAACAGCAAAAGTTAATGCTCCCCCAGATCTTCTAGAAACATTGCCAACCATAGATGACACATCACCCAGAAAACCAGTTTTAACACGCAGTAAGCCAGCTGCCGAAGGATCTGACAAACGATTGCGTGCCGAAGTGCACCATACACCAGGTAAAGCTAAGCCTTCTGCTGCAGCAGCACCTTTACCGATTTTAAGATTCTGAGCCTGAACTTGCACAAGAGTCACAGCGCGAACAGCGGACTTAGGTGAAAGCCCAGAACAATCAGACATGTGCAATCCGTTTACATCAACGCCTAAATCGCGCAAAACATCGCGTACAGCGTCTGTGGCACCTTCTGGAGAATTATTTTTACGCATAGCGAGCGCAGTAAGACGACCAAATTCTTCCGCAATAGAATTGTCCGAATGCCTTAGCATATATGCCATAATTTCGTTAAGTGGAGCAGAAGAAACGCGGGCTATTTGCTTAAAATCAGAGGAAATCATCGGTTTTTTAGAGCTAACATATATGGATGATAATCCATCAATCTTGGAAGTTTTGCCAATTTTTGCAGAATCAGTGCTCCAAGTTCTTACGTCAATACCAAATTTTTTGAGTAGATTCGCAAAAATTAATCCCGTACTTACAGCTGGATGCCGATCTAAAAGTGGATAATCATCTGGGTCATCAGCATCATTGCCAGCAGCCACCCATGCTGCAAAATTACGATCTCTGCCTTCATCAACAGCTAAAGACGATGTTGGCGCATAAAAACGTCCTTCTTCATCGTTTTCATGAATCAAATCAGGATAGCGTTTCTCTCCAAACAAGGAATCATCAACAGCAAGCTCAACAACTTTTACACCTTGTTTTTTAAGCGAATTCACTGTATTAATAGCAAGGGTTTCAAGACCAGCTCTACCATTTACATGATTTGGATCATTGGTTGCAGCACCCATCAGCATATCGCCGCCGCCATGAAGAACGAGCCTAGCAAAACCATTTTTCACGCCAGATACAGCAGAATCAGCATTTCTAGAGCTTCCAACATAGTTTGCGTAAACTGTTGTAGAAAGAGTCGAGCCCATGTCTAGAACATGCGAGGCAGCTAGAGCCGTAAGCGTTTTCATAGTAGATGCAGGCTGCAAAGCAAGATTTTCATTTTTAGCAGCTATAATCTTTCCGTTTGCATCAGCAATAACAACTGAAGCATTAGGACCAAGACCTGGATATTCAAAAAATTCCTGCAAAATCTTTTCCGCAGCAGCTTTATCAACAGACTTGTTTTTATCTAATTTCTTTATTAAAGACGCGTAATGCGCTATTTTCTTAGGTTTTGGACTGCTTAACTCTTGCAAAGATTCACTGTTTTTAATTGCCATTCGCGACTGAATAAAATCGCGATTTTGCAAAAGATCTTTGCTATCGAACATAATGTAGCCGCACATTAGTGAGACTACACTAGCAGCTGCGATTAAGCACACAACAGCGCGATTACGCGACTTTGGCGGCTTTTGCGCGCCTAAGCTAGATGTAAAACCAGCTTTTTCCCTAGCCTCTTTCGACGTGAAAGCATCTTCTGGAATCTCGACTATGTTATCTAGATTCTTAAGGTCTTCATCGTCTTGCATGCGCACGCCGCCTATGTGTATGTACTTAAGTTGTATGTGTATGTACTTAAGTTAATTGCAATTCTTTACAACTATACAAACTATACACTTGCATATGCCGAGAGTAAGTTTGTGTACATAATATAGTTTTTTTATAGAGGCGTGCGCATTAATGCTCAAGCAGTAATCGAGACAAATCTGCGCAAGTTTTCTACAATGCGAATCATGCGCTTATCCATTACTTTGCCGCCAATAATTACGCCAACAACCAGCACAATCAAGCCGTTTACTACAAACAAAATGCTTGCAATCCACAGCAGTTGCGGCGCAAGAATCATAAACGCAATCGCAGCCGCAACCGAAGGAATCATGCAAACTACAGAAAGAAGCATAAAGCCGATAGCTGCAAAACTTCGCCCGCTAGCACTTCCTTGCGGCCTAGAAAATGGCTTTTCGATTGATGCTACAGGGTACATTGCAATGCACGAAGAAATTAAGCCAATGCCTATGGAAGCAAAAGCTATTCCAATTGGAGAAAGAATTTGGAACATAACTGCATTTACACTTTGTTGAATATTTGCTACAAGGAAAAGGAAAACGTAAAATCCTAATCCAAGAATCGCAAAATAAACAGCGCAAATCACTGACCAAACTATTGCGTTCGCTAAGCGATCGTGCAAACCTTTTACGCCAATAATCGCATGCATAGTAAAAGCTGTTCCATCGTATGCAATATTGTTTCCAACAACCATTCCCATAAGCGTCGCAGCATATATCATCCATCCAGAAACGCCTATGTCCTGTGCTATAGAACCAAATCCTTTAGCGTTAAAACTAGTTCCTCCTGCAACTACCAGCATAAAAAGCGGCGCAATAAGCAAAAATAGTTGACGCATATCTCTTCTCATAACGCTAATAATTCGCGCAATAATTGCACCAACTATGTTGTCTGGAACTGATGCAAAGAAGCCGATTCCCTTAGTTTTAACAACTGTTTTTTGCTCACCGCGAAGTAGCTTAGGCTCTAATTTTGCGCAAAATACAGAGATTGCAAAGCAAGCAGCAATCGTCACAACGCAAATAAGGAAGCGAATAACAAGCGCAAGCCAATTGCCATTAATGGCGTCAAGAGGCAAAGCCATAGCAGCGCTTAATGGAGTAAAAGCGGAAACAGCGCAGAAACTTGTACCTAGCGAAATTACAATTTGCGAGGGGCTATGCGTATTCATTGACGCAACAAAAAGCATATACGCTACGAAAATAACAAAGTAAAAAATGTTTCTTGAACGCTTGTTTATTAAAATAGTGTCCAAAAGCTCAATAAGCATTTTGCTTAAAGACACGATTGTTACAACGTAAAGCGGAGCTGCAATTACGCTTACTAAAACCGGCACAATTCCAAAGTTTCTGTACGCTAAAGACCACAAAGCAAGCGCGATTGTGCAACTTATTGAAATCGCTCCAAAAAGGGAGCCAAGAAGCATGCCAGCTTGCTGCTTTACGTGAGGAATACCGTAAAGCGCAAAACTACGCGATTTTAGTGTTGTGTCGCTGCCTAACATAAACAAGTTTATAAACAGCGTAAAAATTGACACAATCGACACAACCATTATTGGAATCAATTGGAAGTCCTGCCAATTTTTAGTATCTGCAAGCATTCCTGGATTAAGATACTTTCCTGCTTCCCATCCTGCAAAACCAAGAGCGCATATAATCGCAAGTCCAAAAACAATTGATATACCAAAGCCGATTTTTTGCCAACTCGACTTTCGCATAACGGAAAAAGTAAGCGCCCAGCGAAGGCGAACCATTGTAAAAATCATAGACATGATTACTTACCGCCCTTCGCTCACGCGTTGTGGTTGCTTGCGATTGGCGCTGCGTTATAAGACTCGCCGCCGTTAAGCCAATCAATGCGCGCAGCAGAATGACGTCCACCAACAAGCTCCATAAAGCGATCTTCAAGATCTTTGCCTTGAGCAACTTCTTCAAGCGTGCCAGAAGCTGCAACGTGGCCTTCGTTAATAATCGCCACGTGCGAACACATTTTTTCAACCAATTCCATAACGTGCGAAGAAATAATCACCGTGCCGCCAGTAGAAACATACTCGGCTAGAATATCCTTCAAATTTGCGCTAGAAACAGGGTCAACTGCCTCAAAAGGCTCATCGAGCACAAGCACGCGAGGGCTGTGAATCATTGCTGTTGCAAGGCAAATCTTCTTAGTCATACCAGTTGAATAGTCCGAAACCATAGTGTTTGCAGCTTCTGTTAAGTCGAAAGCAGAAAGCAAGTCGTTTGCGCGCTTTACTGATTCCGCGCGACTCATATCGCGAAGCATGCCAGCGTAAGTTAAAAGCTGAAGGCCAGTAATCGTCTTAAAAATCTCGTCTGCTTGAGGCATTAAACCGATTGCGCGCTTAGCGCTATTTACATCGCTCCAAACATCGTTGCCAAAAATCGAAGCCGAGCCAGCATCTGGCATAAGCAAGCCCGTAAGCATCTTAATAGTAGTAGTTTTGCCAGCACCATTAGGGCCTACTAATCCATAGAAAGAGCCTGCTGGAATATCTAGCGAAAGATTATCTACAGCAACTTTCTTACCAAAAGTCTTAACAAATCCGCGAATAGAAACCGCAGGAACTTCTGAATTGCTATCACTTGCATCACTCGAATAAATGTTTGCACCAAAAACTGGAACAGAATCCACCATATAAACCTCGCAACATACAGATAAACGCACGTATTGCGCCACATTAATTGCGCAATCGCACGTTTATATCAAGGCTTCCATTATCTCATATCTTGCGTATAAACACACTACGAATTCGTTAGATTTGTATCACTCATAAGACATTTGTAACGCTTTTTAGCTAATTTTCGTTATATTTGCATCATCCGTGAGACATTTGTAACGTTTTTTAGCCTAAATTCGTTATATTTGCATCATTGATAAGACAAATCTAACGAATCTGAGACAAAGATCGAAGGCAGGTCGTTTCGTTCGCGCAGAACGCAGCAAAACTATCGCCCCGTGTGATGAATCGGCTTCCACTCGCTCTTAGAGAACACAGCTTGGAAAGCAATCGGCACGTACGAAAGCATAAAAATCGGGAAGCTAAGCGCGTACGCAAAAAGCTCTTTGTTAGTGGCCCCAAGCTTATCGTGTTCTACAAGAATGGTAAGCGAAACAAACACCATCATGCCCAAAACGCTTGTAACAGTAGTAGTTATAAAGCTAAGCGTTGAATCAATCTGACTTGCCCACGTAACAAATCCAAATGCTGCAAAGATAAATCCGAGTATAAGGCGAATAATCGCAAGCACCATAAACGGGCAAAGCATAAGCGTAAAATCAACCGACGAAAAATCGCGCTCGCGGATTCCGTGGCGTATAAGAGCCGCTCCGTAATATCGAAACACTTGCAAGAAGCCCTTACTCCAGCGCAGCCTTTGCCTCCAGCTTTGCCTAAACGAAACAGGCTGCTCGTCGTAAAGAACCGCCGACCCGCAATAACCCACTTTGTCGCCATGCAAAATCGAATCCATTGTAAACTCAAGATCTTCGGTAAGCAGATGGAACTTCCACCCACGATTTCTGTGCATGATTTCGCGCGAAAACATGAATCCCGTTCCGCCTGCGTGGCAGCTAGATCCAAAAAGCATGCGCGAATTGTTAGTAAATCGCGATTCGCGTATAAACCACAATGCGGACCCAGAAGACACCCAATTATCCGATAAATTCACGGAATTTCTGTAGCTTGTTAGAATCTGGTATCCTGCATGGAATCCCTTGTTCATCTCTTCAAAATAGTGCAAATCCAGCTTATTGTCTGCGTCAAAAACAAAGTACGCGTCGTAATCTTTGTCTTTTCCAAGCTCCATTATGTGGTCCAAAAGGTAGCTAAGCGCGTAACCTTTGCCAATATGCTGCTTATCGAATCGCTCTATAACATTGCACCCATACTTTCTTCCAACTTGCGCCGTGCTGTCTGTGCAATTGTCGGCAACTAGCCAAATATCTATTAGCTGTTGGTTATAAGTCTGATGCTGTATGCACTCTATAAGATTTCCGATTACAGCTTCCTCGTTTCGTGCAGATATTAAAACCGCGTAATACTTGTCCATTGGAGCATTCGGAAATACCACTGGCTTTGCAACAAGCGACGCCACTGCGCAAACGCCTTGGTAAATAACGCTGCTCACGCCGATTATGATTACTAAAACGTCGAAAATAGACAAAAGAATCATTTATTCCACCCGCTTCGTGGATTCGTGTTTGTGTTCGATTTTTTGTTTTTACTTTCGTTTGGAATTGTAGCAGATTTATTTGCTTTCGACTTACCTTGCGACTTATCTTTAGCATTTGCATGCAACCCGTCGGCTGCTTGCGATTCGCGATCCGCTTGCCCACTATCCAAATCCGCATTTTCCGCGCGTTTCTTAGCAATATCGCGATTAACTGCATCTAGAACATCGCGCGAAATCGCCATAGTAGCAATATATCCAGAATCTTCTTTAGAATTTTGACTTTCACTAGAATCACTAGAAGAATCACTAGAAGAAACACTAGAAGAAACACCAGAATCACTAGAAGAAACATAAGCTTGCTTATACCAGTACATAATATCTTCATTAATCGAAACTCTAGAAGACGAGCCTTTCATAACTCGAAGAACCTTGTCTTTAACAGGCTTTACAAAACTATTGCCAATCGCTTCAACACTCGTAACCATAATCGACTTGCGATTAGGCTTTGGATCGTTCATTAATGGAGAATCAACAAGCTTGTATTGCTTTGTGCAAACCTTAAGAATGGCCTGCAAGCTGGCGGTAACAGGAAGCGCCAAAAATGCGCCTAGCGCCCCAAAAACAGCACCCATTACCAACACCGACAAAAATGCTACAGCAGGATTTAGGTCCATTGTTTTTTCGGAAATCTTAGGAGAAATCACCATATTTTCAATCTGCTGATAGATGGTAACAAAAACAAGAACAGCCAATGCCGCTGCAAAACCGTTGGAACTCCAAGCAAACACAATTGGTAAAGCTCCGCCCAAATACGTACCAATCGTAGGCACAAATTGCGAAACTATTCCGCAGAACAGCGCAAGCGGAAGCCAGTACGGAACTTTCATAAATATTAGGAAAACCGCAGTACCCGTTGCATTAATCGCAGCCAAAATTGTGCGCGAGAACAAGAAGCTCGATATTTGCTCTTGAACAACCGACCATATAAACAAAAATCGCCTTTGAGACTTAGGATTTAGCAAACGGCAAACACTTCTACGCATTGCAGGACCAGCCGCCGAAATATAATAAGTAACCATCAAAATGGTAAGCAAATCAAGCAAAGCGGCCATCAAACCCCAGGTGGTGTTAAGTGCAAAACCGCCAAAATCCACAACCCAAGATGTTTGAATGTTGCGCAAAATCTCCATTCCAAGCTGCTCGATATTTGGCATCTTAAATCCAGTGGAATTTAACACAAAATGCGCAAATTGGTTGTATAAATCAGGCAAACCAAGAACCATAGAAACAGCTTGTTGCACAAAAAGATTGCCGAAAAGAACAAGCAGCAAAATAATAACCGCAAGCAGCCCAACCAAGCTTGCCAAAGATGCAAAAGCCCTACTCCAACCGTGTTTTATAAGGCGCACAACAAGTGGCTCTATTGCCAACGCTATAAAAATGGAGATTACAACGTCGAAAATTATAAAAGCTATACTTCCCCACGCAAACCAAACAAAAATCGCAACAAACGCGGCGATTACCGCATACATAAGCGCGCGACTTAGCCAATCAGGAGGCCTGCGATTATCTCCCTTAGCTGGAAAAATCGAAGCTAAGTCGATTTTTGCGCTTGTGCCGTGGCTGTCCATACGGCTTTCGTAGTTTTCTTTATTTGTCATAAATTCCATTGTACTTTACAAAGCGTGTAACACAATCGTAACCAGATAGTCGAGTCGCTGAAATCCAAAATCATATACAACAATCTAAACTATTTACTGAGATTTTTATGAAAGGATCGTGGCATGACCACTTTGCAAACTAAAGAAGATGCCGAGGCTTTGATTAAGCAAGAAGGCATTGAGTACGTATCTGTTCGATTTACTGATTTGATTGGCGTTCAGCAGCATTTTACTGTGCCTGCAAGTGAGTTCTTAAACAGCGCATTTACGTATGGAATGGCCTTCGACGGCTCTTCTATGCAAGGATTCCAGGCTATTAACGAATCCGACATGAAGCTTATTCCAGACGTAGACACCGCATACATTGACCCATTCCGCAAGCACAAGACTTTGAACGTTGCTTTTTCTATTGTGGATCCTGTAACAGACGAGCCTTATTCTAGGGATCCTCGCCAAGTTGCAATTAAAGCCGAAGCCTACTTAAAGGCCACTGGCATTGCCGATACCGCAAGCTTTGCTCCAGAAGCAGAGTTCTTTATTTTCGACAAGGTTCGTTTTGCAAACGACATGCAGCGTTCCTTCTACGAGGTGGATTCTAACGAGGCTCCATGGAATTCTGGCATAGACACCGAAGACGATGGCAGCAATAACATTGGTTTTAAGAATCGCGTAAAGCACGGATACTTCCCTGTGCCACCTGTTGATCACAACCAAGACTTGCGCGACGACATGGTTTACAATCTTCAAAAGGTTGGCTTGATTCTTGAGCGTTCTCACCACGAGGTTGGCGGCGCAGGTCAGCAGGAGATTAACTATCGTTACAACACGCTTGTTCACGCTGGCGACGACTTAATGAAGTACAAGTACGTTGTTCACGAGACTGCTGCTTTGGCTGGCAAGGCTGCAACGTTTATGCCTAAGCCAATTGCTGGAGATAACGGCACTGGTATGCACTGCCATCAGTCGCTTTGGAAGGACGGCAAGCCATTGTTCTATGCGGAAACTGGTTATGCTCAGCTTTCCGATATTGCACGCTGGTACATTGGCGGCTTGATTAAGCACGCGTCTTCTGTGCTTGCTTTTACAAATCCTTCGCTTAACTCTTACCACCGCCTTGTTCCAGGCTACGAAGCTCCAGTCAACTTGGTTTACTCTGCTCGTAACCGTTCTGCAGCTATTCGTATTCCTCTTGCTGGAGATGCTCCTGCTGCTAAGCGCATTGAGTTCCGCGCTCCGGATCCTTCTTGCAACCCATTCTTGGCATTCTCTGCTCAGCTGATGGCAGGCTTGGATGGCATCATGAACCACATTGAGCCTCCTGCCCCTGTTGATAAGGATTTGTACGAGCTTCCTCCAGAAGAGCACGATGGAATTAAGCAGGTTCCTTCTTCGCTTGGTGAGGCTTTGCAGGCTTTGGAAGAAGATCACGACTTCCTTATGCAAGGCGATGTGTTTACTAGCGATTTGATTGATACTTGGCTTAATCTAAAGCATGAAGAGATGGATATGGCTCGGTTTGCTCCAACGCCACTCGAGTATGAGCTTTACTTCCATATCTGATATTTGTGATTAATAAAATCCCCCGCAAGAAAACTTGTGGGGGATTTTATTTTACATTAGTCTTTTATTTTAAATCGCAAAACCGAGTGTTCTAGCAGCTGTTACAGGAACAGCTTCATCTGCCCAATAATCTTCAAGATTTTCATCTGTAGAAAGCGAGCGCATCTCAGCACGATCGATATAAAGCTCTCCACGTAAATGATCTGTTTCATGCTGGAAAATTCTCGCTGGCCAACCATGCAAGCGTTCAGAATGCTGCTTACCATCTTCATCTTGCCATGTAGCTTGAATATCTAACCAACGCTGACGAACCGCCTGATATCCTGCAACACTCAAGCATCCTTCGTAAAAACTGCGTGTTTGTGTTCCAATTGGTTCATAGTGGGGATTTATGATCGCCCTAAATGGCAATTCTGCAATATCCCTAGGATCATCTGCATCGTCTCGAACATGGTCTTCTACAACAGCAATTGCAAGACCTAAACCAATTTGCGGAGCAGCTAAGCCAACTCCTGGTGCATCTAACATAGTGCTGTGCATAAGCGAAATAAGCTTATTAAGAGTAGCACGCGTTAGCTGACCATCGTAAGCCACTGTTCGTTGTCTTAACACAGGCTCTCCTGCTTGAACTATAGATAGCACGCCATCGTCTGTAGCGGAATCTAAAAGGCGCTCCACCGCGCGGCTAAGCTTAGTATCAACACTTGCGTGATGCGTAAACATAGGGCTCCTTTACCAAGGCTAATTCTACAAAACTTCTAAAGTAATTTACAAAGCCAACTTTGATTATTGTTGCTAAATCACATACGTTCAAACAACAATACCAAAAGGATTAGTATATCAAGGTTATCTGTTTTTTGTAGTCATGATCAGCGTGTCGAGCTACAAAAAGCTGAAAAGTTAATCATGTCGTTCGCGCGGATTAGCCGCGCGAACGTCTTCGCTTGCGTTGAAAGCACACCGTGCTTTCAACCTTAAGCAAGCTCAGCGCTCCGAATTACCTTTTCGCGCTACGCTCTACGCGAA
>QWCD01027906.1_pt1 | contig 63328 bp, 49 predicted proteins | sample 1972461 | NCBI WGS metagenome assembly QWCD01 (sample SAMN09866717, study PRJNA288562) | Human vaginal metagenome isolate term4_vaginal, whole genome shotgun... | isolation source: vagina | host: Homo sapiens | place: USA: California | reverse complement strand
AAAGAAAATAATAGCAAACCAGAATTAAAACAAAAGTGCAAGAAGCAAGAGCAAAGCCAGTGCGACATTTCCCTACAAAACACCACACCAGTCGTTAAGTGCAAACTCTAAAAGAGCATAAGCGCGCACTCACACACTTAGCATAAGTGCGCGCGCAATGCTTAGTGACGAGCCTTGCGAACAGCAGCACCCATGCCAGCAAGCATGGTGGCAGCCAAAGCGGTCAAAGTTACGCCAACACCAGTACCAGTGTGGGTGTTACCGCGCTTGTCCTTGCCGTTCTTGTTCTCAACCTCAGTCTTAGCACCAGCAGCGGCGCCATTAGCAGCGCCAGCCTTACCAGCAGCAGCACCTGGCTGAGCGGCAGCGCCTGCCTGGCCAGCTGGAGCACCAGGAGTGGAGACCTCATTAGAAGAGCCTACAAAACCGCGACCAGGCTGGAAGTCGCTATCAAGCAACTCAATATCTTCTGGAGTGCTATAACCAAGAACCAAAGCCTCCTTATGATCCTTAGCAGCATAGAAATTGGTCTTGTAGGCAGCAAAAGCCTCACGATAAGCAGTTAAAGCCTCACCAAACTTGGTAGATGCCTCAGTATACTTGGTGCTAAGATTGTCAGCCTTATCCTTAGCATCAGTAGAAGCCTTCACCAAGCGACCATACTCAGCCTTTTCACTCTTGCTCAATCCAGTCATATCATGGTTATTCTCGAAATCAGCAACAGTCTTAGCAGCATTATTAGCCTTAGCCTGAGCAACCTTCTGCTCACGATAAAGCTTGTCAGCCTTAGCAAAAGCATCCTTAAGCTTCTTAGTAGCAGTCTTAAGCCTTGTAGCAGAAGCAGACAACTGTACAGCGTAATCGTCATCTTCCTTATCAGCAACTGGAGCAAACTTGCGCATAGCCAAGACAGCAGCATCATAAGCAGCCTGAGCAGTCGCTACATCCTTCTTAGCGGCTTCGGCAGCAGCCTGAGCATCAACATTTGCATTGTATTTGTCTGCATATTCCTGCAATTTCGTCTTAGTTGCAGGCTTAATAGTATCGCCTTCCTCTTTCACCTCATACTTACCAGTCTTCTGATCAAGCACGAGCTTTACACCATCCGCATCATTTGGCTTTTGAGCTGGAACAGCAGCCTTTTTGGTTTCAGCAGCGGTTTCCTTTTCCTTAGCAGTATTCTTAGCAGACTCAAGGTTAGCAGCAGCAGTGTTGGCAGCATCCTGAGCTTCCTTATAAGACGTTGGCTTCTTAACCTCAGTAGTAGCAGAACCCTTACCATCAGCAGCGAATGCTTGGGGTTGCCATTGCGAAGCCGGCAAGCAAAGTTGCGCCAGCAGCGAAAGCGGCGATAGCCTTCTTATTCATCATTTTATTTCCTTTCTTCTTCTCCTATGCGTTAGGGGCGCATAGAAAAATTTGCTCCACAATCCAAAACGGATCGTGGCACACGGCCAAACTAGGTGCGGCCATGTTTGCTATTAACATACCCCCCCCCCCGTTTGAAAAAGTCAAGTACCAGCCACACATGCTAAACCGAAAAAAATGATGTTATACGCAAACTAATCCACAATTAAGGCCACATTGCCGTAAAATTTGTGGATAAACAACGCTTAAACCGTAAAAATACGCATTTCAAGGTTTTTGAAGAATTTTCCCAGGTTTTTTTAAGGAAATACTTTTCGGGTGTGTCGCACGCGACGACCTGCCTTTTCGCTTAAAGAGTAGCGCGAAAAGGCAATTCGGAGCGCTGAGCCACTTAAGGCAGAAGCACTGCTTCTGCGTGGCGAAGACGTTCGCGCGCTGTAACGCGCGAACGATATTTCCCGAAAATGTCGCTCAAAACGTCAAAATCAACAACAAAACACGGAAAACGTTAGCGCAACCTAAACGCGAATGCACGTCATGTCGTAAATCAAATACAAACACACTACAGTTTTGCGTGTTTATGTAGTGCGTTTGTACCAAAAAACACCGAAATTCGGTACAAACGCACTACATGGCAGGTCGTGTCGTTCGCACGGATTAGCCGTGCGCTATTCCTCACGGCTATTAGTAGCCGTTCGGCTGATTTGGCACATAAAGTCCACTGGACTTTATGTTTAAGCCAAATCACGCTTTGAAGGAGCTTGAAATGCGTTATGCAATTTCAAGCTCAGTCAAAGCGCTTTACTTGCGTTGAAAGCACACCGTGCTTTCAACCTGAGCAAGCTCAGCGCTCCGAATTGGAAAATCGTTAGCGCGGTCTAAGCACGCTAACGTAGAAACACCCAGACCTCCCACAACGCTAAGTAGGAAAATAGCTTGCGAGGCCTAAGCGCAAAGGCAGGTCGTCGCGTAAGCTATTCACCAGTAACTGTTGGCGCAAGAACTAGATTCTTAACCAACTCGCGAGTGCGAAGCTGCGAATCAGCGTCTAAGCAATCGTCTGTAATAACAGTGTCAACCTGGTCAAATCGCGCAAAAAGCGAAAGCGACGTGCAAGTCCACTTAGTATGATCCGTTAATATAATCGTGCGATCCGCAATATCCATCAAAGCCATATCTGTAGCGGCTTCCAGCGAATTTGGCATAAGGAACCCGCGAGGCAAACTAACGGAATGCGTGCCCAAAAATACTGTGTTTACGCGCAAAGACGAAACAACTTTATCGGCAATAGGCCCAACCAACGAGTTGGAACGCGTAATCACACCGCCCGTAACAATAACCTCAATATCTTTAGATTCAAGCGCTTGAACAAGCTCCGCAACTGGAATCGAATTTGTTAGAATCGTGATTCCAGACGCCCTACGCGACTCAAGAAGATGCTGCGCAAACACGTATGCGGTTGTGCCGCCACCTATTGCAATCACATCTCCTGGCTGAACATAATCCACCGCCTTAGTGGCGATTGCATCCTTAAGCCCCATATCCATCTGCGACTTTACGGAAAACAGCGGCTCTGAAAGAAGTGTGTTAGTTGTAACAGCACCACCGTGCACGCGCTTTAGAAGACCGCGATCCGAAAGCTCCGCAATATCCCTGCGAATTGTCATTGCAGAAACGGCGAGTTCCTTAGAAAGAGCGGTAATACGCACGGCTCCCCTGGTGCGAAGGCGGCTCAAAATCAATTGTTGACGCTGTGAAGAAATCATGTGAACATTATCGCACAAGTAAACGCAAAAAACAAACGCAGATGAGCGTTTCTAGGCTCAAAACGTTATGTATTTAACAAAAATCACATAAAATCTGGCAAAACGAACAAATGCTTGTAAAAAGTGCGCGTTACCAAGCACTGTAGAGATTCTTGCAAGATATCAGTATTGATGATGCGTATGATCGTGCATAACATCTTTATGCTCCGATGCGTGCGGAATGTGCAAAACGCGCATACGGTCAATCGCCCTGCGCGCAAGCTGATGCGCCGAACCCGCGCCTTCTCCCTTAACGCCAAAAATAACAATCAACGCCATAATAGCCGTAATAATCGCGCTAATTCGCAAAGTCCATTGCACGCCAAAAATACTAGCCGCAACATTATCCGCGCTTCCAACACCCGTAAGCAAGTGATGCCATTGCGTAAAGGTGGCCATTGTTACAACAAGCACAGGCGCACCAATCGCACCCCAAAGCTGACGCATTGTATTAGTCACAGCAGATCCGTCGCCAAGCTCGCTTTGTTGCAAACAGTTTAACGACCACGTTGTAACAGGCATAAGCAAGAATCCCATGCCGATTTGACGCGTAAATTGCCAAATAGAAATCCACCAAATCCACGTATGCATGTCTATAAGGCTCATCATTACTGTGCCAAAAAGCAAAATCAACGAGCCAGCCATTGCCACTGGCCGCACGCCAAAACGATCGAGCATGCGCCCACCAAAGTATTGCGAAATGGCCATTCCAAACGCGCCAGGCAAAAGCACGAGTCCGCTCATAGTGGCGGAAAAACCGCGATCCGACTGAATATAAAGTGGAATAACAACCATAATCGAGCTAAACGCAAAGAACGTTAAGCATGCGCAAGCCGTTCCAATTGTAAAATAGCGATTCTTCAAAACGTTAATGCCAAGTAAAGGTTGCTTACCACTCGCGTGCGCGCGCAACTGTCTCGCAACAAACCATGCAACTCCGCACGCACCAACAAGCATAGGCGCCCAAGAAAACGCGCTAGAAATTCCGTACGCTTCAATGTTTGTAAAGCCAAACATAACGCCGCCGAAACCAATAATCGAAAGACCAACGGAGAAAAAGTCGGCTTTCGCAGTGCGATCTTGCTCGCCAAAATTGTGCAAGAAGAACGCAGAAAGAACAATAGAAATTACGCCAATAATGCTAAGTGACAAAAAGATTGAACGCCACCCGTTGAAATCAGTTTGAATGCCGCCAACAGTTGGACCGATTGCTGGCGCAATGCTCATAGCCATACCAACGCTGCCCATAGCCATTCCGCGCCGCGTTACTGGATACACAGAAAACACGGTGATTTGCAACACGGGCCACATAACGCCAGTACCAATCGCCTCTAAAGTGCGGCCAGCCAACGCCATAATAAAATCATTGCTAAGCCACGCCATAATCGAGCCAAGCGTAAAAAGAATCATAGACGATATAACGATTTGACGCGTGGAAAATCGCCTAGTTAAAAACGCAGTAAGCGGCACCATAATAGCCATAACCAACTGAAAAATAGACGTAAGCCACTGACCTGTAGTAACACTAATGTTAAATTCGCGAACAATCGTTGGCAGCGCGGCCGTAAGTTGTAATTGCGCAAAATTACCAATAAACGTTATAAAAGTTAAAATTGCCAAAGAAACCAAGGCTGCGCTCGTAAGACGATTGTTCTTATACGCTTGCTCACCAACAAGAGCATGGCTAAGTTCACGCCAATTCCCAAAAGACTTGCATTTATAAGACTTGCTAACAGAGTCACTACTCTTATTAAACCATGATTTTCTAGGCAATATTGTCACTTAAACTTCCTTCCATATTTGCAAAACACGCATAAAATAATCAGCGATTATTGTAAAACCAAGAAACATAATCGACTCTACAATAATCGCCTTAAAACAAGCCTATAAGTCTACTCCGTGAGTTTGTTGTTTACAAAGCTACAAACTACAAACTACAAACTACAAACACACGATTCTCTATAACCCAACGATTCTCAAAAAATTCATTACGCGCCAAATCAGTAGCTTCTATGCGACAACCAATGCCTATACGCGCCTTGAATCGACCCATAACGACCATTGCAATAATTCCAGAACCAACGAAGCTGAGTTTGATAATTAGTTGCCCAATCAGCGCCCATAGAAGACATCTTTCTTCCAGGCAAAGCTTGAGGCAAACCATACGCGCCAGAAGGATTCATAGCGTTTACGCGCCAACCAGATTCGTGCGAGATAATAAACACAGTAGCAGTAAAATCAGCCTCGCTATATCCGTTTGAAAGCAGCCACGAATGCGCCCACTCTTGCATCTCGCCTGCTGGAACAGTGGTTCCAATAGACGCAGCAAAATCAGAATCTACACTAGCACCGCCAGTTCCAACAAGAACAACCCTATCTTTTGGAGCTTGCTTAACAAAAGATACAAAAACGTTGGAAGACACAATCTTCTTGCCTGCGCGCGTAACAATTTTGCTTGTTTCCATAACACCAGGCGCACCCTGCTCTTTAACCTTTTCCGTGCCTTTTGGAAGAGCAGATGTCTCTTTTTTAACCGTATTAAACGCAATAGGCTCGTCGGAAGTTTCTAACTTTGCTCCCGCACGCTTAATAGTTATAACTGTAGACTCGCTAACCCTTGAATCAAGAGACGGCGTAACAACGTCGTGCGAATCCAAAGTTATGTCTCCCGCTTCTAAAACGGACTTAACATTTGTAAAATCTGTTCCAAAAACCGCGCGATGATGGCCATTTATATTTACAGTAATATAAGAAGTTGCGCCCTTTTTAGATGGTTTAAGCGAGTTTCTGTATGCACCACGAGAAACCTGATTTTCGCTATCTGTAGCCGAATAGGCGGTTACATAAGACTTTGCGGAATTTGATTTGGAACCAGAATAAAAGTTTCGAGAAACAATTCCAAGAACTACAACAGCCACAATACTAACAAAAATCACTGCGACTCTTGCCCATTGACGCATGCTCAATGAAGTAAGCGTAACAGTTTTCTTTCTGTGACTTGTCATAACTCTCCTTGATAGAAGTTAGTGCAAAGTGTAAACCTAAAACGTTATACGACTTTTCGTTATATAACTTTTAGTCATACGACTTTTGCACAAAGTATATATAATTGTAGTCTTACGTAAAGAGAAGCCCTAAAAATCAAGGTTCTTGCGACTATTCCCCGCAATCCTTAAATTCGCTTTACTCGCTTACAGAATCACCTAATTATCTTTATTATTTTCATCATCTTTACTAGGATCATAAGCCTTAGCTTGATTAACTAAATCTTCTAAATCAGCTGGAAGCAAAGCGCCAGCTTGACGATAAATAACATCTCCGCGCTTAATAACCATAACTGTTGGAACCGCTTTAATCGCAGCTGCACTCGCCAAATCTGGAGACTGATCAATGTCTACTTTAACAAACGGAACATCTTCAAACTTTGCGCTTACTTGCTCAAAAATCGGCCCAAAAGCACGGCAAGGACCGCACCAAGTGGCCCAAAAATCAACAACAACTACCTCGTTGGTGCTTGCAATCTTCTCAAAATCTTCTTGAGTAGCGTGAATAAGTGCCATTTTTACTCCTTAAAACAAGATTTAATAAATTTTACACGCACACATGCTCATTCGCATCTGCCATTCGCACCATGCTTATACGCATTATCTGTCGCCTTACGGCACTAGGCTAGAAAACATGCTTGATATCCAATTTATTCGTGAACATGCCGACGTAGTTAAGGAATCGCAACGCAAGCGTGGCGAGTCCGTAGAACTTGTCGATGAAGTGCTTCGCGCAGACGATTTGCGCCGCACAAGCTTAAAGGCATTTGAGGCAGCTAGAGCCGATCAAAAAGCAATTGGCAAAAAGGTAGCAGCCGCAAGCGCAGACCAAAAAGCCGAACTTATTGCACAAACAAAAGAGTTAGCGCAAAAAGTTGCACAGTTTAAGGCTCAATCCGAGCAAGCTACTGCCGACTACACAACAGCAATGTGGAAGCTTTCTAACATTGTAGAAGACGAAGCTCCAGAAGGCGGAGAAGACGACTACGTTGTTGTTAAGAAGGTTGGCACACCTCGCGACTTTGCAGCAGAAGGCTTTGAGCCAAAAGACCACTTGACTCTTGGAACTGGCGTTGCTGGAATCGATATGCGCAGAGGCGTTAAGGTTGCAGGCTCTCGCTTCTACTTCTTGCGCGGAGCTGTTGCCCGCTTGCAAATCGCAATGCTTACAATGGCTGTAGACCAAGCAGAAGAGCACGGCTTTACGCTTGCGATTACGCCAACACTTGTGCGTCCAGAAGTTATGCGAGGAACTGGATTCTTGAATTCTCACGCAGACGAAATTTATCGCCTTCGCGAGCCAGATGATCAATACCTAGTTGGTACATCCGAAGTTGCTCTTGCAGGCATGCATGAGGATGAAATCCTTGACTTAAGTAATGGCGCTTTGCGCTACTGTGGCTGGTCGAGCTGCTACCGCCGAGAAGCTGGTGCTGCTGGAAAAGATACTTCTGGCATTATTCGCGTGCATCAATTCGATAAGGTAGAAATGTTTGTTTATTGCAAGCAGGAAGATTCTCGCGCAGAACATCAAAAGTTGCTTGGAATGGAACAAGAGATGCTCGCTAAGGTGGAAGTGCCTTACCGCATTATTGACACCGCTGCTGGAGACCTTGGCTCTTCTGCTGCGCGCAAGTTTGATTGCGAAGCTTGGGTTCCAACTCAGGGTCGCTACCGCGAGCTTACTTCTACTTCTAATTGCACTGAGTATCAGGCTCGTCGCTTGAATGTTCGCGAGCGCATAGAAGATGGCGGAACTCGCCCAGTTAGCACGCTTAATGGCACTTTGGCTACTACTCGCTGGCTTGTTGCTATTTTGGAAAATCATCAGCACGAAGATGGTTCAATTGATATTCCAAAAGCTATGCAAGCATACATGGGTGGCAAAGAGGTTATTGAGCCTACTAAGTGGGAAGCCTAAAAGCCTAACATAGCTTTAAGCCTTTAATATTAATGTTGATTAATAAGTGTGCAAATCAGTTTTGGTTTGCACACTTTTTTATTTACACAACGCCGCTTTTTGTACGTGATTTAGGCCAAAAATGGTACAAAATGCGGAAAATCGAAGTACATTCGCACAGCGAACGTCGATGCCACAACGCAACAACACAACACCGCTCACCGCTCTACTTTGTAGGCAACTCTTGCGCAGAACACCCGTGCAAAACAGACGCCATACTCTGCTTTTCGGCGCTTGTAATGCTAAGGTCGTACTTATACTTAACAGCAATCTGCCTAGCTACATAACCGCATCTAAAAGACTTATTAGATGGAAGCCAATAGGCCGCAGAAGCAGAGCCTTTTTCTTGGTTTGCTGCTCCTTGCACGGCAAGAAGGTTAAGCATATCGTTACCAAACTTAAGTCGCTTAGCGCGATTCCACTTCCAAGCACCCGACTGCCAAGCGTTTTCTAGAGCCACAACGTGGTCAATTTGAACAAGCGAGCTAGTTTTTCTGCCTCGCACAAAGTTAATATCTAATCCTGTATATGGATCGTGTAAAAGCCCAGACGCAACTTTGCAAGATCCCGCATACTTAAAGCGAACATGCGTTAAATCGCGCGCAAGAACGTCTTCTCGAACATCACAACCGTTTTTATCATCGTCTGTAGTTCTATACCCAAAAACGCTTCTGTTATATCCAGAAGCATGCGACTTATCTACTTTTAGCTTGCTAAGCTTTTCTGCAGCATCTCCACTGGCAACGTATTCTCCAGTGATATTTCCAACATCTTGGTTGATTTTAGGCAAAACTAAGCCAATAACAATGCCTACAAGAATCGCGAGCGCAATAAGCCATATAAAAGACGTTACGCTCCTAGAGATTGGAGCGTTGCTATAGCGCGCATCACCTACTCTACGGTTACTACGACCGCTACGATTACTACGATTGCGCAGCATGATTAATATCTACAACCCAAGGAATACGACGTATAACAATGTTGAGCACTTGCTGAATAAGGCTAATAAGAATAATGATTGCCATAACTGCGTACACAACGTTCCATTGCGGATTCTTAGTTACAAGCGGATGTATTGTGCTAGAAACAAGCATTATTGCGTTTGCGATTCCAATAAGAGAAACCGACATAAGAATCGCTTGCATTCTGCCGACTTTGCGCGATAATCTTACGCGTTGCTGAGCCAACTTCCGCATTGAGTCAACAACTCGCTTAACGCAATAGTCTCCTTGACGGAATGCCAATACTTCTTGCAAGCCAAGCTCTACATCGTCTACTTCTAGTTCAACCATTTTTTGGTCTAAATGAACTTTATTAATAAAGCTTTTAAGGCTCAAACTAAACAATCCTGGGATTACAAACACGATTAGCAAACAAATCACAGATGCAAAAATCGCGATTTGAACACTAAAGTAGCTTAGCAAAACGATTGCTGGAATAATCGAAAGGATCATTCCAACGCTCATACTAAGACCTGCCTTGTGTAAGTGAGCGTGATGAAGGTCTAGTCCTGCAAAAGACGCAACAAGCGTTAAGCATCTTAAGCATGCGCAAACAACTACAACAAGAACATAGTCTTTAACACCTAAGCCAAAAAGCGGCCTGCTTGCTATAGCAAACATTGCTGCGATTGCGCAAACAGGAATCAGCAAAGCGCAAACAATATTTATTACAGTTGAGAAGGCACTGAGAATGGCAAATAATGCTTTCTTTAAGTAAGACACTTTTGATTTTTTGCCACTATTATGCGCAATATTCTCATGCTCATTTTCACGCTCATCGCCACTTAAATCGCCACTTGAATCGTCATTGTGCGCGCGCAAATCGCCACTTAAATCACCACTTAGTGCGCCTACAGATGCAGCTCGCGCACGCGAATCACTAAACACACTAACTTTAACTAAATTGTCTGCACTAGTGGCGTAGCTATCGCTTGGAAGAAACACAAGAATAGTTGCTTTTTTGGCAATTTTGCGCAAAATATCACATAAGTTTTTAGCTTCTTTAGCGCTAATGTTTTTAGAAGAATAGTCAAAAATGTATACAGGTGTGCGGCGAATCAGCGCGCGCGCCATAACAAGTCGCCTAAGAATGTCTTGCTTATTTTCGGCATGAATATTTTCTACTCGCAAGTCTAAACCGTTGTAATCTGCATAAACAACACCATCCGCGCGAGCGGCTCCAAGTGCCTGCCACATAGACGTAGTAGTAGCATTTTTAGACGCCATCAGTAAGTTTTCTCGCAAAGTGGCGGAAAACATGTGACTATTCTTGCGAACAATCGTTACAAGATCCGCCAATGCACCAGGATCTACGTTATTTAGAGTTATATAAGAAGGATTTCCCACAATATCGCCAAAATCAGATGCCACAAATGGCGAATCTGCACCCAAATCAGGCAAAGCGTAACTATCACTGTAAGATAGCGCAACATTCGATTTAGAGCTAAAAGTAACGCCATTAAGAACGTTATTCGCAACTAAATCGTAATACTCGCTTGGCATTATATTCAGTTTTCCACTAGAAACATTAAAGGATGCGCGCAAAGGACGATTATTCTTAACAAAATTACAACGAACATGCAAAGAAACGTTGCTAGCGCCATCTGGAATACTCAAAGACGACTTATTGTCTATTTTTTCTAGCACGGATTGTGAATATTCGGAATCCAAATCGGAATCTAAAGTAGATGAATTATTGGAAGAACCACCATTAGCAGCAACACTTTTGAACAAATCGCTAATATTATTTAGCCCCGAAACAGCACGATTTTTAATATGCATGCAATTAGCAACTCGGCGAATTGGATCCACACTTAGCATAAGCAGCGGCAAAGTTAGCATTGCTGCAGGAAGACCAACAGACCTAACCGAAAGAAGCCAAACCGTGCAAACAACAGCAACAGCAACCATAAAATACGTCAAAAAAGCGCACAAACAACGCAACAAAACACGAACGTTATAAAGCGCAGTACAAAGAGCTAAAGCAGAAAAAACGGCCGCAACGAGGCAAATACTCGCTAGATAAGTGTTGATTGAGAACAACGCAATGCTAACAGCAAAAGGCATAGGAAAAGCTGCAAAAATTTGCGGCAAAAGCAAACCAGCCCAACGCTGAACCCAAGCAATATCTTCATTTACGCAAATCGAAGAATACTCAACAGAATCAGTACGATTAGCCGAACTGAGCGAAATCATAGATCGCAACATCTTCGGTCGAAGCTTCATAGCTACGCGAGTGCCAATCTCGGTAGAAAAAATACAAGATTGATGGAAAGCAATGTATTTTATAATCAAAATACCAACAAGCGAAATCAAATAAGACGTTAACTCAACGGAGCTAAGCAAAGATTTACCAGTATATTTTGCTGGAATCAAAATAGGCGAAAGAATACCAACACAAACATACACAAAACCGATGTTTGCAAGAGAAGATATAGCAAGACACGCCGCTCTTAAGGCAACCAGATGTTTAACACCTGGAACAAAAGCAAAGAAACGACTAATCATTTAACTATCCTTTTCTTGTTCATAAAACCTACAAAATCAACGTAGTTATATTATGCATAAGAGCGAACACATTTAACAAGTGCAAACAAACACAAAAGCAGCCAAACATCTAAATATCTAAATATCTAAACATCAAACATCAAACAAATCTAATACTCACAGCACATCTAACATCTAAACTCTTAAAGCACTATAAATCACTTTTCAAACCCGTAAAATGCACTTTTACAAGCACTCTCTAACACACAGATTCGCTACCTATTACAACACATAAGATTACGCTAAACGCCAGGCATCAACACGCCGAATTGTAGATTGCGCGCTACCCCAAATGCCAACTCAAACGGTGCAAATCGCTAGCGCCGTGCTCAAGAATCGCATCCCTATGCGCTTTAGAACCATAGCCCTTGTTATGCGCCCAATCGTAAACAGCATATTTTGGATTTTGTGCTAAATCAATCATCAACGAATCTCGAGTCACCTTTGCAATAACAGAAGCCGCCGAAACACTAGCACACTTTTGATCTGCCTTAACTAAAGTGTGAACTTTTACAGAAAATTGCATACTAGGCGCATCAAAAGTACCTAAAGCTTTGCCAACGTAATTGAACGGACCGTCCAAAATCGCAGCAATCCGCGCATCTTTAAGGCTAGAGCACATGCGATTTTGAACATCGTTAATTGCATTAATCGCAGCAACACCAAGAGCGTAGCTAATACCCCACTCGTCAATTTGACGATTTGTGCAAGAGCCAACAGCAAAAGCATTGCACCAATTTTCAATAGGATCCAGCAAACCCTCCCGCTTATGCGCATTAAGAAGCTTAGAATCCGCTAAACCTTGCGGAAAACTACCCGATTTAATCTTTTGCGCACTAAAAAGCGCTGCACCAACCATAACAGGACCAGCAAGACTACCGCGGCCAACTTCGTCTAAGCCAATAACCCAGTCAAATCCGCTGCTTATAAGGTTTTGTTCAAAGTCAAAAGATGGAATAATTGCCAAATTTGCCTACTCTTAACTACTTATTTGCACTACTTATTTGCGATATCTACTTATGCTTAATTACGTCTACTTACGTCTACTTATTTGCAGATTTAGCTTTTACATCGTCAAAAGCATCGCTGTGGTTTTCAAAAATACCCATACGATTAAGTGGCCAAAAACGCATAAACGCAACGCCTTCAATTTTAGAAATTGGCACTAAACCGTCGTCTCCATCGTTCTTATGGTACCTAGAATCCGCGGAATTAGCGCGATTATCTCCAAGAACAAAAACGTGACCTGGCTTAACTTTTACCTTAAACGCAAACGCGCTCGGACTTACGCCTGGTCTAATGTAAGCAGATTCAAGAACTGGAACGCCATTAACCAAAATCGGGTCGCCATCTCCCTTGCATTCAACTGTATCTCCAGGAAGACCAATAAGACGCTTAATCAAATCTTTGCCTGCAAGAATGCCACCACTGCTGCTTTCTCCACTTAGCCAATTAGCGGGATCTTCAAAAACAACAATATCCCCACGATTTAGCGGAAAAACCCTAGGAGTTAGTTTAGATGTAACAACGTAATCGCCTATATGAATTGTGTCTAGCATAGATCCCGACGGTATAAAATACACGCCAAGAATAAAAATACGCAAAAGAATCACAACAATAATAGGAACAAGATACCAAGCAATAAGCTCTTTCCAAGAAGTTTTGAAAAGCTTTACTGTTCTTGCTTTAGAGCCATTTTGCTCTTGAGAATTTTGACGATTATTTTGCTCCGAATTATTACCACGCAAAGCGTAATTCGTATAATCGCGATTATTCACGCAATTACCAGAAACGTGATTTCCCCTGATTTTGCAATGTTTAGAGTGCATACCAGCCCCAGCACTCTTAGAGCCAAAATTAAAAACGCTCATAACACCAAAGCCAGAAGCAAGATTACGCTTGACTTCTGGCTCGGGTGGAACAGGAGAAGGATTCAAGCCGTGACCTGCTACATTAACAATATGATTATCGCTATTTTGCAAGTCTTCGGAATGCATATTAATCCTTATGTAAATCCTTAACCTAAATAAATTTACTTAGCAGCGCTGTTGTCACGACGCTCGGCAATACGAGCAGCCTTGCCACGCAAAGCGCGCAAGTAGTAAAGCTTAGCGCGACGAACGCGACCACTACGAACCAGCTTAATCGAATCGATAGCTGGAGAATGAAGTGGGAAGCGACGCTCAACACCAGTACCAAAGCTAACCTTACGAACAACAAAAGTCTCGCGAACGCCAGCACCCTTACGAGCAATAACTACGCCAGTAAAAGTCTGAATACGAGTGTTGTTGCCTTCCTGAATCTTAACGTTAACGTCAACAGTATCTCCAGGACGGAAAGCTGGGATTTCTTCGGCAGCCTTAAGATGCTTAGCATCAAATGCTTCTACAGCATTCACCATAATAATTCCTCCATCGCCGCCGCATATCAGCGCAAGTTTTATCAAAGTAAATTGTCTAATTTTAATTTTGACTTTTTAACTTTACTTTGAATAATCTTTCCCAAAAAGTTTGCTTTTTGGGGCTTCCATCCGCCAATCTTCAAAAGCTGGCTAGACTACTAATAAGCAGACTATGCGGCATCCGCTTATTGAAAGCATACGAACATAAATTTATGCTCAATAATGGACATTATTTAGCACTATTTCGCACTATTTTATCACGCAACGCCATTAAGCGGCGCTGTTTCAACAGTACGCGTTAACTCGTCGTCGTCAGCATCGTAGTCAAAAAGCTCACCATAACGACCCCAGCTAATCGCAATATCAAATTGCTGACGAGCCAAAGCGTCCGTATGCTTACTGCGAAGCAAATCCAAAATCAACTCACCGCGAAGCTTGCCGTTGCGGTTTCGGCTCAAAGCCTGGTCAATCGCGTGAACAAGAGGCGCATGCTCAATCGCAAGTCGCGCAAACACCTGCTTGCTGTGCAAAATGTCGGCATTATGCCACTCTTGACCAGCTTGCGTAATCGTAATATGGCCATTTTCTGCTGTGAGCAAATCAAGCATTGTTCCAGCATCCACAAGCGGGAACAAGTCATCGATTTCAAACGACAAATCCGCAGCCAAATCAGCCAAATCAATGCCATCTGGCTCTTCCGATATAACGTCTAGCAAACCAGCCATGCCTCCTGGCGTTGCATTAGGCAACAAGTGCACAGCAACTGGCTCTGGCTTTTGCTCGCCCGCATCAGCTTGCTCTTCGTTTTGCTTAGCTTCCACTTCTGCATCGTGATGCTTTTGAATAAGCATATCGGCGATTGCAGCAGCCTCAGTTTCTTCCGCATCCGCTTGCTCCGCAGGCATAGAGTCGCTCGCAGCACTAGACGAATCGCTAGCAGCCGCCGAATCCGCATTCTGCGATTCAAGATCGCTTTCTGGATTCGAGCCAGTCAAAATAGCATAAAGATTATCTACCATCGCCTCAAATTCAGCACTATGCTTGTCTCTTGGTCGAGGCAAATCAACTTGCACGTCTGCAATCAAATGACCTGGATGAGAGCCCAAAACTACCACTCTATCTGCCATTTGCACAGCTTCTTCAATATTGTGCGTAACGATTACAACAGACTTGATATCACGCTCTTCACTAGACCAAAGCTTAAGAACTTCCTGACGATCTATTGCAGCGAGCGCAAGCTCCGTGCGCTTTTCTTTACTAACGCCTCTAGCGCGCAAGCCAAGCTCCACATTGTCTTGAACTGTAAGCCATGGCATAAGAGCAAAGGTTTGGAAGACGATTGCAACTCCTGGGTTTGGCCCTGTAAGCTCGCGTCCGCGATACGTAACCGTTCCCTCTGTTGGCTGAATTAAGCCTGCCATTGTTCGCAAGAAGGTTGACTTTCCAGCGCCAGAACGCCCTAGAATTGCAACGATTTCGCCTTCGCGCAGCGTAAACGATATGTCGTGAAGTACGTGCTGAGTAGTGCCACTATCCGAAGTAAAGCTCTGGCTTATGTGCTTTGCGTCAATAATGTCGCTTGTAATTGAAGACTGCGCAGCCTTTTGCGCGTTTTTGTTCAAAGTGTTCATAATTTTGCCAATCTTTTCGTAAAGTTTGTAAGTTTATAAGTTTAATTTTTGAATTTATTGATTTTATTTATATTAATTTAGCGATTAATGGCAACTAACAAGCAACTAATCATCGGTTACTTGCGATTAGCCAATCGTTTAATTCAACACGAATCTTTTTGCGGAGTACCTTTGCAAAGGCGCCCAGAACAGTCGATTACTTAACACAACTATTAAGCTCATAACCGTTACTCCCACAAGCGTTTTTACGGAATCACCAACGGTTGTTGCATTCGTAATATACGCGCCCAAACCTTGAGTTGCCATGTGATTCTTGCCGTATTCAACAATCTCTGCAACAATCGAAGCGTTCCAAGCGCCGCCAGCAGCCGTAATTCCGCCAGTGCACCAAGATCCAAAAATCGCAGGCAAAACAAGAGTCTTCCACTTAAGCACACGATTTAATCTAAAGCTTCTTGTCATTTCTCGTAAATCGTCTGGAATCGCACTAGCGCCTGCAATAACGTTAAACAGAATGTACCATTGCGTGCCAAGTGCCATCAAAATAATACTTCCCCAGCCAAGGTCAATGTGCCAAGCCATAAACCACATCATTGCAAATGGGAACACAAAGTTTGCTGGGAAGCTAGCCAAGATTTGCACAACAGGCTGCATAATGCGAGAAATCTTAGGATTCATGCCAATATATACGCCTACTGGCACCCAAATCAGCGAGCTTACAAAAATCAACACTGCAACACGCACAAAAGTCAAAGCGCCTAACGCTCCAGCTGTAACAAACTCTTGCAAACCTGTGCGAGTTGCTACAAAGTAAAGCATTTGCGCAGCCGCAGCAATAATTAGAACAATCATTACAACGTTAAAAACTAAATCGCCAAGCTTGCGGGCAGACGCTTTACGAGGCCATTTTGTACCCGTGCGGCCAAATGGGCGCGTAGCCAATTCCAACCACTCGCGAATAGGCGAAAACAGCTTGCTAATAACTTCATCGGCATGAGAATGACGAATAAGCGTTAAAATCGCGCTCTTTCGCTCTTCATCGGACGCGCTTTGCGTTATGCGGAATCGCTCTGCCCACGCGGTAAGCGGCTTCCAAAGGAAGAAGTCGATTGCAAGCACAACAATAATCATGGATAAAATGGCCCACCAAATATTTCCAAGCTTGTTTTCTGCAGCAGATTGCGCAACAAAACTACCAACTCCAGGAAGCGCGTAAGTGTGATTGTTTACGGAAATCATCTCGGAAGCAGTAAGGAAGAACCATCCGCCGCCAACGCTCATCATGCAATTCCAAAGCAACGGAATCATTGCGTTTGGCATATCCAGCACCCAGAATCGCTGCCAATGCGTAAGTTGCAAGCTGCGCACGGCCTCGTCCAGCTCCTTAGGCTCACTTAAAAGCGAACGGTGGAACGAGAAAGTCATATTCCAAGCCTGGCTTGTAAAAATCGCAAAAATCGAAGCGGCTTCAACGCCCATCATCGATCCTGGGAAAATCACTAACCAAATCGTTACTGTAGCCGAAAGGAAGCCAAGAATTGGAACGGATTGCAAAATGTCTAGCAACGGAATAAGCACCTTGCCCAAGCGACGGCTGCGCGCTGCAAGAGATCCGTAAATAATCGTAAAAATCAGCGATGCTATAAGCGCAAGCATCATGCGGAACACGGATCTAAGCGTGTAATAAGGCAAATTAATAAGGTCTGTTGAAACCGCGGAAGGTATGCCACTAGGTCCAATCGGCTGGTTAATGCGCTGCAAAAGGAAAGCGCTTACTCCAAAAAGTGCGATTATGCCAACGCACACAATAATGTCGGACCAAAAACGAGTGTTTTCGTCTACTTGCGCGCTGGCACTACTTTTTCCAGATGTTGTAAATATTGTCATGATAAGTCCTCTGGTAACGCGTATTTTCTTTGAGAGCCGCTTATCACCACTATTTTGCGTAATACTAATAAGGCTAATAAGCCCAATAAAGCTAGTAAGCCTAATCAGCTAAATCACTAAATCACTAAACGCAAGTATTTTGGCGGCGATTGCTGGCTTTTTTATATTCAGGAGGAACGTCCGTACTACTACTAACACTGTCTGAATCGTCACTAACAGCGTTAACAGTATTAGAAGTATTAGCACTTTGATTACAGCCCGTACTGTCATGTTTCACAGCAATCACCTCCTCTAGCTTGTGCGCGCCAACGCAAAACCGTACTATCGCATCGTCATTGAATCGGACGGCAAGCAAGAAGACACAATGTGATTTACAAATCAAAAGAAATCAACATTAATCTTGTCGTTCAAGCTTCAGCTTCGCAGGGCGATGGCGTTGCATTAGTCGAAGCCTTGAAATCGACAACGACTGTTGACCAACTTGCAGTGTCTCCACTGTGTTGCGGCAGCAACCCGTATCCCCGTGGTAGCCTTACCTACCGACCGTGCTCATTATAAATTATCACCACTTTTAAGTCAACCTATTTTTGAATTGACTTGAGAAGATTAGCCACTACTTGCACTTGTAGTGCGATTTCGCAACACCAAGTGCGTAAAATCGTCGATTCGCAAAAAGCCTCTTGACGAGTAAATACGCCAAGAGGCTTTAAATCAACAATCAAATAAGATTGCTACTCGCTCACTTACTTGCGATGAGCGCGGTAGAAGCGAATCAAGCTCTGCGTAGAAGCATCTTGAGCTGCCAAAGCGCTATCATCCTTAGAGATTGCAGGAGTAATCTGCTTTGCAAGCTGCTTGCCAAGCTCTACACCCCACTGATCGTAGGAATCCAAGCCCCAAACAGTGCCTTCAACGAAGGTGATGTGCTCGTAGAGAGCAATCAACTCACCCAAGCTAAATGGGGTCAAAGCATCGCCAAAGATGGAAGTGGTTGGACGGTTGCCGCTAAATACGCGAGCCGGAACAATCTCTTCTGGAGTGCCTTCAGCGCGAACTTCGTCTGCAGTCTTTCCAAAAGCAAGAGCCTTAGTCTGTGCAAGATAGTTGCCCAAGAAAAGCTCGTGCACGTCTTGATCGCCATCTTTAGTAGGATTTGGCGTGTTTACAAAGGCAATAAAATCAGCTGGAATAAGCTGAGTGCCCTGGTGAATCAACTGGTAGAAAGCGTGCTGGCCATTGGTGCCTGGTTCGCCCCAGAAGATTTCGCCAGTTTCGCTGGTTACAGGAGTGCCGTCCCAGCGAACCGACTTTCCGTTGGATTCCATAGTGAGCTGCTGCAAATACGCTGGGAAGCGATGCAAGTACTGATCGTATGGAAGAACAGCGTGGGAAGCAACCTTGTAGAAGTTGCGGTACCAAACGTTGAGCATACCAAGAAGAACAACAACATTCTTCTCGAATGGAGTCTCAGCAAAGTAGGTATCGATTGCGTGGAAGCCCTTCAAGAATTCCTCAAAGCGCTCTGGTCCTAAAACAACAGCCAAAGAAGTGCCAACAGCGGAATCAACGGAGTAACGACCGCCAACCCAGTTCCAGAAGCCAAAGGCGTTGGTTGGGTTAATGCCGAACTCTTCAACCTTTTCGAGGTTGGTAGAAACAGCCACAAAGTGCTTTGCAACAGCTTCTGCCTTCTTTGCATCGCTGCCGTCGATGGCGCCGATCTCCTGAAGCTTGTTAAGCAACCAGGTGCGAGCGCTACGAGCGTTAGTCAAAGTTTCCAAAGTGGTGAAAGTCTTGGAAACAATGATGAAAAGCGTGGTTTCTGGATCCAAATCCTTGGTCTTTTCTGCCATATCGTTTGGATCAATGTTAGAAACGTAGCGAGCGCTAATTCCAGCGTCAGCATATGGCTTTAAGGCTTCGTAAACCATGACTGGACCCAAGTCGGAGCCGCCGATGCCAATGTTTACAACAGTCTTAATGTTCTTGCCAGTAACGCCCTTCCAAGCGCCGGAGCGAACTTCGTTAGCAAAATCGTAAATGCGACCCAAAACCTCGCGAACGTCTGCAACGGTATCTTGGCCGTCTACAATAAACTTGCCAGCGTCTTCGGATGGGCGGCGCAAAGCAGTGTGCAAAACTGCGCGATCTTCGGTGTTGTTAATGTGCACGCCAGTGTACATTGCCTTAGTGCGCTCGTCGAGCTTAACAGCCTTAGCAAGGTTTGCGAAAAGCTTAAGCGTTTCTGGCTTAATCAAATTCTTAGAAAGATCGAAGTGGAGATCTCCAGCTTCGAAGCTCAACTTATCCACGCGATTTGCATCTTCAGCAAACCACTTCTTCAGGCTCACGCCTTCGGATTGCAACTCATCATAGTGCTTTTGCAATGCAGCCCATTCTGGGGTCTTAACGGCGTCAACTGGTGGATTGATGGCCATTTCTAGGTCCTTTCATCTTTATTAAGTGATGTGATGATTTATAAATGTTTTATATAAATGTTTTAAGTCTAAGCACAATCTTTGGCACACTTAAACACAATGCAAAATCATCATGAATCGTAAGCAAAAATCATAATGTAAACAAGTGTAAAAATGAGCTAAAGCAAGGCGCTTGCATCACATCTTCCAATTGCCAAGATACTCACAAAAGCGGACAGAAATACACTTTGACTAGAACACATGCGAACATTACGGCGCGGCGCACTAGACAAAATCGAAATATTCATATATAGTATTTGATTTGTGCGCGAGTCGCGAATGCTTCTCGGGCAATTGCCACTTTAGCTCAGTCGGTAGAGCGTCTCACTCGTAATGAGAAGGTCGACAGTTCGATTCTGTCAAGTGGCTCTTAAAAACCCATTTTTTGCCTGTTTAGGCGATTTTGCGCGAGTGGCGGAATGGTAGACGCGCAGGATTTAGGTTCCTGTGTCTTACGACGTGTGGGTTCAAGTCCCATCTCGCGCACATTTTGTAGTTTAATCGCAAGCAAAAGTTGCAAGCTTTAATCGCAAGCTAAAATCGTGAGTTTATCACCACTACTAATCGCAAATTAAATCGCAACTACTCAATAAACATAGCTTTTAATTCAGGCAAAATCGCCCTCAAAGCGTTGCCGCGATGAGAAATCGCATTTTTTTCTTGCTGACTAAGCTGCGCGCTAGTTAAATCGTGCATTTGAACACCATCCCTAACGGGTTGATTATTTGGCACAAAAAGCGGATCGTAGCCAAAACCGTTGCAACCTCTAGGCTCACGAATCAAGCGCCCAACCATTTCTCCAACGCGAACAGTCTCAAAACCGTTGTTTTTCCACATAGCGTTTTCCAGATCCGCATCAACGCAGTCTTTAGGAACAGCAAGAGCCGCCGCGCATCTAAATCGCGCAGTTCGGCATTCGTCTGGAATATCTTCCAGCTGCTTAAGCAAAAGCGCGTTATTGGCATTATCGTCTCCATGAACACCACTCCAGCGCGCAGAAAGTATGCCTGGGGCCGCACCTAAAACGTCTACAATCAAGCCAGAATCGTCAGCAACCGCAGGCAATCCAGTTCTTTGCGCAACGTCTCTAGCCTTAATTAGCGCGTTTTGCTCAAAAGTCACGCCTGTTTCCACTGGGTCCGGCAGACCCAAAGAGCCAGCAGTAACAAGCTCAATGCGCTCCGATATTTCCGCAAACTCTTCGTTAAGAATACGCTTAATTTCAACGAGTTTACCCTCATTATGCGTTGCCACAACAAGTTTCACGCTCGCCACTCCTTAGTAATTTATCGAATAAACAGACATAAATTTTTATAAACTTAATTTAATTTTGACTTAAAGCTGCGCGCTGAGCCGCTTGAAGCTCGCGATTCCCCTTAGCTGCCAAATCAAGCAAAACGTTAAGCTCATCGCGATTAAATGGGCGATGCTCTGCTGTGCCTTGGATCTCAATAAAATTGCCCGAACCAGTCATAGCAACATTCATATCTGTCATAGCTTGACTATCTTCTACATAAGGCAAATCAAGCATTGGAGTGCCATTAATCACGCCCACTGAAACAGCAGAAACAGAGTCTTTAAGAACGTTTTTAGCGCTGCGAATATGCTTGTGCTTTTCGGCCCAATTTAGCGCATCTACAAGAGCAACATACGCACCCGTAATCGAAGCTGTACGCGTGCCGCCATCTGCTTGAAGAACATCGCAATCGATTTGAATAAGACACTCGCCCATTGCCTTCATGTCTATAACGCCCCTAAGGCAGCGACCAATAAGACGACTAATCTCGTGCGTGCGGCCGCCGATTTTGCCCTTAACAGACTCGCGATCAGTGCGCTCAGCAGTGGCCCTTGGAAGCATTGAGTACTCGGCTGTAACCCAACCTAAACCAGTGTCTCGCCTCCAGCGCGGAACTCCAATAGTAAAAGTGGCAGTGCACATAACGCGCGTATTTCCGCACTCAATAAGAACGGAGCCTTCTGGAACGTTTGTAAAATTGCGCGTGATTTTTACTGGCCGCAACTCGTCCACGTCTCTGCCATCAAAGCGAATAGGTTTTACAGATTCCAACATATCCTTAATTTGAGCCATAATTCAACAATTTAGCACGCGGCATTAACTAGCACGCAGCATTAATCTTGAGCAAAATCGATCTGCAAAACTGTAGACTTTTGCATCAAATTTGCTCGCTAAGCGTAAGCCACTCTTCTTCTAACGCGCTAGACTCGCTTTGATTTGCTTGTAACTTCTCGTTAAGCTCTTGCAAGCCAACAAAATCGCTAGGATCGTGGCTTGCCATTTTTTGCTCAATCTCGCTTTTTTCTTCCTCAAGCTTTTCTAGCTTGCGCTCTATTGCCGCAACTCTTCTTGTAGCATCGTAGTACGCTTTTCCGCTTAATTTTGCTTCAGCTTTTTGATTTGATTTTTGATTGGATTTTTCCGCAGAATCCGCATCTAGCAAATCGCCAGCAACCGCCCTGGAACTCGCCTCAAAATCTGTCTTAGATTCTTGCATATTTGCGCGCTCATAGTCTTCCATAATCTTTAAATACTCGTCAACTCCGCCTGGAAGATGGCGAATCTTGCCGTCAATCAACGCAAACTGCTGATCAGTCACGCGCTCAAGCAAGTATCTATCGTGAGATACAACAATCAAAGTGCCTGGCCATGTGTCTAGTAAATCTTCCATAACTGCAAGCATGTCGGTGTCTAGATCGTTTCCAGGCTCGTCCATTATCAACACATTTGGCTCGTTTAGAAGAATCAAAAGCAATTGCATGCGGCGTTTTTGGCCACCCGAAAGGTCTGCAATCGGCGTCATAAGCTGCTCTGGCTTAAAACCAAGCCTCTCCATAAGCTGACCAGGAGTCACTTCTTTGCCGTCGATTATGTAGCTTGGCTTGTATCGGCTCAAAACCTCTTTAACCTTATATTTTCCAAGCTTTTCCAGCTCTTCTAAGCGCTGAGAAAGAACGGCAAATTTTACAGTTTTGCCAATATTTACATGACCTTTAGTTGGACGCAAAGAGCCGTCGATTATGCTTAAAAGCGTTGATTTTCCAGCGCCATTAGCTCCGACTATGCCAAATCGGTCTCCAGGTCCTATTAGCCACGTTTGATTGTCTAAAATCATGCGGCCGCTAATCGTTTTTTGTAATGCTGCACACGTTTCTTTTAATGACGATTCTTCTTGCGATAATTGTGATTCTTGCGACAAATCGGCAGCTGCTTGCGATTCGTCTACAGAAATCGTAACGCTACCATCATGCATAGGCTGGGAAAATGGCGATTTTACAATATTTACATCGGCTCCAGCAAGCTTTGACGAATCCTCAAAAATTTGCGTAACGTCAATCAAATCAACAACTTGCTTGCCAAGTCGAGAAGTGGCCATTCGCTTTAACTCAAGCGTATCTCGCATTGGCGGAACGTCTGCTATAAGCTCGCGAGCTTGCTTAACGTGGAATTTTTGCTTTGTAGAACGAGCGCGAGCACCTCTAGAAAGCCACGCAAGCTCTTTACGAGCCAAATTCCGCCTGCGCTCCTCGCGAACATCCGCCTGGCGTTCGCGCTCAACGCGCTGCATCATGTAAGCGCTGTAGCCGCCTTCAAACGGGTCGATTGCACCATCGTGAACTTCCCACATAGAAGAGCAAACTTCGTCTAAAAACCACCTGTCGTGCGTAACAAGCAAAAGCGCGCCCTGACCATCTTGCCATCTGTGCAAAAGATGCTCCGCAAGCCAATGAATTGTAAGCACATCAAGATGATTCGTAGGCTCGTCCAAAGCCAAAATATCCCAATCATGCAGCAGAAGTCTTGCCAAATCCGCGCGCCTGCGCTGGCCGCCAGAAAGCGTACCAACCTTAGCTTCAAGGTTGATTCCGCCCAAAAGAGCCTCCACAATTTCTCGCTGCTTTGAATCTGCAGCCCACTCGTAATCCTGGCGATTTTCTAGCGCAGCCTGGCGAACCGTAGCATTATCGTCTAGCGGATCTCGCTGGCTTAAAATGCCAAAAGTTAGGCCATTTCTACGCGTAACTCTTCCCGAATCTGGGTCAATCGCGCCTTGAAGAAGCTTTAAAAGAGTGGATTTTCCATCTCCATTTTTGCCTACAATTCCTATGCGATCGCCTTCAAAAACGCCTTGAGTTACGTCTTTGAAAATCGTTTTTGTTGCAAATTCAAGGGAAACATGTTCTAGTCCCAAATCATAAGTAGGCATAACTCACAAATATAGCTGTTATGCTATACCGTACGCAAAGGCAGGTCGATCCGCTTTTACCAAAATTGCAAAATGCTCAAAGTTGTATAGTATTGAATCATGAGTTACGTATCTGAAAATTCTTTACACAATGCTGTGAATCTTGCTGCAACAGACTTATTTACTTTTAGCTACAAGCACATTATTAAGCCACACTTAGTGTTTAACATTCCGCCAGACGAAGCACACGACCGCATGGTTGCATTTTGCAAAACAAGCGAGCGCATTCCTGGATTAATGTGGCTTTTGCGACAAATGCTTGACTACACAGATCCAATTTTACAAACGCAAGTTATGGGAGTGGATTTTGCAAATCCATTTGGCTTAAGCGCAGGACTCGATAAAAACTGCGATTTGTGCACAGTTCTAGACAACGCTGGTTTTGGATTTGAAACAGTTGGCTCCACAACCGCTCGTCCATGTGCAGGAAACGCTAAGCCTTGGTATCATAGGCTTCCGCAATATGATTCACTTCTTGTTCATGCAGGTCTTGCAAACGATGGCAGCGAATTTGTGATTCCTAGAGTAGAAAAAGCGTGGACGAATGCTAAAAGCATGCAAATTTCTGTGAGCATTGCGCGAACTAACGATAATCTTGTTGGTGATTTAGACGAAGGCATTGAAGATTATCGCATATCTATGGAGTGCGCAAGCGGCAAAAGCTCGATGATTGAGGTTAATATTTCTTGCCCAAACACTATGGCTGGCGAGCCTTTTAGCAATCCAGATGCTTTAGATAAGCTTTTTAGTGCTTTAGACAAAGTTAGCAGACCTCAGCCAACTCTTGTAAAAATGCCTTTGAACTTAAAGGGCGGATGGCCTCAATTTAAGTCTTTGCTAGACGTTTTAAGCGAGCATAAGGTTGATGGCGTTAGCATTGCAAACTTGCGCAAGAATCGAGATGGGCTAGACATTCCAGCGGATTGGCAAGGTGGAATCTCAGGGGCTCCAACTTACAACGCAAGCAACGATCTTATTAAGCGCACTAGAAGCGAGTTCGGGTCTCGCTTTGCAATTGCTGGAATCGGCGGAGTATTTACCGCTGAACAAGCGTATCAAAAGATTAGAAACGGCGCTGACTTAGTTATGTTCGTTTCTTCTCTTATGTACAGAGGCCCTCAACAAATTACAACGCTAAAGCGCGGTCTTGCAAAGATGCTTAGAAAAGACGGCTTTAATAGTGTTAAAGATGCTGTTGGAGTAGACGCGCTCTAGGCGACGAGTCACACTAGTAACAACACACACTAGCGACCACACACTAGCGAGTTCCGCCAGAATACGAGCTGGAGGTATCTCCACTGCTGGCGTTACCAGAATATTGGTCTTGCCTTCCGTCGCCCGTTGCGTAGCGTCCGTTTGTAGCAGCATCTTGTTGCGAGTTTTGATCACCTTGCGAATCCTGAGAGCCTTGCGCACTCTGGTCGCTTTGTGAATCCTGGTTTTGCTCTTGAGCTGCCTGCCTGCGCGCTTCTTCTTCCCTATCGCGCTGCTGTTGCAACTCATACTGCCTGCGCATCTGCTCGCTAGTCAACGGCATTTTTCCGCCAGCCATATACTTTGGATCTGGTTTTCCGTAATCGTTATCCATAGGCGTGTTAGATGCCTTTAGGTACGTATCCATAAACTTTTTCCAAGCAGGCATAGCAATGTAGGTACCATACCATGTGCTGTGGTAGACGCCATTAATACGCATGTTGTTAAAGCTCTTTTGAACTTCCGCATTTCCAACCGCAATAAACGCAGACACCTTATTTGGCACAAATCCAGCTGTTGCCATGTAAAAGTCTTCGTTAGTACCAGTTTTAGTAAACGTTTTTCGTCCACCTTCTAGCTGAGCCATATGCGCAACACCAGTTGGCTGAACAACGCCTTGATTAATGGCGTATGCTGCCGTTTGAGCAACCTTCTTTGGTATTGCTTGATGGCAATTAGCGCTAGGAACACGCAAACGCTTACCATTCTTGTCTACTACACGCTTAATGGCTATAGGATCGCACTGAACGCCATCAGCTGCGATTGTTGCATAAACATTTGCCATTGTAAGCGGCGAAGCTTGCACAGCACCAATCAACATAGGCGGATTGAACGAGTTCTTAGAGAACACATCTTCTTGACCCAGTGGCGAATTGTGATACCCCAACGTTTTAGCTGCCTCCGCAACAGCACAAAGCTTAAGCTGGGTTCCCATTGCTGCCTGAATAGTGTTATGAGAATGAACAAGACCCATTAAAGGCGTTTCTGGGCTAACACTACCGCCACCAGAGTTTTGAACAGACCAGCGACCAATTCCACGATACCTTGCGCAAGAAAAATCAGTGTTGTTATAAAGCATGCTTGTTCTTAGAGGCTGATTAATCGACTTTCCAGCAAGCAACCAAGCAACAATGTTAATTGGCTTCCACGTAGAACCAATCTGCCAGCCTAAGCCTCCGCCGTCTCGCTCGTCTACAGCGTAGTTAATCGCAGTGTGCGTAGAGTCTGATTTTGCTGCATCTGTAGCATCGTAAATACGGTTGCTTCCAAATCCAAGTACTTCTCCAGTTCCAGGCTTAATAGCAGCAATCGAGACTTCAAAACCGCTTGGATCGTGGATTGGAACAGTAGCCCTAGCTGTATCCATTGCAGAAGAGTTTGCAAGAATATCCATTGTTGTGTAAATGTCTAATCCGCCTTCGTTAAGAAGCTTTTGACGCGCAACAGTGGTTTTACCAAACTCGCGTGAATTCAAGATTTTCTTAGTAACATAATCGCAAAAGAATGCAGCATCTCCAGCAGCTTGGCATCCAACATTTGCAACTTCGTGCTGAATATTAAGTGTATCTTTAATTGGAATTTTTACAGCATCATCATGTTCTTTTTGTGTTATAAAATTCTGCCTAAGCATTAAATCAAGAACAATATTTCTCTGCTTTTGAGATTCTGGCCAATTTTCTTCTATAGAAGGATCATACCTAGAAGGATTTTTTGTAATTGATGCAATCGTTGCAGACTGAACAAGATTAAGCTTTGCTGCCGTAGTGTTAAAGTAGCGTTTTGCAGCGGTTTCTACACCATAAAGGTTATTACTACCGAATTGTGCAACGTTTAAGTAACCTTGTAGAATCTCTAACTTTGAGTATTTTTTCTCCATTTGAATTGCGATTAACATTTCTCGCAATTTTCTAGCAACAGTACTTTCTGCAGCATGATATTCCGATATAGGATCGTTATCTTCCCTAGCTTTAATCATAAGAACGTTTTTAACGTACTGCTGCGTTAAGGAAGAACCACCTTGCATATCTGACTTTTTAATAAACGTTTGCACAAACGCACGCATAACGCCTTGAACATCTACGCCAGAATGTTCAAAGAATCGTCGATCTTCTCGAGCAACCATTGCTTGTTGCATGTATTGCGATATTCGCCTAAGCGGCACAACAGTGCGGTTTTGAGCATAAAAAGTGGCAATAACAGTTTTGCCATCGGAAGCGTATAATCGCGATTTTTGCGGCAATGCAGTAACGTCAAAATCAATGCCATCTACCCTAAGAGAAGGCACAACAGACTTAACAACGCTGTTTATGCTCATTACCCCTGGAACAAATAGAATACTAGAAGCAACACCACCTGCAACACACAAAGTGATGTACGTAAGAAACAGTGCGAGTACTCTACGAGTTGTTAGGGATTTCTTTTTAGGCATGCGTACTATTCTAGAGGCTTGCCTCTACGTTGCGGCACGCAAAAATCGCAATTTATAAGATTTGCGCGATTTGCGCGATTTATCTTTCTGCTCGGCGAATCAACATTCCAGGCTCGTAAATAATAATCGACCTTCCGTGCCTTTTAATCCAACCTCTTTGCGCAAAATCCATCAACGCTTTATTAACTGTTTCTCTAGAAGATCCAACCAATTGCGCAAGCTCTTCTTGAGTTAAATCGTGAGGAACTAGCACGCCTTCTCTAACAGGCTCTCCAAATCTAGAAGCAAGATTCAAAAGCGTTTTTGCTAACCTTGCTGGAACGTCCATAAAAACAAGATCAGAAATATGCTCGTTATTTGCCCTTAAACGCGCTGCCAAAACTTGAAGCATGTCTACAGCGACTCTCGGATGATGACCTAGCCAGTTAAAAAGTACTTCGTTTTCTAGCCACAGCACGCGAGTTTTATCTGTAATAGCAATCGCAGATGCCGTGCGCGGCCCACCATACGGGTCAAAAACAGGAATCTCCCCAAGAATTTCTCCATGCGTGTGAATGCTAAGCAATTGCACACGATTATCTCTAGAATGACGAACAAGCTTAACGCGTCCGCGCTCCAAAAGATACATGCGGCGATCCGTATCTCCTTCGTTAAAAATCGCCTGCCCCTTAGAAAAAACCGACTCATGCAAGTGTTCTAGCAGCTCCCTCGCTTGGTCTAGCGGCACTTGCTTAAATAACGCTGTATGCGTTAACGGAAGGTCTTCCACGTAGGGCTTATCTGGCTTTACTATTACCACAATCAGCCTCCAATGTGTTTTAAAAATATTCTACGAAATACCCATGGCATCTAAACACCACGCGTTTTCGTAGCAAACTTCTTCCCACTTTTTATACCTGCCAGAGCCGCCGCCGTGGCCGCCTTCTGTTTCAACGCGCGCAATCGCATCCGCTCCAGATTCTTGCAATCGCGCAAGCCACTTAAGCGGCTCCGTAACAAGAACTCGAGTGTCGTTAATCGAAGACGTTATAAGAATTTTTGGAAACTCTCCTTGCTCAATATGCTCAGGCACATTCTCGTAAGGCGTGTACGACTTTAGATACGCGTAATCTTGCGCATTGTGCAACGGGTCTCCCCACTCGTCCCACTCGGTAACAGTAAGCGGCAGCGAGTCGTCTAGCATAGACGTAAGCGCATCTACAAAAGGAACGTCCGCTTCGATTCCTGCGTAGCATTGCGGAGCCATATTTGCCACAGCTCCCATAAGAAGACCGCCCGCGGAACCACCATTTGCAACAGTCTGATTCGCATCAGCATAACCTGCTTGTTGCAAAGCGCGCGTAACATCTACAAAATCCTCAAAAGTGTGTTTTTTATTGCGACGCCTGCCATTTTCGTACCATGCGCGACCCATTTCTCCACCGCCTCGCACATGAACTTGAGCAAAAAGCACGCCTCTGTCTAGCATGCTTAAACGCGCAACAGAAAAATACGGATCGCTGCTAATCTCGTACGCTCCGTAAGCGGTTATAAACATTGCGTTCGTTTTTGCAACAGCGTCTTTTTTCCAAACTAGCGAAACTGGCACACTCTCGCCATCTCGAACTTTAACCCACACTCGTTTTTCTGCGTAGTCGTTTTCGTTAAAATCGCCTAAAATTTTTCCGCGCTTAAGCAGAACGCTTTCACCTGTTGCTGGATCTAGTTCTTTTAACGCTCCAAGAGTTGCGTAACTTGAGCAAGAATAACGTATTTTTGGCGCTTCATAACACGGATTTCCCGTTGCAACAATAAGGCTGATTCGACTATTTTTTGCTTGTTCAAGACTTATTTTAGATAATTCTTTGCGAGCGCTTGTGGAACGGAAGCTTGCGACTTTTGCGCAAGAATCGCTAGCCTCCAACGAATCGTTAAGATCCAAAGAATCGCAAGAATCTCCTACAAACCCATCTTCTTTTACAAGACGGAATCTCCATGGGCAGCCAGTCTTAAAATCTTCAACGGCATTGCTTTTAGTCATAACTGCCAATTGAGGCAAGCCGTTTGCACGGAAAGAAAGAGCAACGTAGTTTTTATAAACGCTTAAACCATCCACGCTTAAGCCGCGCAACCCTTGCAAAATCTTAGGATTTTGGCTGTTGTAATATGGCGCACTAATGGCTTTTTTGCTCGCGCCTTTTTCTATTAAATCGCCATTTTGGCATCCGTATGGAGACCCTTGCGCAATGCAATAACCTTCGCCAATGTTAAATGGCATTGAATCCGCAGAGCGCTTCCGCAAATCTATAACATCAATTTGAAAATTAGGATTTTTAAGATTGTGGCTTACAAACATTAGTGGAATATCTTTGCCATCTTGCCCAGCATTTTCAAAGCACGCAAACGAAACGTCGTATTCTACGTTTTCTATAGGATTAAGCACCATTCTAAAATCGCCTTCTGGAGTGCTTAGAGGCAACATTAACACGCGTGAAGTGGTTTTAGAGCTGCTGTTTATAATAACGCTTCGCTCGTCGAAGCTTTCGTACACGCTAACAAAAAAGCGTTCGTCTAAATCTTCAAAAACTTTAACGTCATTTTCTACACTTGTTCCAACCTTATGCCTAAACACTTGGTATGGCCTCCAAGCACTATCTAAAGTTACGTAGAAAACCCATTTTCCATCTGGCGTTAAAAGCGCGGAAGATATGCCTTTTATGCAATCAGAAAGTGTTACAAAGCTATTGTTATAGCGAGTGTTGTAATCGGCACTTTCGCCACCATTTTCTTCAACATTTTCTTCAACATTTTTGCAATCAAAATCGCCACTTTCCTCCGCGCAAAAATCGCGAATATAAAAGTCAAATCTTTCGTTGCCGCTAGTATCCACCCCAAACAGCATTCGCTTACCGTCTAAGCTAATATCCATTCCGCCAAGCTGAAAGAATCCGCCATTAAAACGGTTAGCTTCTATGTTTGCGTCAAAAATAACCTCTTCGCATGGCGTTTGACCAGCATGAGCGTGCTCATCTATAACAGGTGGATTCCAATCATCTTCGCTCCTAATTTTCATACGGCATTGAACGCCATATTGTTTGCCTTCTTCGGTTCTAACGTAATACCAATAGCCATCCATGCGAGTTGGAACCGACATATCTGTTTCTTGAACACGACTTTTTAGCTCGCTAAACAAATGTTTACGTAAAGGCTCTAAACTAGAAACGCGTTTGCTAGTGTACTCATTTTGAGCATCAATATACTCGCGCAACTCCTTGGATTTAGTGTTACTCATCCACGCATATTCGTCTACAAACACATCGTTGTGGAACTTACGAACGTAGTCAACTCGTTTTGCAAGAAGTGGCTTTTTAGCATTATTAAAATCACCAACTTTTAGCGAATTATCTTCCATTTATAACCTTTACAATCTTTATGATCTTTACAACACTTAAAACACTTAAAACACTTAAAACACTTAAAATCAGTCTTTGATTAAAATCATTCTTTGCAATTAACAGAATCCATAATAAACGGAATCATAATATCTTCTAGCAAATTGCCATTTTGAGCAGCAAAGAATGGAACACCTTCAAAAGTACCAGCTGCACCCTTAGCTTCAACAAAAATATCATTGCAAGTTTTAGCAACTCTAGAAGATGCAAGAGTCACACCAAAATTCTTAGACATGCTTCGCCTAAAATCAACCAAAGTTGCGTCTTTTTTAAGCTGACGTATGCCAACAGCAAGAACGCGATTTGGGAATTTTTCAATGATTTTTGCATAAGTCGAAGGGTCTTTTTGACCGTCATCTCCAATAAGAACAAATCGCATGTCTGGAAAATCATCCATAAGCTGTTGAGCAAACTCAAGCTTGTGCTGTGGTCCAGTTGGAACAAAAGTCTTAGGACGCGGGTCTAAATCCCTAAGAAGAAGAGGTCCCGCAGGAAAACCTTCGCGCAAAATAAAGTGTCGGATTGAAGCTTCCACATTCCAAGGAGAAGTGGAAAGGTAGAAGAAAGGGGTACTAGGAATTGAATCCTTAATACGCCTAAAAAAGTGACTCATTCCACCAACAGCATGCCTATGTTCGGGATTCATAATAAGCAAATTGTAAGCAGCTCTAAGAGGAGAAGGCGCTTGAGTGACCATAATAGTATCGTCAACGTCGGAAATAATACCTAAAGGCGTTTGCTCCGATATAACAAACATGCTTGCTTCAACAGGATTGCGATTATCAACCTTGTACGAAACCTTGTGTTCGCCTGGCAAAAGCGACCTTTCGGTAACCAAATCCAAGTAACCCGAACAATCTGAAACGCAATATTCTGCGCTACTGTTATACGCAGAATCTGGCTTATCGTAAACAGAAGAATCGCCAACCTGCGCCCATTCAACAGCAACGTTATCAATACTTAGAGCAACCTTAACACGAATTGCAGGAACAACAAGCATCGCGTAAATACCGCGCTTTAACGCGGAATGATGACCATTTTTAGGCGCTAAAACAGTTCTGCAAATCAAGCGCGCGTAGCGATCGGTACCGTAACCAATGTATGGCTCAACGCTAGGAAACCAGCCAAAATGCCGAGCGATTTTGCCACTTATGCGCACCCAAAGTCCAAAGCTAGACGTTGCGAACTTTCTAGCAAATTGAACAATCGGAGGTTTTTTATCTAAGCGCTCTTCGCTAGAAGGAGCATCAAACAGCGTTTCTGTAACACGGACCTGAATCGGAGTGCTACTAACTCTTCTAGCTGCAGCAGGCAAATCGCCCTTCAAATTCGGTGCTTTATTAGCGAACTGGTCCATCTGGTTGTTCTCCAACAACTTCCACAACGGTTCCGCGAGGGCAGTTTTCAAACACCCACTTTGCGTCCTGCTCATACATGTTTATGCATCCATGAGAACCGTACTTTGCAGGGTATCCTTGAGATATACCAACATTGTTCCAAAGAGCGGTGTGGAATGAGATTCCGCCGTTAAAGTAGCTAACCCAAGTGATTCCAGGCAAGAAATACCTAGAGCCGTTTCGGTTAAATCCGCGCATATCTTGCACTCGGTAGCGCAAGTAAATAAAGTACGTTCCGTTTGGCGTTTCGTAATAACCATTTGAGCCACTGCAAACTGGGAATGTTTTAAGAAGCTGATCATCTTTGTAAACGCTTATTGTTTGGTTTGACTTGTTAACAACAACGCGCATGTCAACAGTCTTTTTTTCGATTCCAAACTTAACAACATTTGTTGGAACACTAAGCTTTGCATCTGCCGACTTTTCTACAGCTTGAACAACCTTGTTTGCAAAGTCTTTAGAATACTTAACTTCTATGCCATTTGCACCCTTAAGCGTTGTTAATATAAACTTTCCTTGCTTGTTGTACGTATCTTCTTGGTCTACTTTTTGTTGATTAAGATTCTTAGCAAGCTCTTTAGAAAGCCATGCGTCGGCAGCAGACGAATCAACCTTGTACGAAATCTTCTTTTTTGCACAATCTGCATCAATCTTAATCCAAGATGCTAAAACAGCCTTTGAAAGCGTAAAATCTTTTGAATCGCCATTGTCTAACGTAATTTTTTTAGATATCAAATTATTGAGTTGATCAACAGTTTTCTGCGCTACATCACGTTTAATTGGAGCTTCTACCTTACGAGAGCCAACCGTAACTTTTACTGTTTTACCAGGATTTTCTAGAACACGCTTAATAGCCTCGCGAACTGGCAAAGTTATAATTGTACGCCCTGGAACACCATCTTCTACAACATAAGAGTTAGAAGAAGAATCGAACTTAGCAGTATAAGGCATTGCCCTATCTTTTTCGCTAACAAACTTTTTAACAATGTACGCGTCCATGCTTTCGTTGTCTAGCTTGGCTTTAAGTCCAACGTTTTCTTGCAACCAAGGCATAAGCATTGTAAACACATTATTGTGCTTTGCGCGCATAATGTTTTGCACAGTTGCACTTTTATCTACGCTTACCGATAAGTCTTTAAGCGTTTCAACAGAGCTTTTTCCAGAATCGTCTTTAATCTCAATCTTTGTGTTTTCAATCGCCCTATTTACAGCATCTGTGACTTTTTCAACTTGAGCGCCCGAAACTTCACTGCTGCCAGCAAAATGCACTCCAGGAGCAACACGGTCACGGAAGTATGCTTGCGACCCTACAAAAGCCGCAACTACAAGTATCAAGAAAATAATAAACGAGTAAAGCAATACAAGCGCTGACTTATTTCCTTTAACACGTTTTTTCGATACTTCAAATTGTTCAGTATCGTCGGATTCAAAAACGCTCATATTATTTTCTTGCGATTCAGACATAACCTTAAACCCCTGCTAGTTCTACGCGCAAAACGTGATGTTGCAAGCTTATCACTTGCGCGTCATATAAATAGTCATGCAAGTCGCATACAAATTGCCATATAAATCGACATATATTAGATACACAGTAAAAATGCGCAGTCAAAATGCGCTAAATACGTAATGAAAATGTGAAAATAATTAAATATTGGAAATTATTAGAAAAATAATGCCCCACAACTCGAATATATGTGCAAAAATGAGAATATGCCAGATATGCCAATTCAAGCAACAATTGCATTAATGGTGATTGTTTTTGCGCTAGTTTTTGCGCCATTCGTCATCATGATAGTTACGCGTACCCTGAAAAAGCATCATTTAGCAGAAAAACTGGCAGAAAGGCATGGAGACAGCGTTCACTATGCTTTTATACTAAATCCTTCTAAACCGCAAGCCGAAGAATACCGAAAAAGCATTAAAGATTACTGTGCTTCTAACGATTTTACGTACGAAATAATAGATACACAGCTTAATAAAGACGGGCGCGAATGCGCACTAGAAGCTTTGGAAAATGGCGCAAATGTTGTTGTTGCAGTTGGCGGAGATGGCACTGTTAGAACAGTTGCGAGCGCAGTTTCTGGCACAGACCACGCAATGGGAATAATTCCAATTGGAACGGGAAATTTGTTTGCGCGAAACATGGGGATTCCTGTAGACGATGTTCAAGCCGCGCTAAAAGTGGCAACTAGCCATGGATCTAGGTTTGTTGACGTTGGTCGCGTTTTTATACTCGACAAGCCGTACGAAGATCACGGTCATGCGTTCTTGATTATTGCGGGAATTGGATTCGACGCGCTTATGATAGACGACACTAATCCTGCGCTTAAAAAGAACATAAGCTGGCTTGCGTATTTTGTTGCAGGTGTTAAACACTTATTTGCGCCAAAATACCGCGGAGACGTTACTTTTACGCGCAAAGATGGAACGGATTACACATCTAAAGCAATATCTTTCCGCACGCTTATGGCTGGAAATTGCGGCCAGATTCCAATGTTTTCACTTATGCCAGATGCAGCTTACGACGATGGCATACTCGACTTTGAGATTATTGACACTTCTGGCGGATTAATTGGATGGGCTAACTTATTTGGAGATGTTGTGCACCAAACCGTTACAGGAAAAGCGCAACAAAGCCCACTTTCTACAAACTCCAAGATTGACCAATCGCAAGGGCTGGCAGCTACTGTAAAGCTTGAGAGATCAGCTCCCGTGCAGGTTGATGGAGATATTTTAGGCTACACAAAACACTTGCGTTTTAGTGTAGATAAACGAGCATTATGCGTGCGCGTGCCACAAAGTTTGCAATCTTCTTTAACTCAAAATACCGCCGTTTAGTCTACGGTTTCAGCCGTTTAAGCTATACGCAATTGTTCAAGCACGTAAGAGGGCTGGATGATTCTTGGTCGAACAGTATAAGAGCGGCAGCCGATACCAAAATAATCCAATGGCACACGCCTACAAACAAACTTAAACAAAAAACAAAATCAAAGACAAATCGGAACAACCGCAACGCCATGCTATACGTAAGAGGCGGAGCGTTGTGAGACAAGAATTAGCCAGCCCTCTAGCAACAGTAAACAGAAAAATACATTAGAAAATACCGCCGCCGTGGCAAAATAAAAAATTATGGTAGCAAAAAATGCGGGAATGCCCGCCACCCCAGAAGATCTAGTAGACGTTGACGCTTTGATTGGCGCTTACTACGATGAAGTTCCAAATTCCAACATTCCAGAACAGCGCGTTATTTTCGGCACGTCTGGTCACCGTGGTTCTGCATTAAAAACTTCGTTTAACGAAGCTCACATTGTTGCAATCACACAAGCCATTGCCGAATACCGCAAGAAGGCTGGCGTAACTGGCCCACTTTATATTGGTAGAGATACGCACGCTCTTTCGGAGCCTGCTCAAAAAACCGCTATCGAGGTTTTGGTTGCTAATGGCGTTCACGTTCGTGTGGATTCGCGCGGCGACTTTGTTCCAACACCTGTTGTGTCGCAAGCTATTTTGACACATAACCGCGCAGCAGATGGCACTCAGCGCTTTAGCGGAGACGGCTTGGCCGACGGCATTGTAGTCACTCCTTCACACAATCCTCCAACCGATGGCGGCTTTAAGTACGATCCTGTAACTGGCGGCCCTGCCCCAGCAGACGTAACTAATGCAATTGCAAACCGCGCAAACGAATTGCTCGACAATTACAAGTCCATTAAGCGCGTGCCTTTCGAGGAAGCAATCAAGTCTGATTTGGTTGAAGGCTTCGATTACCGCGAACACTACGTTAGCGATTTGGCAAACGTTATTGACTTCGATGTAATTCGCTCTAGCGGTGTGCGCTTGGGAATTGATCCACTCGGCGGTGCAAGCGTAAACTACTGGCCACTTATGAACGAAAAGTACGGTTTGAACATTGGCGTTGTGCGCCCAGATGTTGACCCAACTTGGCGATTCATGACAATCGACCACGATGGAAAGATTCGTATGGATCCAAGCTCCCCTTACGCAATGAAGGGCTTAGTTGATCAGCTTAACGCTGGCGCTTGGGATAAGTACGATCTGGTTGGCGGCACCGATCCAGATGCCGACCGCCACGGAATTGTGTGCCCTAACTGGGGTGTTATGAATCCAAACCACTACATTGCAGTGTGCGTGGAATACTTGTTCGGCGGCGCTCGCCCAGATTGGCCAAAGAATACTGCAATCGGCAAGACGCTTGTGTCTTCTTCTTTGATTGACCGCGTAGCTGCTTCTATTAACGCAAAGCTTGTGGAAGTTCCTGTTGGCTTTAAGTGGTTTGTTGAGCCTCTCTTTAGTGGCGAAGTTGCTTTCGGCGGCGAGGAAAGCTCTGGCATGAGCTTCTTGCGCAAGGATGGCCGCGTGTGGACCACCGATAAAGATGGCTTGATTCCTGATTTGCTCGCTGCAGAAATCACTGCAAAGACTGGCAAGAATCCTGCTCAGCTTCATCAAGACCAGGTTGCTCGCTTTGGCGAAAGCTGGTACAAGCGCGTAGATACGCCAACAACACTTGAGCAAAAGCAAAAGTTTGCAGCTCTAAGCGGAAACGACGTTGAAGCAACTAAGCTTGCTGGCGAAGATATTACAGCAAAGCTCACTGAGGCTCCTGGAAACGGCGCTAAGATTGGCGGTTTGAAGGTTACAACTAAGAACAATTGGTTCGCTGCTCGCCCATCTGGTACCGAGAACATTTACAAGGTTTACGCTGAGTCCTTCGTTTCTCCAGAAGCGCTAGATAAGGTGCTTGAGGAAGCTACTGCTGTAGTTGACAAGGCTTTAGCGTAACGCTTAATTGCGATTAGTTAAAATTGACTTAGGTTAGTCGAAGTTGATTTACGATTAGTCGAAGTTAACAGCTTCTATATGCGCTGGTTGCTATGCTGCCAGCGCATTTTTTGAAAGGTTTTACAATGATTGTTGTTTCTACAGACGGATCTGCTCTGGGAAACCCAAACGGATCAATGGGATGGGCTTGGGCAGACCACATAGACGAAGCGGGCAACGCTCACGAGCACAATCACACTGGAAACGCAGATGCAGGCGGAGCTACTAACGGCACGAATCAAATAGGCGAATTATGCGCAGTTCTAGAAGCTTTGCGAGCACACCCTGGAAGCGAGCCTTTAACAATCGAAAGCGACTCGCAATATGCGATTAATTGTGCAACAACTTGGATTCACGGTTGGAAAAAGAACGGTTGGAAAAACTCCAAAAAAGAGCCTGTAAAAAATGCAGAACTTATTCGCGCAATTGACGAAGAGATTTGTAAGCGCAAAGGCTCCGTTAAGTTTGTTTGGGTTAAGGGACACGCTGGAAACGCGGGAAACGAGAAGGTTGACGAGCTTGCTAGAACTTATGCTGAAGATTGCCGCAGCAAATTGAAGGATGGATATTTGCCATTAGAAGGATGGCAATCGTTGATTTCTTCTACATATTCAGATGGCGTTGACGTTCCGCAAGACGCAAAAATGCTGTTAGATGGAAAAATTTCTAGTAGCGAATACCACATTGGCAGATGCGTTGGAGAAGATATTAATCCTGATTTTAATGGCGATAATACGCGCGAAACAAGCCGTGAAACAGAGTGTGAAACATTTAGCGATGCTGCCACCACTCACTACGCAAACAACAACGCTGCTTGCGATTTAACTACAAAAATCATTAATACAAATGATGAATCGCCAGCCACAGAAGAATCAAAAGACACATACAAACCAAAAGGCACAGACGAATCGCAAGCAACCGAAGATTTGCATGAAAATAACGAGTCACGCAAAAACACGCAATCACAAAATAACGAATCACAAAATAACGAATCACAAAATAAATCAGAACAAAAATATAAAGCAGTTCCAGGATTACGCGTATGCGGAACATTGCAATTTACGCCTGCTCCAAACACAAGCCCAAGTTTTAACGGGAATCCACGATTTATAACAGGCACAATACAGTTAAGCGGATACGTTATGCCAGATGGCACTTTTAACCTAGAGCCAAGCGAATTTTATATGCAAACAAACGCAAACAAATGCTAAAAATAACAGAACAAAAATCTTAAAGCAGACTAATATGTAATATGTATGGAACAGATGCGATTAGCAATCGCTAAAAATCGCACATAATCGCGCAAAATAGCGTGGTAACAACCTGCCAAAAGCAAGAAAGTAGGCACAAATGGATAAAGCACAACAAGACGCGCTAAAGAAAGCAGCTGGCATTGAGGCCGCAAAAATCGTACAAAATGGCATGATGGTTGGACTTGGCACTGGCTCTACAGTGCGCTTCTTAGTAGACGAGCTTGGCCGCAGAGTTAAAGAAGAAGGCTTGAGCTTTACGGGAGTTACGACTTCTCGTCGCACGCAAGAGCAGGCAGAAAGCTACGGAATTAAGATTCTAGATATTAACGATGTTGACCATATTGACGTTACGATTGACGGATCAGACGAAGTTGATAAGAACTTTAACGGCATTAAGGGCGGCGGCGCAGCTCTTCTTTGGGAAAAGATTGTTGCAATCAACTCCGATCGCATTGTGTGGATTGTTGACGCAAGCAAGGTTGTAGACACAATCGGCAAGTTCCCACTGCCTGTTGAAGTGATTCCATTTGGTTCCGCTCAAGTGATTCGCAAGTTCGAGAAGCGCGGATACAAGCCAGTTTTGCGCTTGGATGCAAACGGCAAAGAAGTGCGCACAGACGAGAACAACTTTGTTGTTGACTTGCATTTGGAGCGCATTGACCACCCACAAGAGCTTGCTAAAGACTTGATTGAAACTGTTGGCGTTGTTGAACACGGACTGTTCCTTAACATGGTTGATACTGTGATTGTTGGAGATCCAAACGGCCCGCGCACGCTTACAAACCCAAATAAGTAAACGGCATATCTAATATTTAACCAATCATTTCCCGAGAGTGTACGTAAAATCCACTGTTTTACGTACATTTTCGGGAAATTTTTTACATTCTTCAATCAGGGTAATTTTCAATCGTAATAAAAAAAGCGCTGGAAAAATCCAACGCTTTCAAAAGTATTACGTGCCCAAACGGGCAGGCGCGCCAAACAGCTATTACTTACGCTGATGACGAGTCTTACGCAGCAGTTTGCGGTGCTTCTTCTTGCTCATCCGCTTGCGGCGCTTCTTGATGACAGAACCCATCTGAAGCCTCCATTCATATGTAAAGTGTGCAACTTGCCTAATGTTACACCGTTTTGACGACTTTGGAAAATCCTAAAGCAAAGTTTTACAAAAACACATGCAAAACACATGCAAAACAGCTTATATTTTGCAAAATTTACATTGGGAATTGCTTATAGAATCTTTCAACAGATTGCTTTGATCCAGTTAGCTCAAACACAGCTGTGTCGTTTTGCCAAATTGCACTAGCTTTCGCTTTATTTCCCGACTCAGTCTTTAACACATAGCTGCCAGTGGTTTTTCCAGAAACTTGAATTTTTCCAGAAGCAACATCTACTCCGCTTAATCCATCTAACAAAAGCTCATATTGTTTATTCGCTAAGTCACGACTGCTCCATTGAGCAACAACAAGCGAAACATCACTTCCAGATTCTCCAGTTGAATACTTAACTGTGTATTCTTCTAAAGGAGAAGCCGAAGACCATTTTGCGCTAGCAGAAGCATCAACACGCGCAAAATCAAGAACAGTATCTGGCATAGCTTTTAACAGCGCAGTAGATGTGCTAGGCAAATCTTTAGCCTTAATAGATGGCGTTTTTGCAGAAGGCACTTGCGTTTTAGTAGGTTGCGCATTTTGCTGGTGATTTAACGCCCAACCTGGCCAAACAAACGCGGAAACAATTGCCAAAACAACAACTATTAATGCAACAATAAGCACTTTTCGTAAATTGTTATGAGACGCAGAAAATCCTTGCGAAGAAGTAGAAGAATTATTTGTATAAGAATTCATTTTTTACCCCACATAACACTATTAAACATACTTGGATTATCTCACAAAAGTATGACGGTAAAATGTCTACAAATGCAGCTAGCGTCAAATCATGGCTGCAAAATCTTCTACTTATTACTTATGCTCCGAATGTGGTTGGAGTGGGTCAAAATGGTACGGCCGCTGCCCAGAATGTGGCGAATGGGGTACGCTAAGCGAGTTTAGCGAGCCAAAGTTGCAAAGTGGCGTTTCTAAAACTTTAAGATCGTCCAGGAATTCAAGAAGCGCAAAAGCTAACGCGATTGCATCATTAAGCCTTGATTCTAGCGTAGACGCACAGCCTATTAGCAATATTCAAGCAGATAATGGAATTAGAATACACACGGGATTTAGTGAATTTGACCGCGTTTTAGGTGGAGGTCTTGTTCCAGGGTCTGTAACTCTTATAGCAGGCGAGCCAGGAATCGGAAAATCCACTTTGCTTTTAGAAACAGCTGGAAAAGTGGCCAAAAATGGTGGCGAATCCAAAGAAAGCATAGTCCTATACATTTCTGGCGAAGAATCAAAATCGCAAGTAAAATTGCGCGCATCACGCATAAACGCCATAAGTCAAAATCTTCTTCTTGCTAGCACAACAGACTTAAACACAGCTTTAGCACTAATCGAAAAATATAAGCCAACTCTTGCAATTGTTGACTCAGCACAAACCATTGTTTCTAGCGATGTTGATGGCATTACAGGAGGCTCCACTCAAGTTAGAGAAGTAGCTAGCGCGCTTATCGACGTTGCTAAAACTTGTAATATTCCAGTGCTTTTAGTTGGTCACGTTACAAAAGACGGCTCGATTGCAGGCCCGCGCACGCTTGAACATCTTGTAGACACAGTTTGCCAATTTGAAGGAGATAGCCAAACGGCATTGCGCATGCTTCGTGCTGTTAAAAATCGTTTTGGACCTACAGACGAAGTTGGCTGCTTTGACATGAGCGGATGCGGCATTGAGGAAGTTCTGGACCCTTCTGGCCTATTCTTGTCTTCTAACGAGGATTGCAAAAACGAAGGCACATGCGTAACTCTTACATTAGAGGGCAATCGAAGCCTTGCTATTGAAGTTCAAGCGCTTGTTACAGACTCTGTTCTTCCTGCTCCTAGGCGTGCAGTTTCGGGAGTAGATGCAAACAGAATCGCTATGCTTACAGCTGTTCTGTATAGGCATGGCGGATTGAATCTTCTTGCTAAAGACATTTACGTTTCTACAATTGCTGGCGCTAAGGCAAAAGAGCCTGCTTGCGACTTAGCAATAGTGGCATCCCTTGCAAGCGCTGCAAAAAATAAGCCAGTTTTGCCGTTTACGTGCGCAATTGGCGAGATTAGCTTAACTGGCCAAGTTCGCTCGGCTTCTAGGATGGAAACTAGACTTAAAGAGGCGGCCAGAATTGGCTATAAGCGTGCGATTGTTTGCCGTTTGCAAAAAAAGATTCACGTTGAAGGAATTGATGTAGTTGAAGTAAATAATCTTAAAGAAGCATTGAGCGCGCTGGGATTGTAGGAGATTAATTAAAGGGTTAATTAGGAGATTAATATGGTTGACTTTAGCAAATGGGATTCGTTTACTTCGCAAAAAACTAATCGCTCGCTTGCTGGTTCGCGAGTGTTTATTGAAGATGTAAATAATGGAAACGATAACATCAACAACAGCAATGCGCAAAAATTCTTGCAAAACGCACAATCTTGGGGAATAATTCCTGTAGATTCTAAGGAAGACGCTGATTTTTGCGTAAAAATATGCGCAAAAAACCTAGAAACCACTATAGACGCGCCTAATTTAAGCGGAAAAGATGCCATTGACTACGCGCAAAGCCACATGCCAGTAATGCGCACACTACTTAACAATTTACAAGAAAATGGTCTTAATTTAGAAGGCGTTAGAATAGCCGTTTGCCTTGTGTTAGAGCCAAAAACAGCCGTTCTACTAAGAGAGCTACACGCACACGGTGCGATTGTTGGCGTTTTTTGCGGCCCAGACGAAACCGACCAGAGAGTAGCAGATCAACTTAAAAAAGAGGGCATTTTAGTACAAGCAAACCGCGATTGGTCGCCTGAGCAAACGCACGAAGGCGCTCTAAAACTTCTAGACGAGATACAGCCAGACATAATAATCGACGATGGCGCTAGTTTTGCGCGCCTAGCCAGCCTGGAACGCCCGCAAATCGCAGCAAATCTAATAGGCGTTGCAGAAGAAACAACAAGCGGAGTGCGCGCTTTTGAAGCAATGCAAAAAGCTGGACACTTGCACTACCCTGTAATCGCAGTAAATAATAGCGCTCTAAAAACCGATTTTGACAATCGTCATGGAACTGGCGAAACATGCGTTACTACAATGCAACAAATTCTTGGAAGCGAATGCTTTCAAAACGCTAAAGTAACTGTTGTTGGATACGGGCCAGTGGGTCGCGGATTTGCCTTAAGAATACGCACGCTGGGTGCAAAAGTTACGATTTGCGACATAAATCCTGTTCAAGCTTTGCGCGCAGTTTTCGACGGATTTGAAGCTAAGAATCTTGAATGCGCGGCTAATACAAGCAATATGATTGTTTCTGCGACTGGCGTTCGTCACACGATTACATTGCAACACATGCAAAACATGCAAGAAAATGCGATTTTGGCTGTTATTGGTGGAATTGCAAACGAGATTGCACTAGACGAAATCCCTGATTTTAAGCCAGTTGTTGGAACCGCGCAAAGAAAAATCCAAGTTCCGTGCGGTCCTCAAATTACGCTAATAAGCGAAGGAGACGGCACAAATTACACTACAGGCGGCGGAAATCCTATTGAGATTATGGACTTTAGTTTTGCTGTTCAAGTGAGCGCAGTAGCGTATTTGCTAGAGCACAATGGCAATAAAAATGGCGAAAATCGCCTTAATTCTGGAATCTACCAACTTCCAGAAAACTCCGATAAGCAAATAGCAAGCATCGCATTAGCAAAACGCGGATATAGCGCAAGCGAAGCCAATAAAAACAACGGCTATAAGTGGGATTTAACGCGATTTGCGGAAGAAGCAAATATTTAGCATAAATCAATTAACCAAATCATAATAAATCTAAGCAATAATAGAATAAATAAAGCAAAAAGTAGTACAACGTAATTCCTTAAGGAACACAATGCTTACAGACCCAATACGCAAACTTGCACACCCAACACCACTTAGCGAAGTCACACTATACAGTGCATCAATGGTTATTCCAGTAACGGGACCAATAATCCCCGAAGGTGCAGTCGCAATATCTAACGGACGCGTTGTGCACGTTGGAACGCGTCAATGGGTGCTTAATATTCTAAAAGACGATATGCCAAATGATTCTTATATGCAAATGTTTAGAAACGAGAAGCATTGGCAAGGTCTTATGACGCCAGGTCTTATAAATGCGCATACGCACTTGCAATACACAAACATGGCAAGCGTAGGGCAGGGAGAATATAGAAATTTCCACGATTGGGAGCAAGGATTTAACGTTGTTTACGACAAGTTGCAAGAAGATAAACAAAAAAATCCATCGCTAACAACTTGGAAGACTTCTGCATACGAAGGCGCAAGAATGATGGTGGAGGCAGGCACAACAGCAGCTGCCGACATTGTAACCGATATTGAAGCGGTTGGAGCGCTTGCAAGCCAGGGAATGCACGGAATTGCCTATTGGGAGGTAATGGGCTGGAAAAACGTTGACTGGAAGGAAGAAGGCTACGCTAAGCTGCTAGAAATGCTTGAGCATATGATGAAAAACGGCAGCATACCGAGTATAGGTATTAGCCCGCATGCGCCTTATAGTCTAGAAACAGAGCCGTTTGTGGATTTGCCAGACATTGCGCGCCAACTAAACATGCGCTTGCACATACACTTAGCGGAAACACCAATGGAAGCTGGAAATCACGCAGATACGCTAACTACTTATTCTGCACCAGATTGGAATAGCAATGTTTGGGAAAGCTATAGCGAACTTAAATCGCACGGAATGACAGCTTCTGCAATTCAATTTTTGGATCAGCTTGGGTCTTTGGGGCCAGACGTTCATATTGCGCACGGCGTTTGGGCGGATGGCGAAGACCGCAGGATTTTACGCCAGCGCGGAGTTGGAGTGGCACTTTGCCCAAGATCCAATCGCATTACTGTTACAGAGCGAGACGCGCCGATTCGCGATTACATGGAAGAAGGAAACTTACTTGCGATTGGTACAGATTCACTATCTTCTTCCCCATCTTTAGACGTTTTAGACGACGCTGCAAAAGTCTACGACTTAGCAACGGCACAGGGCTATAGAAAAGATGATTTAACGCATCGAATTATTCGCATGCTTACTTTAGGCGGCGCAAGCGTTATGGGCTTGCACGTAGGACCGCACAGAATTGGCCAAATTAATGCTGGAGCCACGGCCGACCTTGCATTCTTTAACATTCCAACAGACACAAGCTCGCCACAAGGAGTTGAAGAGACTTTGCATAATTTTGTTCGTCACGGCGCAGGTAGTGCAAAAGCAACAGTAATATCTGGAAATCTTGTGTACAATAATGGCGCTTTTGCGCAATAAGTCTTGACTAATAAGTCTCGCAAAATAAATCGGAAAATATCAGGAGATATTATGAGCATTAAATTAGAAGATATGAGCGATTACGCAAAAAATCTTGTTAAAGAATTGCACTTAGAAGCCCACCCAGAAGGCGGATGGTACGCTCGCGATTGGCAAGCATCTCAACTGTATAGCGCAAATAACAACGAGAACGCGAGCGCAAACTTAAGTGATACTAAAGTTGACGAAAACTCTAGTTCAAACGCTCCAAGGCCACTAGCATCGCTTATTTACTTTCTTTTACCAGCTGGCGATTCAAGCGCGTGGCATAAAGTTGACGCAGACGAGATTTGGCTTTGGCATGGGCCAGCAAATCTTACGATTGAGCTTGGCGGTTGTGGCGTAAATCCTTGCGCGGAGGCGGATTTGCAACGTTTTACGCTTGGAAACACTAAAGAACACAACGGCTTATCTACGCGCGGTCACCTTGTGATTCCTGCTGGAACATGGCAGCGAACCGTTCCTAGCAACGCAGACGTTCTAGTGTCTTGCGTTGTAAGCCCTGGTTTTACTTTTAGCGGATTTAATTTAGCGCCTAAAAACGAGTAAGCTATTTAACAAGCGCGTTCAAAACGCTCAAAGTCAAACTTGCAGCGCGATTTGCAGCAAGAACTAAATCGTCTTTATGCGCATCAAGCGATTCATAAGATTCTCCGCAACGATTACTCATTGCGCGAATCGCAAGGAATGGCACGCTATTTTTAGCTGCAATATGCGCTACTGCAGCGCCTTCCATCTCTTCGCAATCGCCAAAAACCTCTTCGCGAACTGCGTCTAGAACCTTTGGGTCTGTGTTAAATTGGTCGCTTGTTGCTATGTTTCCGCAAACATAAGAAACGCCATTTTCGCTCTTATTAGACGCGCTTTGCTTAAATCCCGCGGAAGAATCGCAAGCAGCCGAAGATGATTCTTGCAAAGACTTTTCAAGCCTAAAGCCTAATAACTTCGCTTGATTTGCCGCTAAATCGCATAACTTTGAATCCGATTCAAAAACTTCTTTGTATGGAGCACAATCTGCAATAATTTGCGTATTTGTTTCTAAATAGTGAAGATTCTTGCCTATAACAATGTCTCCAACATTAAGACGCGGATTTAATGCGCCTGCAATTCCGCTAAAAATCAACACTTGCGGCTTAGCTTCGATTATAAGCGCCTGAGCCGCAGCAGCTGCAGCACACTTTCCCATTCCAGCAATACATATTGTAAGAATCGCGCTATTTTCGTTGTTGTTAGAGGCGATTTTACCTTGAATAAAAGTAACACCGTAATCTTGCCAAGACTTATATTCGCCACTAAACGCTTGCAAAATAGGTTGGGCCTCTTTTTGAAGTGCCACTATAATCGCAAGTTTTGAAAGATTGCTAAAATCGCCAGAATTACCGATTGAAAATTCCTTTTGCATAGTCTCCCCTAAAATAAGTTCGATAAGTCTAATCTAATAAAATCTAACAAAATCAAATATAGTCAGATACAGTTAAATACAGTAAAATGTTTATGATTCTAAAATCGTAAAGACACACCGCAACACACAACACGCCGCAACACACCGATTGTAACCATTACTTAACAATCACAAAATTGAACATAAATAGAGCAAATTTACGCCATTAAATCAACAAAATATAGCACGTTATAAACAATCGCGATAACAATTCTGCAACAATTAAGCCTTAAATGCATCTATCGTCTTATAAACTATCAAATGTACGGCCGCAAAACCTACTTAAATCGCTTAAAAAACGAATAAGCGAAAAATTTTAAGGTTTTAGCAAAAACAAGGAGAAAAAATGGCTATTTTCGTACATAACAACTTGCATACTAACCGCGTGGCAGCAACAGCTACAAAGATTGCTGCAGCAGCATTAGCCGTTGCATCAATGGTTAGCACAGCGGCATGCGGAAGCCAAAACGCACAAGATTCAAACCAAAAGACGATTACTCCAGGCGTTTTGACAATCGGCACAGCTCAGCCAACTTACACACCTTGGATGTACGACAACAAGCCAGAAAACGGCAAAGGATACGAATCTGCAGTAGCATACGCCGTTGCAAAGAAACTTGGATACAGCAAAGACAAGGTTAAGTGGGTTCGCACAACCTTCGACTCCGCAGTAACTCCAGGACCAAAGGACTTTGACTTTAACCTTCAACAGTTCTCTATTACAGCAGAACGCAAGAAGGCAGTAGACTTTTCGCCAAGCTACTACAATGCAACTCAAGGCGTTGTTATTAAAAAAGACAGCAAGTTTGCCAACGCAAAGACTTTAGCAGACCTTAAAACAGCACAGATTGGCGCAATGGTTGGAACAACAAGCTACAGCTTTGCCAAAGACAAGATTAAGAGCGATATTCAAACCTTTAACGATAACGACGCATTGGTTCAGGCTCTTGATTCTAAGCAGATTGACGCACTTGTTATAGATACTCCATCTTCCGTTAACATTGTGCGCAGCAAGCAGGTTAAAGATGGCGTTGTTCTTGGACAGATTGCAGGATCGGAAGATAAGGAAGGAACTGGCCTTGTTCTTCCAAAAGGATCTAAGCTTACTGCAGACGTCACTAAGGCTGTGAATGCTCTAGAAAAAGATGGCACTTTGAAGAAGCTTCAAGAAAAGTGGCTTGCAGATTACACAACTAACGTGCCAGTTCTTAAGTAAAAAAAAAATAAGTAAAAATCGTACCAACGTCATTACCAATACGCATTATTGTAAGCAATTTGTAACCCAATCGTCACATAAAAGTGCTTACAATAGTGCGTATCATTCATTATGTTGATTATGTCGAAAGGCTTGAGTGCCGCCAATGACAATACTTAACGGCAATGCAAAAACCCGCGAATCAAACAACGCTGGAGAATACGTTTTAAGCAATATCGAGCTTGAGCGCAGAGCAATCCGCAAAAAACAGAATCTTAAATCTGTTTTAACAAGCATAATAAGCACTTTAGTATTACTTGGCGTGTGCATTGTGGCACTTGCAATGAGCCCTGGTTGGCCAAGAGTGCGCGAAACGTTCTTTTCTGGCAAATACTTTATGCTATCTTTGCCATCTGTTTTGCAAGGATTAATGCTTAACTTGCAAGTGCTTGTATTTGCTGTAATCGGAGTTGCAATACTTGGAACTTTAATCGCAGTTATTCGCACAAGCGTAAGCCCAATGCTTTTCCCGTTGCGAGCTATAGCGCAATTCTACACAACCATTATGCGCGGCATACCAATGCTTGTTGTTCTTTACTTAATCGGCTTTGGCATACCAGGCTTGCAGCTTTTTGGGCGCATTCCACCAGCAATACTCGGCACAATCGCAATTGTTATGAGCTACTCCGCATACGTTGGAGAGGTATTGCGCGCAGGATTTGAAGACGTGCATCCGTCAATGCGAGCATCTGCAAGGTCTCTTGGCTTAACATCTGGTCAAACTGTGCGATTAGTGGTAATTCCTCTTGGCTTAAGAAAAGTGGCTCCTGCTTTAATGAACGACTTTATATCAATGCAAAAAGACGCAGGGCTTATATCTGTTTTGGGCGCTGTAGACGCAGTTCGAGCAGCTCAAATATCTGTTGCAACTTCTTATAACTTCACTCCGTACGTTGTAGCAAGCGTTGTATTTATAGCGCTGAGCATTCCGTTTATTGTTCTAAACGATTGGTATACAGCAAGACTTCGCAAGCGCGAGCTAAACGGAGGAACTGTGTGATGAATAACGTAACAAATCAAAAGGTAAATCAACAAATGAGTGATTACACGAACACAAGCAACCAAACGGATTCAAGCAACCAAACGGATTCAACTCCAGTTTTGCGCTTAAGTAATATTAGAAAATCGTATAACTCAACACCTGTTCTTAAGGGTATTTCTTTTGATATTGCGCCTCACGAAGTGGTGGCTCTTTTAGGGCCTTCTGGAAGCGGCAAATCTACTCTTATGAAGTGCATTAATTTGCTTGAGCGAGTAGACGACGGCCAAGTTTGGCTTGGAAACACAGATATTACAGATCCACGCATAAACCAAGATCAAATTAGATCTCAAATCGGAGTTGTGTTCCAGCAATTCAATCTTTTTACGCATATGAGTGTTTTAGATAACGTGACTCTTGCTGCGCGAAAAGTTCATAATTGGAGCAAAGATCGCGCAGAAAGCCGCGCAATGGAGCTTCTATCTAGGATTAAGCTAGAAAATAAAGCAAAGTCCTACCCAGATCAGCTTTCGGGCGGACAGCAACAACGAGTGGCGATTGCTCGCGCGCTTATGACAAGCCCACAACTCTTGCTTTTAGACGAGATTACTTCCGCGCTAGACCCAATGCTTGTTGGCGAAGTTCTAGACATGGTTGCGGAGCTAAAGCAACAAGGAACAACCATTTTAATGGCCACTCACGAAATGCATTTTGCGCACGAAGCTGCCGATAGAGTGGTTTTGCTTAGAAACGGCGTTGTTGCAGAAAACGGCACGCCGTACGAAGTTATGGACGCTTGCAGCGACCCAGAAACGCAAAACTTCTTTAAATCATTCCGCCACTAGCGCGCGCGTTTGCTCAACGTCTTTGCTAATAGCGTCCTTAAGCTGCTCTTGCGAGTCAAATGCTTGCTGAGGGCGCAAGAAGCGCGCAAACTCAATGCAAACCCTATGACCGTATAAGTCTTGAATCTTATCTGTTAACGCATATGCTTCAACAGTTCGATTAGACGATTGCTCTTCTAGAGTATCGTCGTAAGCATCCGCGCTATTTGATGCATTTGATGCGTCATCTTCAAAAGTAGGATTAGTGCCAACTGAAATCGCAGCCGCCCAACGCCAAGGCGAATGCGATCCAAGATGAAGCTCATCTTTACGCAAAACACCCACGCTAGGAATGTTCCTGCTATACGAAGTGCCATTTTGCTCGTCTGCGTCTAAATCAATAATCCAACCAGCATACACACCATCAACAGGAATATATCCGTCAATTCGCTCTCCAAGATTCACAGTTGGGAAGCCAATTTGATGTCCGCGACCAGCTCCGTGAACAACAATGCCTTCTACTCTATGCGGCTGGCCAAGAATATCTCTAGCATCTCGAACCCTACCATTTGCAAGCATCCATCGCACATTTGTAGAGCTCCAAGCACGAACCTTTTTATTTGGCATACCCTTGCTCCAAGCGCGATATTCCGCCTTATTCATGCCATCTGCAGGATCTTTTGGCTCTCCGCCTTCTAAAGGAACCTCTGGAACAATCGTGTCTGGAACGCGAACGTCTCCTGGCCCAAAATCATCTACAACAACAAGACTAAAAACGCCTGTAGCTTGAGAAAGCTCTTTAATAGCATGAACGTTTCCAGCTCTTTTAGCGCCCAAAGCTGCATCCGACCCCAAAACAAGCGCGCGCATGCCAAGCTTTCCAACCAGCTGACCAAGGAAGAATCTGTACGATTTTGCCGCAAAAGCAAGGCTATATCGAACTATAATAACGTGGTCAACGTCTAACTGCTGTAAAACTCTAAGCCGCTGACGAACGCTTGTTAGAGCTTGTGAATCTACTGGAATTTGCGCATCATCGCCAAAATCGTCGAATAAATCTGGATTTTCGTGCACAACGCTTGGACGAGGATCAAACATTATAACAACCGAGAACGCGTTGTTTTTACGCGCAATCTCCACTGTTCGCTCAATAACTTTACGATGCCCAAGATGCATTCCGTCGAATACACCTATTGTAACAACTGACTTACGTTGAGCGCTCAACGTTGGCCAACTAATCATACCGTTGGCATCTGGTCGAATGTCTATGACCTTCATCATATCCTTACTGTTCGCAAGAGCCGCAAATATTGGTATCGCTTTATTTTAGACGCCACTTTGCCGCAACCCCATTTTCACACTAACATCTATTTTACCAGCAAACTAGCTTTGTACAAATACTACAATTGGTTTAGCTTCTATTTGATTTGTATTTTTTTCGATTTTTTCGATTTTTTCTTGAGATTTAAACAGCGTGCTGCTTGAGCTTGCGGTTGCTTGCGATTTTTCAGCGGTTTCCAGAACTGCAACAACGTCGTTTTGTTCATCTTTTGTGGCTTTTACGTATGCAATCGCGTTTTTTGTAGCGTTTTTTGTAGCGTCTTTTGCACTAATAGCAGAAATCGTGATTTTTCTGCCAAATCGCAAGTCTTTAGCTTGATTTTCACTTACTTCTACTGTTTGCATTGTTAATTTTGCAGATTCAAACATGCTTAGCAAGCGTTGATTAAGAGTGTTTTCTAGAGGCGATGAGGCTGGCGAAGCAGATGGCGAATCGCCAGAAACCAGCGAATCGCATGAACCTTGCGAATAGTATGAATCGTCTAAAACAGCCTTCGCGCGAGACTGTACAACACCATTTTTGTCTGTAAATGTGCGAATAACACTTTTAAGCTTAAGTACGCGACTATCTTCTATAGAAAAATCGCCAATACGCGTTCTTCTAAGGCTCACTAAGTGTCCTCCAACTCCAAGAACACGCCCCAAATCGCGTGCTAGAGCGCGAATATACGTGCCACTAGAGCAAGAAACACTTGCGCTCACATCAATAACTTTCGCTCCGCTTACGCCCACACTAAAATGCGCATCTAGCAAAGAAAAATCGTAAATAAAAACTTCTCTAGGCTCTAAATGAACATCTTTACCTTCACGCGCTAAGTCGTAAGCGCGAACGCCGTTTACTTTTATAGCAGAAAAAGATGTTGGCGTTTGCATAATCGAGCCAGTAAAATTCTTTGCTATTACAACGCGCAATTCTTTAAGAATTTCATCAATATTTGCAAAGTTTATAATGCCATTTTCATCATCCGCGCTTGAAACAACATCACCATCTGCGTCGTCCGTATTAGTTGACTCGCCAAGACGAATCACAGCTTCGTACGTTTTATTGTGACCAAGCAAATAGTTAAGCAAACGCGTGGCGTTACCAAAGCCAAGAATCAGCAAGCCCGTTGCCATTGGGTCTAAAGTGCCAGCATGCCCCACTCGTTTATTGTGCAACACGCCGCGCGCAAAAGATACAACATCGTGACTGGTAACGCCTTTTGGCTTATCTACTAGCAAAATGCCAGAAGACGGCATCTTGCTAGAAGATTGCATTTGAAAATTACTCATTGCCCTCTATAAAGTCGTCGTCAAAGCCGTCGTCATCAAGGTCATTATCAAGGTCGTCTTCAAATTCCTCATCTTCACGCGGCTTTTTATACGGATCGGCTTCTCCAGCGTATTGAGCTGTTTCTCGAGCTTTAGCTAGCTCCTCGTCACGCTTACGCGCAGCAACCAAAATGTCTTCAATCTCGTGAGCTTCGCTAGGAACTTCATCGTAAACAAATTGGATTTGAGGCGTTAATCGCAAGCCTGCTTTAGCTCCAACTAAAGTGCGCAAACGCCCCTTAGCCTGCTGCAAAGCCTGGTTTGCTCGCATTCGCTCACCCTGCTCTTTTCCAGCAGTGCCAAGCTGTGTCCAATACACTTTAGCGATTTGCAAATCGTTAGTAACTCTCACTTCTGTAATCGTTACGTTAGCAAGTCGCTTATCGTGCAAATGCGATTCCATATTGGACGCAATCACTCTGTGAATCAAAGCCGCAATTCGCGCGGCTCTAGGGTTTGTTCCAGCCATATTACTTGCGCTCAATCTGCTTCATTTCAAAGGTTTCGATTACGTCGCCAAGCTCAATATCGTTAAAGCTTCCAAGGTTAATACCTGCCTCGTAGCCTTCGCTAACGGATTGCACATCATCCTTAAACCTACGCAAAGTGGAGATTTCAAGATCATTAACAGTAGCAACGCCGTTTCGCAAGATACGGCACTTTGTACCGCGCTTAACTTCGCCATCTTGAACCATAACGCCAGCAATATTGCCAAACTTGGACGAGCGGAAGATTTCGCGAATCTCGGAATGAGATGTAACAACCTCTTCAAACTCTGGCTTAAGCATACCCTTCAAAGCAGCTTCAATATCTTCGATTGCCTTGTAAATAACCGAGTAGTACTTGACTTCCACGCCTTCGCGATCTGCCAAGTCTGCAACCTGGCGATTTGGACGCACGTTAAAGCCAATAATAACGGCCTTATCAACTGTTGCAAGGTTCACATCGTTTTGAGTAATTGCACCAACGCCGCGGTGAATAACCTGAATTCCAACTTCGTCGGAAACCTCAATCTTCATTAAGGAGTCTTCCAAAGCTTCAACAGAGCCAGAAGAATCACCCTTAATAACAATGTTGAGCATATCCACTTCGGACTTAGCAAACTGTTCCTTAAGGCTTTCAAGAGACACAACCTTACGACGCTTTGCAAGCTGAGCCGCGCGCTCTGTAGCCTGGCGCTTTTCGGCAATTTGGCGAGCAGAACGATCGTCGGAAGTAACCAAGAACAAGTCGCCTGCAGTTGGAACAGAAGTCAAACCAAGCACCTGAACTGGCGTGGAAGGACCTGCCTCTTGCAAGTGGTTGCCATTTTCGTCGAGCATTGCGCGAACGCGACCATAAGACGTGCCTGCAACAATGGAATCTCCGACTTTAAGCGTACCTTGCTGAACAAGAACGGTTGCAACAGCACCGCGACCCTTATCCAAGCGAGCTTCAACAGTTGCACCGCGAGCATCCATGTTTGGATTTGCTTTAGGATCAAGCTCCGCATCTGTAGTCAAAAGAACAGCCTCAAGAAGCTTATCTACGTTGGTTCCCTGCTTTGCAGAGATATTCACAAACATTGTGTCGCCGCCGTATTCTTCTGGCACAAGACCGTACTCTGTAAGCTGGCCGCGCACCTTATCTGGGTTTGCTCCAGCAACATCAATCTTGTTTACTGCAACAACAATAGGCACGTGAGCAGCCTGTGCGTGGTTGATTGCTTCAACAGTTTGAGGCATAACGCCGTCGTCTGCTGCAACAACAAGAATTGCAACGTCTGTAAGCTCCGCACCACGAGCACGCATAGCTGTAAATGCTTCGTGGCCTGGAGTATCCAAGAACGTAATCTTGCGCTTGTCGCCGTCTAAAGTAACTGTAACCTGGTAAGCGCCGATTCGCTGCGTAATACCGCCAGCTTCTCGAGCTACAACATTCGACTTACGGATTGTATCGAGCAAGCGAGTTTTACCGTGATCAACGTGGCCCATAACAGTAACAACTGGAGGGCGAGTTACAAGATTATCGTCTTCTTGAAGCTCTTCTTCGTCTAAGTCAATATCGAACTGCTGAAGAAGCTCTTTATCTTCCTCTTCTGCAGAAACAAGGCTAATATTCCAGCCGATTTCTTCTCCGAGAATCTGGAATGTTGTTTCATCCAAAGACTGCGTAGCTGTAGCCATTTCTCCAAGATGGAACAAAACGGTTACCAAAGCTGCTGGATTTACATCAATCTTTTCTGCCAAATCAGAAAGCGTTGCTCCCTGACGAAGGCGAATCGTAGCGCCATTACCCGAAGGAATACGCACGCCACCAATAACTGGTGCTTTAAGCTCTTCGTATTCCCTGCGCTTTGCAAGACGATTCTTGCGAGCCTTAGAGGACTTTCCACCTTGGCGACCAAACGCGCCTGCAGCTCCTGCACGACCACGACCACCCCTGGATGGGCCTGCGTTTGGAGCGCCTGCAGCCGCTGCTTGGAAGCTTGCTGCTTGATTTGCGTTAAAGCGCGACTCTGCCGATGGGCGCGATCCTGCTCCACCATTGCCGCCGCCTGAACGATGCGAACCTTGCCATTGGGAACGATTTGCTCCGTTGCCGCCGTTGCCATTGCCGCCGCCTTGACGGTTTCCGCCGCGACCACCGCGTCCGCGACCACCACCGTTGCCGCCGTTGCCATTGCCAGATCCTGGCTTTGAGCCACGAGCGTTCTCTGCAGCTGCGCCTGGGCGCGACATTGGGTGTGGGCGTGGAATGTCTCCAGGTGTAGGCGCGCGCATACCCTGCTTTCGACTAAACGGATTGTTTCCTGGACGAGGAGCGGCTCCCGAGCCAGAGCCTTGGTGTGGTCTAGGGCGTGGAGGCATTTGCGCAGAACGCTCTTGCTTAGCAGATTTAGATTCTGCACCACTGCGCTTTTCTGCGTTGCGCTTTGAATCGCCAGACCTAGTAGCATTATTAGGTTTTGCGTTTCCAGCCGAAGGCTTAGGAGTTGCACTGCTAGTAGCATGCGCGTTAGAAGTCTTAGATTCGTGATTTTCATGCACTTTTTGCGCAGAATTCTGCTTTGCAAAAGACTTTTGTTCTGGCTTTTGATTAGCCTTCTTTTCTGCATTTTGACCATGCGATTCTGGCTTGTTACTAGGCGCAGAATCCGCAGATTTATTAGATGCATGATCAACATTCTTAGACGCAGAAGGCTTCGATTCGCTCTTTGCAGCAGAATCCGCAGGCACAAATTCCGTCTTTAGACGACGCACTACAGGAGCTTCAACGGTTGAAGATGCGGACTTTACGAATTCGCCCATGCTCTTCAAACGTTCCAATACGGTTTTACTATCTACGCCAAATTCTTTGGCCAGTTCGTATACGCGCTTTTTTACCACTCAGTGTTCTCCTCAGTCTGTGGCAGCGTAAAACGAACGCAGCCACTTTATATTGTTATAAGATTCTTACTCTTATGCTTTTTATTTAGATATCTCATAATGCGATATCTCATCGTGTAACCATGATTTCAACCATGATTTTGTACCTCGTTCCCTAGGCAAAAAGCTGTTAATAAGCCCAGATTGCAGCTTTCAGCTTACTCGAAACGTTGGATTCTCGGGAGTGTCGCAAGTTTGCCAAATGCTAGCAAAATCTTATTCCGCCGAATTAGAATCAGCGTTCATTGCTTCTTGCTTTTTAGCATGCTCTTCCGCAGACTCAATTCCAATCTTCCAACCAGTCAACTTTGCTGCAAGTCGCGCGTTCTGTCCCTCCTTGCCAATGGCAAGAGAAAGCTGAGAATCGTGAATAAAAGCAACAGCAGTCTGACTTTTCTCACTAACAACATGAACTTCAGTTACTACTGCTGGAGACAACGCAGCGGAAACAAACTGTGCTGGATCTTGCGACCAATCAACAATATCGATTTTTTCTTGACCAAGATTTTCCAATACAGCACGAACACGCGAACCACCAGGGCCAATCAAAGCACCCTTTGGATTAACGCCATCTGTGTTAGCGCGAACAGCAATCTTAGTGCGAGCGCCAGCTTCTCGAGCAATTGCCATAATCGAAACAGCTCCCGAAACAAGTTCTGGAACTTCTCGCTCAAAAAGTCTGCGAACAAGATCTGGGTGAGACCTAGAAACAACTATTTCTGGTCCGCGCAAACCTCTAGCAACGTTTACAACATAAACGCGAATACGCTCGCCGTGACGATACCTTTCGCCAGGAACTTGCTCTCTTCTAGGCAAAATGGCTTCAACGTCTCCAACAGCAACGTGAATATTAGAAGGATCTTTAGAATCCTGCTGCACAATGCCGTTAATAAGCTTTCCTTTTTGACCAGAAAAAGCTCCAAATACGCGGTCATCTTCCACTTTGCGGAAAAGTTGAGTAATAACTTGGCGAGCTGTTGCTGCAGCAAGACGCCCAAAATCTCTAGGTGTATCGTCATACTCCTCGCCCAAAGTAAATGCTGGGTGAGGATTATCTTCTGTAGGAACACCCGGAATCTCATCTCGTGCCCATACAGTAAAGCAGCCAGCACGCTCATCTAGCTCAACTCGAGCATGCCTTGCTGGGTGGGAAGTCTTCATGTATGCAAGACGCAAAGCCTCGGCGAGTGCCTCGTCCAGCTCATCGGCATTAATCCCCTGCTGAGCCGCAAGCTGATGCATTCCCGCCAAATCCAATTCCATCGTGCACGTCCTCCTGTGATTCATTTATAAATTTTCACTTATAAAATTAACTTATTCTTCTTTTATACGTTTTACGCATAACAAAACGCTAAAATCTAATTTTAACAAGTACGTAAAGCGCAAAATCTTATGACTATGATTAAAAATGTTAAGCATAAAATGTTAGACACAAGGCAAGCCAACATTGGTCACAGTCACGGACTATTTTAGTAGATTATGCAGACACGTTTTGTTTTGTTCTAAAGCCTTGCAAGGCGTGCAAAATATTATCAAACGCGTAGCAAAAGGTGTTCTAATGCGCAAAAAAAAGTTTGTTCTAGTATTTGCATCACTTATTGCTGTATTAATGGCTTTTAGCGCTTGCTCGGGATCAAGGCAATTTAATAACGTTAACAACACTGCGGTTCGTTCATCTAAAAGCAATAATGAGTGCTACCAGGTTCTACAAAGCGCAAAGCACAATCAAAAAATCGTAGATAAACAAGAAGCAAACGTAACTAGAAACGACTTGCAAAATGCTGCGGATTCTTGGAAAAACGTTGCAATACAATGCAACGCACGATTTGCTCAAGGCGTTGTTTTTAGCGCGCAAAACACTTGGAAATTAGCCAACTTAAGTCAAGGTAACGAAAGCGGAGCGGCAAACGCCTCTAAAATCGCAAATCAAATGGAATCAAGCGTTTACAAAAAATTGTATGACTTTGCAAATAGCACTAGTAACTTGTATTGGAATCACGACCCACTTGCAAAAGCGGCATTAGAACAAGACAAACTAGCTTTTATGTTACAAACTTTAGCTGCAAAAGATGTTGATAATGTTTCATTAAGACAAAGCGATATTACAGCTACGATTGCTAACACGCTTATGCACTTTGCTTCAAGCGGAAGCGACTTGCGACAAAAAGTATACGAAATACCGCAAAAGAATCTGGATTCTGGCGTTGCAAAAGACGAAGCTAGCGCAAAAGAGTTGCCAATAGTTGCAATAGCGTATATGGATTGCGCGCGCGGAGAACTAGATGCGCTAAATCAAGCCATTTTCCCTACAAACAAAGACGGTAGCGTTAATAATAGCGCACTTTCTAGCAGAACAAATCAAGAGTTTATTGAGATTCTTGCAAACATTACTATTTCGCATATTATGAGCGCGTACGCTTATGGATATCCTAGCGATTCTTCTATGATTTATGCGCTTTGACTGAGCTTGAAATTGCATAGCGCGTTTCAAGCTCCTTCAAAGCGCTGAGCCACTCAAGGCAGAAGCACTGCTTCTGCGTGGCGAAGACGTTCGCGCGCTTAGACCGCGCGAACGACGACCTGCATTTTCACTTAGAGCGTAGCGCAAAAAGGCAGGTCGGAGTATGAAAAAGGGTTTCTAGCGATTTGCTAGAAACCCTGCTTGCGGATGAAGCGAGATTTGAACTCGCGGAGGGTGTAGCCCTCACACGCTTTCGAGGCGTGCTCCTTAGACCGCTCGGACATTCATCCTTTGCGCTAATCGCAAATACGCAAAACGCAAATGCAAAAAGAAACGCAACTTTTCAATTGTAAAACAACCCTAGAATATACAAGCGCATGGCGCGTTGAACTCACCCAAGCTCCTCAATAGTGCGCTTAGCACGAATCGCGTTTGCTCGCGCACCAAGCTCCTCATCTTTAGGGTATTCAACATATTCCAAAGTCAAGCCATTTGCTGCAATCGGCCCAGTAGAGCCTTCTCGAATCGGATTTTCAATCTTATTTTTGAACCAATCAACAGAACGCTTTGCACACCCAACTTGCACGCACGCTCCAACAAGCGAACGAACCATGTTATGCGCAAACGCATCTGCAACAATAGTAAACTCAAGCAAACCGTTCTCAATGCAAGGAATTTTTCCAGTTGATTTAGATAAACAGCTCCCCACGCAAACGCGATTCCAAACAGCCTTTTTAACGCAGCGAATCGTAGTTCCACCAGGATTTGGCCGCGCAAAAGAGCCAAAATCATGCAAACCAACAATCAAAGACGCCGCCTGATTCATGGCATCAACGTTTAAGTCGTAGTCAAGTTGCAACACAAAGCCACGCATGCGCGGATCCAAATTCGCGCGATTTGCAGCATCACTAATCCTATACACGTATGTGCGATCCAACGCAGAAAAACGCGCATCAAAACCGCTTGGCGCAATGGTTACGCTGTGAATTGAAATGTCTTTAGGCAAAACGCCACAAAGCCTATATTCCAAGGCTTTTACTGGCGTAAGATTTGTGTGACCGACGCAATTTTGCAAAACGGATTCCGAAACGTCTAAATGGCAAACTTGGTAAGATGCGTGAACGCCCGTATCTGTGCGGCCAGCAACGCTAAGGCGCAAAGGTTCGCTAGCATCGCTTTTATTCACGCGCAAAACCTTGTGCAATGCGTCTTCTAAAACACCTTGAACGGTGCGCAAAGTAGGCTGCTTTGCCCAACCATAAAAATCGCCGCCATCATACGCTAAATCCAAACGAAGACGCATTCAAAACCTTTCCAAACAGACTTACAAACAGACTTTCCAAACAGACTTCCACTAGTTTTCCTTATCTGAAGGCACACTAGCGAGCGCAAAAGCACTCATAACGCTACGAATCAACTCATATGTTTTTGAATCCATATGCATTGCAATCTTCAATAATGCAGGAACAACCTCCGACCAATGCGAAGACATCTCGTCGAAAGTCGAGTACCCTAAACTGCTAAACATGCTGTAAACACTATCAATTCTGCGTTTTCGCTCTTCAAATGGCAAACTCATCATCCACTCGTTTGCAGCTTTAGAAACGGCCAGAGCGCGCGGAGTTACACAATCGCAGTAGTCAAAATCTCCATCTTTAACTTGCCAATACATGCCAAAATGTTGCATTAATCCAATCGAATCAGCAGCTGTAACCTTATACGGCACTCCCGTATCCATAATCAATCCAATAAAAGCAGATTGCGGAACAACTTTTTCGATTCTGGAAACAACGCGAGAAAAAACCTTTGGATCAACAACATCCGAGCCAAAACTAGGGCCGTCCATTGAATAGATTTTACTAATATGATTTCCAAGGCTTCGATCGTGCGCGTCTAATCGCATTGCCGCGTATGCAGCCATATTCCCGCCTTTTGAATGGCCCACAACAAATATTTTAGGATTATCACTTAAATCGCAATCGTTTAAATCGCAATCATTGCTATTTTCTAGATTGCTCTTATCTAAATCACTATTCTTAAAATCACTCTTCTTATTAAACAAATTCGCAAAATAATCACCAACACTGCTAAAAATCCCACGAATACCGCCACTTTTGCAAGAATCTTTACATGCGCGCCTAGATATAGAGAGCAAATACTCCGCCGCCGACTCCTGCGCTGGCACTGGGCAGCGAAATGCCATGTTAAAGTCTTCCTTCCAGCCAACAAGCGTGTTATCTGTTCCTCTAAAAGCTACAACAAAGCAGCTAGACCCAATGCAATCTGTTAAATCAAAAGTAACAGCCGCAAATTGCTGTTCGCAAGAGTCATCAATATTCGACTCATCAAAACGTTCAAGAACCTCACCAACACGCATGCCCCTATAACGCGGGCTAGACTCAACAGCCAAAAGTAGATTCTTGCGAAACTCATCTACCTTAGTAGAACCAGAGCTAAACATTGAAGAAAAATCCTCGCCGCGAAGCAATTCGCTTAAAGGAACGGTTGCTAGTGCGTTAGAATCGTCATTATACTTTGGAATCGATTCAGTCATGCAAATATACGCCAACTCGCATAAAATAAGCGAATCTACGGCGTTGAATTTTCGCTCTTTAAAATTAGTAAAATCGTTATTCAGTAAATCGAGAATATTTGGCATAGTTCAATAGTAATTGATACCAGATATAGAAAATATATGTCAGATATAAAAAACGGGCTGGAGATATCTCCAACCCGTTTAATAAACCTTTATACTTGCGATTAATCGCAAAAGATTTACTTACCGATGCATCAAGATGCTAATCTCAACTACTCGGCTGCTTCTTCTTTAGCAGCAACCTTAGTAGCGGACTCAGCTTCCTTAACAACAGCCTTCTTTGGGCTTACTGGCTCAACAACAAGCTCGATAATAGCCTGTGGAGCAGTATCACCACGACGAGGGGCCATCTTAACGATGCGAGTATAGCCACCTTCACGCTGCTTCATCTGCTCAGCAATCTGAGTGAAAAGCATGTGAACAACGGACTTATTGCGAATTACGCGCAACACGCGGCGGCGCGAATGCAAATCGCCACGCTTAGCGAATGTTACCAAACGCTCAGCAAGTGGACGAAGACGCTTTGCCTTTGGCAAAGTAGTCACAATACGACCGTGCTGGAAGAGGCTTGTAGCCATATTGGCCAGCATCAGGCGCTCATGCGCTGGGCTAGAAGCCAGACGAGGCCCTTGTTTCGGTGTAGGCATTATTACTCCTTATTGCCGCGGAATTCAGGTGGGCAAAAACCCGAACATCCAAAAACCGCGACGATTTGCGGTGGTTGTTTACTCGTCTTCTGGCGAGAAGAATGTGCCACCTTCGAGATTATTGGCGTCAAAGCCAAGCGGTGAAGGCTTAAGAGACAATCCCATGGATTGCAACTTTTCTTTAACCTCATCGATGGATTTCATGCCGAAATTACGAATATCGAGCAAATCCTGCTCAGTGTGAACTACCAGCTCACCAACTGTGTGGATTCCTTCACGCTTCAAGCAGTTGTAGCTGCGCTGCGTTAGGTTCAAATCCTCAATTGGAGTGGCCATTTGGGAATCAGCTTCCGCCATGACTGGAGCTGGACCAACTTCAACACCTTCAGCATCGACGTTAAGCTCACGGCAAAGACCGAAGAGCTCAACCAAAGTCGAACCTGCGGACGCAACTGCGTCGCGTGGTGTAATAGCTGGCTTAGTTTCCACATCCAGGATGAGCTTATCGAAGTCCGTGCGCTGTTCCACGCGGGTAGCTTCGACCTTATAGCTCACCTTCAAAACTGGCGAGTAGATCGAATCCACTGGAATGCGACCGATTTCGCTGTTTTCCTGCTTATTCATTTGAGCAGGCACGTAGCCACGACCACGCTCCACAGTGAACTCAATTTCGAGCTCGCCATCTTCAGCAAGTGTAGCGATATGCATCTGTGGATTGGCAATAGTGACGCCAGCAGGAGGAGTAATATCTCCAGCTGTTGCCTCACCCTTGCCGCTCTTGCGTAGATACATCACTACTGGCTCGTCATACTCACTTGTAAGTACGATGCCCTTGATGTTCAGCAGGATTTCAGTGACATCCTCTTCAACACCTGGCAGAGTCGTGAACTCGTGTAAAGCACCAGAGATGCGTACCGAAGTAACGGCCGCACCTGGAATGGAGCTCAACAAGGTACGACGCAGCGAATTGCCGAGCGTGTATCCGAAACCTGGTTCCAACGGCTCAATAGTAAAGCGAGAACGCTGGGGATTCAGTGATTCCTCGGTAAGTGTTGGACGCTGTGCGATAAGCACTTTTGTATCCTTTCAGCTTCTGGTCGGTGGTGCACTCGCCGCCCATAAGCGGGTTGGATGGATGGATTCGTAAGAGTGCTCAGACGCGGCGACGCTTTGGTGGGCGAACGCCGTTATGCGCTTGTGGGGTGACGTCGGTAATAGAACCGACCTCAAGACCCGCGGACTGAAGGGAACGGATAGCGGTTTCGCGACCGGAACCTGGACCCTTAACAAACACGTCGACCTTTTTAAGGCCATGTTCCATTGCCTTACGAGCAGCAGACTCAGCGGCCATACCTGCAGCGTAAGGAGTCGACTTACGGGAACCCTTAAAGCCGACATCGCCACCAGAAGCCCAAGAGAGGACTGCACCCGATGGATCGGTGATGGAAATAATCGTGTTATTGAATGTTGATTTAATATGCGCCTGCCCAACCGGTACCGACTTGCGGTCCCGGCGACGCGGCTTGCGCGAGGCTTGCTTTGCAGCTGCCATTGACCCTCGTTTCCTATGACGAATTAGTTGGTATGTCTAGGCGATGAGAATTAACTCGTGGCCTAGAGCCGACCACCG
>QWCD01000024.1_pt1 | contig 63503 bp, 56 predicted proteins | sample 1972461 | NCBI WGS metagenome assembly QWCD01 (sample SAMN09866717, study PRJNA288562) | Human vaginal metagenome isolate term4_vaginal, whole genome shotgun... | isolation source: vagina | host: Homo sapiens | place: USA: California | reverse complement strand
AATACAGGAAGAAATGATAAAAAATTCTACTAATTTTGATAGCAAACTTTTGAAGCCCCTGTTCCAAAAGGAGCCGCACGGTCATATTTGGAGGTTACAAATGGCATAGGTGCCAAACCATTTCGATAATAAGGGCCTACAGGCATACAGAATACTGTAAAAATATATTCCGGTGCAGGAGAAACCCCAATATTATCGCCAACCCCTATTAATAATGGACGAATATATAAAGAAGCACCACTTCCATAAGGTGGGACATAATCTGCATTCGCTTGAACCGTCTTTTTCACTGCTTCAATAAATTTTTCTACAGGATATTCTGGCATTAATAACCGTTTAGCAGAATTCACTAAACGTTGCGCATTTTGATCAACACGGAATAACTGAATTTGCCCAGTCTTTGTTCGATAAGCTTTAAGTCCTTCAAAAGCCTCTTGCCCATAATGTAGACTCGTTGAGCCTTCAGAAATCAAAAACTTTTTACCTTCTTCTAATCCTTCTTTGTACCATTCGCCATCTTTCCAATAAGCACGCCAACGATAAGGCAATTCCATATAAGCGAACCCTAATTGGTCCCAATCAATATTTACTGACATTACAATGCTCCTCTCATTATTTTTATTTTCATTTCATCAAGCACCTAACTTTATGTTACCGACTGGATGATTAAAAATATGATACGCTATTATTTACCATTTGTAAACGATTTTTGAAAGAATAGCGAGACAATTCTTATTTTTTCCAATTTTGGGCAATAAACTGATCTCTTCCAGAGCCCCTTCGATAATTATTATAGTGGTTTGGATTTTTCTGATAAAAATTCTGGTGATAATCTTCTGCCGGATAAAAAGTTTGTGCAGGTTCAATGGTTGTCACGATCGGTTGATCAAACCGATCACTTGCTTCAAGTGCTTGTTTAGATGCTCTGGCCAGACGTTCTTGTTCTTCATTATGATAATAAATAACCGGACGATAAGATGAACCTCGGTCCGCAAATTGCCCCATAGCATCTGTAGGGTCTGTCTGTTGCCAATAAATTGTTAATAACTCTTGATAGGACATTTGGTCAGGATCATAAGTAATTTGTATCGCTTCGGTATGTCCAGTTTTTCCTGTACAAACTTCCTCATAGGTTGGATTCTCTACATGTCCCCCTGTATAACCAGACACTACTTTTAAAATGCCCGGCAATTGATCAAAGGGATGAACCATACACCAAAAACATCCACCTGAAAAAGTCGCTAAAGATTTTTTTTGCTCAGTCATCAAATCAACCTTCCTTAAGTTTTCTACTATTATAAAGAGTATCCGCCTTAATGTAAAAACATTATTTTTGTTTTTTTATGCTTTTCCATAATAGCTGTCAAATATTTAAAAACGACTCTTCGCCCTAAAAAGGATCCGAGTCGCTCTTATTAAATTCTAAAGTTTCTTCTTATTAATTAAAGCTACACTATAGCTTGCCACAGCAAGAACTCCTGTTGCTCCAGTGACAACCACTATCCATTTCTTTTTCCCATTCCATCCATCTGTAGTTTCTTCAGAATTCTTCGTCTTTGAACTTCCAACCTCCTCTGGGGAAGAAGAAGTGGTAGATTCATCCTTATGACTTTCTTCAGTATTTTTTTCAAGATCTTTCTTTTCTGAAGAAGTGGAATCTGTATCAACTAATGGCACATTTGAGGGATTAATTGTAACTATAGATCCTAGATGAGCTCTTCCTTGGCGGTTTCTTACTGTAAAAGTGCGGGTAGAAATTGCGCCTAAATTCTGATTTTGTATTGGATGCCATTCCTCTGTGCGCTCCAGTTGCGAATTTGTCGTTAGCTCTGTGGCCGACATTGACGTTAGCTCATGAGTTTGTTCCGACTTTTGTTCTGGAGTTGATACTGAATTTTCTTCAGTTTTAAGCTCCAACGTAGAGTCTAATTTTAGATCTAAAGTTGGCATAGGTTTCATAACTGTGCTTGGTACTGGTGTCGGTTCTGGCTTTGGCTTTGGACTTGGTGCCGGTGTTGGTTCTGACTTTGGCCTTGGGCTTGGTACTGGTGTCGGTTCTGGCTTCGGCCTTGGACTTGGTACCGGTGTTGGCTCTGGCTTCGGCCTTGGACTTGGTACCGGTGTTGGTTCTGGCTTCGGTCTTGGACTTGGTACCGGTGTTGGTTCTGGCTTTGGCCTTGGTTTAGGTTCGACCTTTAATGTCTGAGATTCCTTATCTAATCGGAACTGCCCCTTGCTTTCAAATAGACGTCCTAAATTGAGAAGGGTCAGATCGCTTCCTTTAGTACTTTGGAATTGAATACCTAAAGGCAATCCCTCTTTGGTTACAAAAGTAGGTAAACTAATGGCTGGTTCTCCTGATAAATTTGCTAACTGCGTAAACGGCGTTTTGGCTAATCCATGGAACCAAGCATCGTTAATTAATTGAAGACGTTCTTCAAAAGTCGGTAATTCATCAATTTTTCTAAGTTTTGCTTGCCATTCTGGTAAAATAGCAGGATCTGTATTCAGCGGCGCAGCAGTGGCTGTCGTTGGCGTTAAATAAATCGGGTATTTCTCATGAAAGTCCTTCATTTGCTTAGCGATAGTTGCTAATTCTGTATTCCAAGCTTGTTTAATGTTTTTTGGGGCTTTCACATAAGCTCGGTAAAGTGCATAAACCAGCAGACTCACTTTTTGATCATCTACATCTTTTATGCTTAAATTATGTCTTTCTTTTTGTGGTAAATGATTATTAAAAATAAAGTTAGCAACAGATCCATTGGATACCGCATGAGCAAAATAAGCTTTCATTAAAGCTTTTCCATCCACAGGAGCCGCTTGTTCGACCACTTGGAAACCTTCTTTTTTCAAAAAGTCCACTGCCTGTAATACAGCTTGTTTGGCTTCGGCAGAGACAGGTGTCCCCACAGGCGAAGTGAGACTGTAGGCAATTGGGAATTCCTTCAAGGCTTCTACTTGCTTGTCTTCCTGAGCAACGCCCTTTTTAGCGAGTCCCTTAAATAAAGTTTCTAAATCTTGGGTCGACCGACCAAGAGCAAAGTTAACCACACCAATATTATCAGAATCCTTAGAAATAGCTCCTTGCGTTGGTTTTAAGCCGACAAGTCCTGACCAAGAAGCAGGTATTCGCAAAGACCCCCCTGCGTCATTCCCAGTTGCTAAGGGCATCCAACCTGCAGCAACAGCGGCCGCCGCTCCTCCTGAGGAACCTCCCGGGTTATGGTCTAAATTCCAGGGGTTCTTGGCAGGGCCATAAAGAATAGAATTCGTAATATTTAACAAGCCCATTTCTGGCGCATTAGTCGATCCCATGATCACAAATCCTAACTCCTGCAAGCGTTGAACAAATAGACCTGTGTGTCGAGAAGGCTTGAAATTCTTATCAAAAGGTAATCCATTGTTATTAGGAAACCCTCGATAAGGCTGAATAAGCATCTTCACTAAAATAGGGACTCCGTAGAAAGGCATCGTACTCTTATCCTTTTTCTTCAGATTCTCTATTTGATCAGCGATATCTTCCGGCGTATTCTCATAAATCACACTATTTAAAGTTGGGTTCTCCTTTTTTATTCGCTGGTAAACATATATGGCTAAATCTTCCGGCTTCATTTGGCCAGTTTTGACAAGATTAGCCCACTCCAAAGCACTCTTTTTCTCTGTTAAAATTTTGATTTTCTGACTGTTTGTCTGTGGAGTATTAAACTCCGATTGAATCTGCTTGTCTTCTTTTTTAGGAAGAACTTGTTTTTTCTTATTAACGATAACTTTCGTCAGTTGTTTTTCTGGTTCTTTCTTTGGCTTTTGGCCATCAAGTGAATGAACTGATGTCACTTGTGCCTTAGTTGGCTCTGAAGAAGGAATGGTTTGTGCATAAAAAACATTTCCTTGACTCATGAATACCGTTAATAACAATCCACCGGTTAAACCTAAACGAAGAAGAGAATAACTTCGTTTTTTCATTATTCGCTTTCCACTTCCTTTACTTGAGCGAACATCTATAAAGACTGACAACAATTTTATTTTTTCTTTTCCCCACCTCCTAATCTTTTTCCGCATTTCATCCTACTCGGAAAGCGTTTCCTAGTCAATAATAACTTACCAATTAACCTTACTTTTTATTGACCACACACGTATTTCTATCATGTATATACAAAAATCGATCTTTTTAAACAGTTCGCAGATCTTTAACTTTTTCTCTCCCAATAAAGCTGATACAATATCAGTAAATTCCCCTGTAGAAAGGAAATGCTACTTATGATTTCATTCAAAGCCCACAATTCTGATGCTACTGCCTTAGCCCACCGTATCCAAAAGGGCGACATTTCTCCCATAGAAGCTGTCGAAGAGTGTTTCAAACGTTTGCCTGATCTTCAAAAGAAAACAAACGCCCTCACCTATCTTGATAAAGAAGGTGCAAAAAATTATATTCATCATCACTTACCTAAAAAAGCACCCTTCAGAGGTGTGCCTATTCTTTTAAAAGGCCTTGGTCATGCCTTTAAGGGATATCCTTCTACCGCAGGATCACGTCTTCTCAAAGATGCTCACTATCCTCAAACTGATTTCTTTACTCAGAGCCTCTTAGATGCCGGATTTGTTCCTATCGGCCAAACCAACGTCCCTGAATTTGGATTAAAATATATCAGCGACTCTGCCCTCTTTGGTCCTGTTAAAAATCCAATGAATCCAGCCTACTACGCAGGTGGCTCTAGCGGCGGCTCTGCCGCTGCCGTCAAATCGGGAATGGTTGCGATAGCTTCCGCTTCAGATGGAGGAGGTTCTATCCGTATTCCCGCTTCATTCTGCGGATTAGTCGGTTTAAAACCTACCAGAGGACGCACAGCTACGGGGCCCACTTCCTTTAGAGGATGGGAAGGTGCAGCCATTCACTTCGTTCTCGCTAAGTCCGTTCGTGATACCGCATCTGCTCTTCTCGCTCTTCAACGACAACAAGACGCTTCTCCTTTTCAAGCCCCTCTTCTCCAAGAGAAAGACTTCGACCAGGCTTTTGACGCCTTGCACACTTTAACCATTGCCTACTCAACAGAATCCCCCTTAGGAGAAAAAGTATCTGATGAAGCCATTTTAGCCGTTGAAAAAACAGCAGAAGCTCTCTCAAAATTAGGCTTTAATGTCAAAAGAGCTACCCCCAAAATTGATGGAAAGACCTTACTCAAAGGCTACTACCTCATGAACGCCGCAGAGATGCAAGCTGAATTTCAAAGTATGGAAGAAGCCTTCCAATCCCCTATCCAGATGGGAGAAGTCGAACCCATCTCTTATGGACTTGCACAACTCGGAAAAGAAATTAAAGCCTTTGAATATCCTAAAATTTTTAATCAATGGGATCAGGCAGCTTACGCCATGTCACTCTTTCATAAAGATTTCGATCTCTTTTTACAGCCTACTACAATGTCTCCAGCACCCGCCTTATCTGATACACTTTATCAAGAAAAAGATCTTGAAGATCTGACTAAATGGTCACAGACAGGAAATCGTGAGCAACTCTTTGCTACGCTTTACTCACTCTTCTCAACCGGGCACCTTACTGCTTCTTGGCCATTTATTTACAATTTAACAGGACAACCTGCACTTACTCTTCCTCTTCATAATTGTGCAAACGGTCTGCCACTCGGCGTGATGTTTTCCGCACCAAAAGGTAGGGAAGATCTCCTATTAGCTCTAGCCGCTTTCTTAGAGAATAACGATCTCTTTTAAGTTGTAAGGAATCTCAATTTTTGTACAAAAAACGCACAGAGAATAGATTTTCAAGTCTATCCTCTGTGCGTTTTTAAATGTTATGTATTTTTAATTAGAAGGCAGAAAGATTATTCAAAACTTCTTTGGCTTCTGTAACAACGCTTTCGATAATTTCTTTCACTGGACGAATAGCTGTCACATTCCCTGCGACTTGTCCAATCGTAACGATACCTTCTTCAGTATCTCCTTTGGTCAATGCTTTAACAAGAGCTCCTAAATTCAATTTTTCAAATTCATCTCGGCTCAAACCACCCTTAATTTGATCTGCTAATTCTTTAACCGCATCACTCTTAATCAAACGAACAGGTGCTCCAATTTCACGGCCAATAACTACCGTATCCGTTAATTGACAATTCACAATAGCTTCTTTATATTCTTGTGCAATTGGTGCTTCTTGGCTCGCACAAAATACAGTTCCCATTTGAACACCTTGAGCGCCTAAAGCAAAGGCTGCTGCCAAACCACGTCCATCGCAAATTCCACCTGCAATAACAACTGGAATATTGACAGCTTGGATAACGGCACGTGCTAAAGGAAGAGTAGTTACTTCGCCCACGTGACCTCCTGCTTCAGTTCCTTCGCAAACGACAGCGTCTGCTCCAGCATCTTCTACTTTTTGGGCTTGATGTGCATTCGCAACCACAGGAATCACCATAATACCAGCTTCTTTTAAAGGTCCAATAAATGGCACAGGGTTCCCTGCTCCTGTCGTCACAATTTTCACGTTTTCTTCTACAACTACCTTAAGAACCTCTTCTGTCCGATGAGATAAAAGCATGACATTCACAGCGAATGGTTTAGAGGTTATTTGGCGGATTTGGTGAATTTGATCACGAACCCATTTCCCATCACGACCTGCAGTCGCAAGAATACCTAAACCGCCAGCCTCAGAAACAGCTCCTACTAGAGGCGCTTCAGCAACCGCTGCCATAGAGCCTTGGAAAATAGGATACTTCACACCTACGACGTCACAAATTGATTTCATATTCTTCACTCTTTCTGATTATATATGTGTTATTTTTCACTCTTATTATGCGCTGTAAACATTTGAATGTAAAAGAACTTTTTATTTGTTCAATCTATTCCGAAGCGGTTATGGATTGCTTTATCTTTCCTTTAAATAGTCCACTAACTCCTTTGCACTAGCAAAAGTTCCTCCATTTAAGGGATGATCAACGTACTTTTTCTCTTCATCTGTAAGATCGCATTCCGGCAAAAAATAAGTTCGTAAACCTGCATGAACAGCACTTAACAAACCAGTCACTGAATCTTCTACCGCGCAAGCTTCCTCTGCTGCAACTTCTAATTTTTCCAAAGCTTTCTGATAAATATCCGGCTGGGGTTTTCCTCTTTGAACTTGGTCCCCATAAACCACCACTTCAAAGTATTGCAAAAGTTGACTCGCTTCTAATTCGGATAAACCACGTTTTTGATAAGACGAAGTCGCTACGCCTAAATGTACCCCTCGATCTTTTAGGAAATTCAACAAAGTTAAAATATGAGATTTCACGCGAATAGCCCCATTGGCAATTGCTTGATCAAAATAAGCGTCCCTTTTCGCTCTTGCCTCTAACATCTTTTCCTCGTCTCCTCCTAACCAAGATTGAACAAGGCTATTATTGTCCGTTCGGGTGTGACCTCTCAATTGATTGAGCTGTTCTTCTGTCACTTGAACCCCGTATTCAGCTAATACTGCGTGCCATCCCTGATGATAAATCTTCTCCGTATCCACCAAGGTGCCATCTAAATCAAAAATCACTGCTTTTGGCAGTTGATAACCCTTATTTTTCCCATCCATCTTTGTTTCTTCTCCAGCTCATTCAACTTTGTAATAAAACACATCTCGACTAAAAAATCTGTCGACCATAGACGTCTTCCCAATCTTTTGAGAAATCTCTAACCGCCTCTTGTACATTAGCGTGTCCCAAAAGCTTATCTACAACTCCTTCACCTAAAGTTACCCACTCTGCTCCAGCTGACAAAGTCTTTGTTACTTGGCTAACATTTTTGAAAGAAGCAGCTAAAATTTTAGTTTCCAAGCCACTTCTCTCTAACTGTCCATTTAACCAATAAATCGTTTCATAAGGATCTATTCCTAAATTTTCCATGCGATTAATATACGGAGCAAGAAATTCTGCCCCCATTTCTGCAGCAAGTAAAGCCTGCATATCCGTATAGATAGCCGTTGCCGTAATACGAATTCCTTCTCGTGTGAGCCTTTTTATAGCTTTCAATCCATCATTCGTAACTGGAACTTTTACGCACACTCGGTCATTAATATTTTCTACAATTCGATGAGCATCGTCCAAAATGCCTTGATAATCATTAGCAATAACTTGTACATGTAAATCTTTATCTCTTCCAATAATTTCCTGTAACCTCTTGAGGTGTTGAATAGGCTCTACTCCTCCCTCTTTCTTCAAAATACTTGGATTGGTAGTCACTCCTTCAACAGGTAAATATTCAATGTACTCTTTTACTTTTTCTATATTAGCAGTATCTAATACTAGTTTCATCATTTTGTCCTTTCTATATCATAAATTCTCTAAACTATAAGCCAATAATAAAAAGCTCCCTTGACATTTATATCACAGACTTCTTTTCCTATTTACCCTATCAAAAAATGATACCGCTATCAAGCGTGTCCAAGGAATTTTAAGTTGCTCTCAAAATTTCCTGTATTAATTTCAATAAAAAGCTTTTTTATACTAAAAATGTAATCGAAAACGTATACGCCTCGATTCAACAAAATGAAAGGTGGATTTTAATTATGGAAGATTGGTTAGGTATTAAGGACCGTGTAGTCATTGTCACAGGTGCATCATCAGGAATCGGAGCTTCTGTTGTCCAAGAATTGTTGGATGATGGTTGCCGAGTAGCAAATTTTGATATTAAGGATAACGGACTTGTTCATGAAAATTATCTTTTTCTTCAAACCGATGTTTCTTCACGCGAAAATGTTGAAGCTTCTGTTCAAAAAGTAGTAGATAAATGGGGAAGTGTAGATGCCTTAGTCAATAATGCTGGTATTAATGTTCCTCGCTTATTAGTTGATCCTAAAGATCCTAAAGGGAAATATGAATTAGCTGATGACATCTTTGATAAAATGGTAGCTATTAATCAGAAGGGCGTATTCCTTCTTGCTCAAACTGTTGCTCGTATTTTAGTGAATAAACGCCAAGGGGTTATCATCAATATGTGCTCAGAATCTGGTCTTGAAGGTTCTGAAGGGCAAAGTCCTTACGCAGGGACAAAAGCTGCCGTTTATTCTTATACCCGCTCTTGGGCAAAAGAACTTGGCAAGCATAACGTTCGTGTAGTAGGTGTTGCCCCTGGGATTTTAGAAGAAACCGGCTTGCGAACCCTTGCGTATGAAGAAGCGCTTTCCTACACACGTGGAAAAACAGTGGAACAATTACGAGCAGGCTACGCAAGTACTACCACTACCCCTCTTGGTCGAAGCGGAAAATTAACAGAAGTCAGTGATTTAGTGGCTTACCTAGTTTCCGATCGGTCAAGTTATATTACTGGAACGACTATTAATATTGCTGGAGGGAAAACTAGAGGATAATAAGGAGAGATCTTATGGCACTTGTTGATCGTTTATATGATATATTGAATATTTTGCAAGTTCATTCTTCTATTTCTCAACAAGAACTTGAAAATAGCTTACAAACAAGTCGCCAAACCCTCCGTAAACAAATTCAATTATTAAATCAAGAAATGAGTGATATTGCTTCGATAGTCTTAGAAAATCGGAAATATAAATTAATTATTCAAGACTACGATGCGTTTGAGCAAATTGCTAATGGAGCTTTAAAACAAGGAACAGACTTTAACTCGACAAATAAGCGGCAAGCTTATATTTTAAAGCAACTTGTTGAAAGTTATACTCCTGTTTTAATCGATGATTTAGCCAGCCAAGTCATGGTGAGTCGAGGCACAATAAATAATGATATTAACCAATTGCGCAAAGTATTAGAAGTCTATAAACTTTCTGTTATTGGGACTCCTAATCGAGGCCTAGAACTTCAAGGTTATGAATTAGATATTCGAACAGCCTACATCAATATTGTGCTTTCCTATTTTAACTGCCAAAATCTGAAGTTAACAGATAAGCAAGTGATCCTCAAAAACTCACCAACCCCACAAACTTCTATTTTTACAAAGTCTTTATTAATAAAAGCTGTATATACAACCGTTCTTCGCATTAAGCAGGGACATCATTTTGAAGAAGGCATTCCTTACTACCACAATTTTATTGAAAAAAATATTGAATTTGAAAATTTTATTGCCAGTCTAGAAGTTCACTTCAATCTTACTTTTAGTCATTACGAAATTACTTATCTTGCTTTTCCTTTTAATATTTATAATCGCTATATGATTAATACAAATGATTACGATCAAGATTTTTTATATCATCTTTTTCAACAAATGTTGAGATATATTAATCAAAAATTAGGTTTAACTATTCCTACACATCCTCTTTTTGAAGACCTTGAACAGCATCTTATCTATCTAATTCATCGTCTCATTTTTAGGATTCCTTCTCGGGACTTATTTCTTCAAGAAATCAAGCAACGGTATCCGCTATCTTTTGAAATCGCAAAACTAAGTGCTCATATTCTTAGCAAAGAACTCCATCGTGAGATTCCAGAAATTGAAATTTCTTATTTAGCTCTTTATTTTGAAATGGCACTCAGTAAACGTGTCACGCCAGAAAAAAGGAAAATTGCCGTTGTTTGCCATACAGGATTAGGAACAGCAGAAATCATAAAGAATCAACTGCAACGAATTCTAGGGCCGAGTGTTCAACTCATTTCCATGACTAATGAAAATCTTCCTCAATGCGACGTCAAAGAATTCTTTGCTGTTTTTTCTACACTTCCTTTGGATCAAAAGAATTATCAAATTCCTGTTATTCAAATTAATACACTTTTTGATGAAGAATATATTCGCTTACAATGGGAGAATCTTGCTAAACATCATCCCTTATCAAATGATCAACTGGCAATCATTCTCATTCCTCTCCATGAGGTATCCGATTATAAGTCTTGTTTATCAATAATGTGTCAACAGTTATATGATAAAGGACTCATTGCCAAAAATTTTGCTGAAAAGATTTTTCAACGAGAAGCTCTAAACCCCACTATTTTTGATAACGGTGTTGCTATGCCACATGCTATGAACAATCATAAAAACAAAACCGTTTTGGCAATCGGTCAATTGCACCCCGCTTTAAAAACAACTGCCCATTCAGTAGAACTCATTTTCATGTTAGCTATTCCAGAACTTGAGCAAGAGACTACGAATGAAGTTCTTGTCCAAGTTTACGAATTCATTTTTAGCGCCGCTAATCACCTCAATAAGCGACATAAATTACTCCAAACAACCAGTTCAAAGGAGTTATTACATATTATTCAGAAAGGAAAATATTTATGAGTTTTATTTACTTATTTGCTGGAATGGCTTTGGCAGCTTTTTTGTGTCAATCCCTATTCGGTTACTACCAAATTAAACATTTTAATCATGTTTATCAGGTTTTAAGGCAAAAAGGAAGGGTAGCTATCGGGAGAAGAGCAGGTAAAATCCAAGCAGGAACCATTGTCATGTTTGCAATTGACGATACAGGGAAAATTTTAGATGCGCGTCTGATGCAAGGCATTTCGGTGATTGCACGTTTTAAAACCTTACCTGATTACATCGGCGAAGATTTAAATTTTATTGACCGTTATCATCCTCTGGTTCAAAAGGAAAACAAGTTAACGCAATTAGCCATGGAAAACGCGCGCGAAATTTATTTGCGTGTTGAAATGGGAAATTACGAAGAAGAGCCTTCGCTTTCTCCTTTGCAAAAACTTTCTCAAGGCTTATCTCAGGTCACTACAAAAATTGAAAATAAAATTAAAGGACGTGAATAATTATGGACTTTGTTGTTAAATTTGCTGAAGGCTTCATTAAGTTATTCCAAACAGGTGCAACGACCTTCATTAGCTGGATGGGCTCCATCGTTCCTCTTGTCTTAATGTTGATGGTTGCTATGAACGCCTTCATTAAGCTTTTAGGTGAAGATAAAGTAACTGCTCTAGCTAAAGTAGCATCTAAAAATGCTGTGACACGTTACATGATTTTACCGTTTGTTTCTGCGTTTATGTTAGGGAATCCAATGTCTATGACTATGGGAAGATTTTTGCCTGAATTTTATAAACCTGGGTTCATTGCAGCACAAATGCAATTTTGCCATACTTCAAATGGTATTTTCCCACATATTAATCCTGGAGAACTCTTCGTTTGGTTAGGAATTGCACAAGGTATTCAAACACTCGGCCTTAACCAAATGGACCTCGCAATCCGTTATCTTTTAGTTGGTTTAGTGATGAACTTCGTTGGCGGATGGACAACAGACTTTATTACAGCAAAAGTCTGCAAACAACAAGGCATCACATTGTCTAAAACTGTTGACGAATAATAAGGAGTGAATAACCATGACTCAATTTAAAAGCATTCAAATCGTTAAAGGACAAGGTGGATTTGGGGGGCCTATTACGATCACCCCTACCGCAAGTAAACATAAATTCATTTATGTCGTAGGAGGCGGTGAACGCCCTCAAATCGTTGATAAAATTGAAGAATTAAGTGGAATGGAAGCTGTTAATGGCTTTAAAACATCCATTCCGGATGAAGAAATTGCTCTTGCTATTATTGATTGTGGAGGTACCTTACGTTGTGGTATCTATCCTAAAAAAGGTATTCCAACAATCAATATTATCGCAACAGGTAAATCTGGCCCACTTGCACAATACATCCGCGAAGATAACTACGTTTCTAATGTAGGCCTTGCAGAAATTAGCCTAGCAGATTCTCAACAAATTTCTGAAGAAGCCGAGGCCACTCCAAGTGCCTCCGAAACAAAAGCAACCTCTACTTATGACACTTCCAAAAAAATTACAGAACAAACCAAGAATCCAAGTTTTATTGCTAAAATTGGGATGGGTGCTGGACGTATTGTTTCTATTTTCAATCAAGCTGCGCGTGAAGCGATTCAAACCATGTTAAATACTATTATTCCTTTTATGGCTTTCGTTTCTCTTCTAATTGGGATTATTCAAGGATCAGGTGTTGGACAATGGATTGCTAAAGGGTTAGCTCCTTTAGCAGGAAACGGAGTTGGCTTAGTCATCATTGGTTTTGTATGTTCTCTGCCTTTTCTTTCTCCATTGCTAGGCCCTGGTGCGGTTATTAGCCAAATTGTCGGTACCCTAATCGGTGTGGAAATTGGCAAAGGAAACATCCCACCTCATCTTGCACTCCCAGCTTTATTTGCTATTAATACACAAAACGGTTGTGACTTTATTCCTGTAGGCTTAGGGCTCGCCGAAGCAAAAGCGGAAACCGTTGCAGTAGGTGTGCCTGCTGTTCTTTATTCTAGATTCCTTAACGGGGTTCCACGCGTCCTTGTTGCATGGATTGCAAGTATCGGACTCTACAGTTAATATTCTACAAAAATGAAAGGACAATAGATAATATGTCAATATTCCAAACAGAAATTAAAAAAATCGGAGCCAACGCCCCTCTCTTTAAAGAAGAAAAAATGATAGTTCTCTTCGGAGATAATGCCCCAGTTGATCTTGCTGATTATTGTTATAACATCATCATTAATCCTCTTGAGGGCTCTATTCAGCCCGGACAATCCGTCCACTTTGATAATCAAACCTACATAATTACTGCTGTAGGAAATGTTGTTGAAAAAAACCTAACTAATCTTGGACATATTACCTTACGTTTTGACGGGGCTACAGATGCTGAGCTCGCAGGGACTTTATACCTTGAAGCTAAAGAACTTCCGGAAATTAAAGTAGGGACACAAATAAGAATTGAGAACTAATCATCTAACAACCCAAAATTTCAAACAATATATCTATAAAAAAAGAGCAAACAGTTTCAACTGTCTGCTCTTTTTTTATATTCCTTCATTCTCATTTTACGATCAATAGCGTTAGCTAATAGATATTCCCTTTACACTTGCTTATTCTCTCCACACTTGCTAAGATAACTCCAATCCTTAGAAAGCTTTCCTTTACTATAGTTTCCCTATTTATTCTTCAAAAGAATAATTATATTCTAATTGTGAAAATTCTACTTATTTATTTCTTGTTATACTCTAAGTAGTGAAAGCGATCGCATTTTAATAATGAACTGAATATTCTACAACTACTCAAGTTCATTATCCACTCTACTAATCATTTTATAAACAAATATGTGAATAAATTAACATTGAGAAGCTCATTAGATACGGAGGTTTTTATATGAATAAGAAGGTCTCAATGAAGCAAACCTTAGCGGGTTTAATCCTTATATTGTTACTCGTTATATTCGGTATTTATGTTGGCAGCTTAAATGCTTCTATGCCAATGTATTTATTAGCTGGTGTGTTACTAGGATACACCTTAACACGCTCACGGTTTGGATTTGCCGGAGGAATTAAACGTATTTACATGCGTGGTGAAGGCAGTTTAACCAAAGCTATTTTTGTACTTATTCTCGTCACTGCTGCTGTCTTTATGGGAATTCAATGGCATGCCCAACTTTCAGGGGCTATACCAAGCTATCTCGCCAAAAACGGCGAAAAAATTATCCCTGGTACCCAAAATGTTTACTTTACAAATATTGCAACTATCGTAGGTGGATTCATTTTCGGAATGGGAATGATGCTTGCCGGCGGATGTGGGTCTGGGACTGTGGCAGACTTTGGTGAAGGTCAAGGGCGGGCCTTAATCGCCTTTGTCTTCTTCGTTTTAAGTGCTGCGCCTGGTCACTGGGCACGTCAAGTGGTCGATAGAAGTGCGATCGGTAAAATCGGTTATCGCTTGCATCTTCCACAAGCCATTGGCTATGTTCCTTCTCTGATTTTAACAGTAGCTCTCATCGGACTACTCTACTGGGGCATTTTGAAATATGAGGCTTATCGGAAACAAACAAATACCTCTAGCGATCCTAAAGGAGACTATGAAGACTTTGAAAAGCCTCTCAAATTAACTGAACCTCAACCTTTTTTCAGCTATGCTACCTACCACAAGCTCTTTATTGAACGTTGGAGCTTTACCGTAGGCGCCTTAGTCTTAGCTTTAGCATCTATCTTCGTGATGGTTACCACCAATAAACCTTGGGGAGTTTCTTCTCCATTAGTTGGTTTAGATATCTTTATCTTGCAAAAATTCGGAATTACTTTCTCTCCTGAGAACTTCGGAAGCCATCTTAAAATTGTTCAAGCCGGACTCTTAAGTCACGGAGGAACAGTTCGAAACATTGGGACCTTCTTTGGATGTACCCTTTGCTTCTTACTCGGAAATCGTTTCAAAATTGATTTTGATTTCAGCTTTACAGACGCTTGCTACTATGCCTTAGGTGGACTTATGCTTGGCTTTGGTTCTCGCTTTGCTTACGGATGTAATATTGGGGCAATGTATTCCGCAATTACTTCCTTCTCCCTTTCTGGATGGGTATTCCTAATTGCTATGTCACTTGGCGGAATCACAGGCATGCTAGTATTTGCTGGTAAAGTTAATATCTTGCCTAAATTAAATCTAAAATGTCAAACAAAATCTTAGTTATTTAATCAGAATATTATAAATAAAAAATAATATTAATACAAAGAATTGGAGGAATTTTCAATGAGTAGAAAAGTTATTGTTATTGGTGGCGTTGCTGGTGGGGCTTCGACGGCCGCTCGTGTTCGTCGTTTAGATGAATTTGCAGAAATTAAAATGTTTGAAATGGGACCTTACGTTTCCTTCTCTAACTGCTGTATTCCTTTCCACATTAGCGGTACCGTTGAAAAAGCAGATAATTTGATCTTAATGAGCCCAGAACAATTCAAAGCTCAATATAATATTAACGCTTTCGTTAACCATGAAGTGATCAGCATTAACCGCGAAGAAAAATATGTTGAAGTGAAGAACTTAGTAACTGACGAAGTCTTCAAAGAAACCTATGATACACTTGTACTTTCTCCAGGGGCTAAAGCTCTTCGTCCTAAGAGCATCGAGGGTGTAGACAGCGACCATGTCTTTGTCATGAAAACCGTTCCAGATCTCAAGAAATTCATGCAATATGCTGAAACCCACGAAATCAAAGATGTTGCGGTTATCGGTGGTGGTTTCATCGGAATTGAAGTCGCCGAAAACGCTAAAAAGGCTGGTTACAACGTTTCCATTATCGAAGCTCAAGATCAAATCTTAGCTCCACTAGACTACGATATGGTTCAAATCGTTAACCGTCACCTCTATAACAAAGGCGTTCATCTTCACCTTAGCGACGGTGTAAAAGCTATTGAAGCAGATAAAGTTGTTCTTCAATCCGGTAAAACAGTTCCAGCTCAAGCTGTTGTCTTAGCTATTGGGGTAGCTCCAAATACTCAACTCGCTAAAGAATCCGGCATTGAATTGAATGCCCGTGGTTACATCAAAGTCAACCATCACTACCAAACAAATGACCCTGATATCTACGCTGTAGGTGACGCTATCGAAGTTAAAGACTTCTTTACAGGCGAAGCTACAAAATTAACTTTAGCTGGACCTGCACAACGTCAAGCTCGTGCAGCTGCTGACAGCATGTATGGTAGAACTTACGTGAATACAGGTGTTATTGGTTCTTCCTCTGTTAAAGTCTTCGATATGAACGTTGCTTCTACAGGATTGAACGAAAAACGTTGTAAAGAAGAAGGTATTAATTACGGCTTCTCCTACATTATTCCTAAAGACGGTGTTGGTTTAATGCCTGGGTCCAATAACATGTTCTTCAAACTTCTCTATGCTTATCCTTCTGGTCAAGTGATTGGAGCTCAAGCTGTTGGTTTAGGAAATGTTACAAAACGTGTAGACGTTATCGCAACTACCATCATGCTTCACGGAAACTTAGAAGACCTCAAAGAACTTGAATTAGAATACTCCCCACACTACGGAACAGCAAAAGATGTTGTTAACCACGCCGCTTTAGTCGCTCTTAACATTTTGAATGGCGAATTCAAAAAAATTCCAGTAAGCCAAGTACGTGAACTTGTAGAAAATAATGCCTTCATTATTGATGCACGTGAAGAAGACGAATACGCTCAAGGACATGTTATTAATGCGCTCAACATTCCTCTTAGCCAATTCAGAGATCGCTTAGATGAAATTCCAAAAGATCGTCCAGTTTACATCTACTGCCGTTCTAGTCAACGGAGCTATAACATGGTTCGTGCCCTTGGCCAAAGAGGTTACGAAAATGTCTACAACATGGACGGCTCCTTCTTAGGAATCAGCGAACACGAATACTTTAACGATCAAATAACAGGACGTAAACCAATCGTTACAGAATATAACTTCATTTAAAGCTTATAATTATTTTACGAAGTTTAAATGTACTGCTTCTAATTTCAGAGGCAGTACTTTAAACTTTTTATGCTAAACAATACTTCCATAAATTAAAAATACATAGGATGGGAGATAATATCATGAAAACAAAAGAACCTTTTATAGGTTTTATTCTTGGTTTTTTAATTTTATTATTTGGTTATTTTTATTTACAAAACGATATGTTATTTTTCCGCTTAATGATGGGATGCACCTTAGGTTACGCCCTATCTAGAGGATACATGGGATTTGCTGGAAGTGTGAACCGAGCTTACTTAACAGGTTCTACACGGTTAATGCGAACATTAATGCTTCTCTTCTTTATCTCAGCCGCAGGATCTCTCGCTGTACTCTTTCACGCAGATGCTACTAGCTTTGGTTTATGGGTTAATCCTATTAATCTTGGACTACTTCTCGGAGGAATACTCTTCGGGGTCGGCATGGCCTTCTCCTCTTGCTGTGCATCCGGTGTTTTGACAGACTTAGTAACTGCTTTACCTCGTGCTCTTGTTACCCTGATCTTCTTCTGTGCTGGTGTTTTCTTGGGCTTCCCTATTCAAAATACAGCTCCTTGGATTCAGGAATCTTGGTTTACCACTAAAACAGGGGCAGCTATAGGGACCAAAGGCGTCTATCTTCCTGATCTTTTCGAATTTGATGGACTCAATGGGTACCTCGGAGCCCTTCTTGTTACAGCAGCCTTCTGCCTCCTTGTGGTTCGTCTTAGCTATGCTTACGAAAATAAACATAAAAAAGAAGGCACCTACAAACAGCACTTTGAAGAAGGCATCCAGAAAAAAATCGTGGAAGAACAACTTAACGAAAAAGATACTCCTCTATTCTCACCAAAAGGTTATGAACGTTTCTTTGTTCGTCCATGGACATTAAAGACTTCTATCTTTGTAATTTCGATTGTCTTTATTCTCCTAATGGGAGTAACCAAAGAAGGATGGGGAGCAAGTACTCCTTATGGATTCTGGTTTGGAAAATTGCTCATGATTTTTGGAGTAAGTGCTGAAAAAATTGCCCAATTTACTCATGGATCACCTAAACCTTATATTCTTGCTTTCTTCAGACATCCTGTTACCTTGCAAAACGTGGGGATTTTACTAGGAACTGCTTTTTATCTCTTAACTGCTGGACAACTTATTCAAACAGCCAAAGCCAGCTTCCATATTACGAAAAAACAAGCCTTCTTCTATGCACTAGGCGGATTCTGTATGGGATTTGGAACCCGTTTATCCAACGGGTGTAACGTAGGTGCTTTATATACGCCTATCGCCAACTTCTCCTTGTCTGGTTGGATTTTCCTTATTGTGTTAGTTATCGGGGGTTACTGGGGAAATCAAGTAGCACACAAAGTTAACCTTTAGTTCGTAATTTTTATGGAGAAGTAAGGCCCTGACTTTCTATTCAGCGACTTTACATTCTCCATTTTTATTTAAAAAACCCCTTTTATAAAAAAAGAAAGGGTGGATGTTATATGCACACTTTATTCAAAAAAATACCCATTGCCTTTTTAGTCTGGCTCCTTATTTTTATCACTTGGATTTTCTACACCGAGTGTATTCAGCCGGATGCTGTGATGATTCCTTCACCTCAAATTGTTTGGACTAGTTTTTTAGAAACTTTAAAAAATGGCTATGGAGGAGTCAGTTTAGCTGTTCATCTAAGAAGTAGCTTTGTCCGTTTATTTCTTGCTATGGTTCTCGCTTTCTTCACTGCCGTTCCCTTAGGATTTCTTAGTGGCTATTCTCGTTTAGTACAAAGCATTGTAGATTCGATCGTTCAATTTTATCGTCCGATTCCGCCTCTGGCTTACTACCCGCTTCTTATTCTCTGGTTGGGGATTGATGACCGTTCCAAAATAACCCTTCTCTATCTTTCTGCTTTTGCTCCCCTTTATATTGCCTGCGTTTCGGCTATTAGTAACATGCGTTACGATTACATTTTAAGCGCTCGCTCTTTAGGAGCAACTTCCAAAGATATTTTACTCCGAATTATTTGGCCATCTTGCTTACCAGAAATTTTTACAGGACTAAGAACCTCTTTTGGTTTTGCCTATTCTACTCTAGTTGCTACTGAAATGACAGCTGCCACCTCAGGCATCGGTTGGATGGTTATGGATGCCTCTCGTTATCTGAAAAGTGACATTATTTTCCTTGGAATCATCATTATGGGATTAAGCGGATTAATTATTGACAGATGCTTATACTTCTTAGAAACCCATCTTATTTTTTGGAAAGGAGTCCACTAATGCCTACCCTATCTCCTCTAACCCTCCGCAAATGGTTACGAAAGTTTATTATTATTTTCCTTTGTTTTGGATTTATCATCACTTATTATCATTACCGTTCAAGTTCTGAAAGACATCACCCTCGTGTGGTAAATATTGGCTATCTGCGCGTGCCCAACGATGAGATGTTAGCTATTAGCCAAGATTCTATCAAACAAGCGCTCGCTAAAGAAAATATCAACGTACATTTTACAGTGTTTGACTCTGGCGTTGAAGCCAATCAAGCCCTTGCTTCTAAAAGTATTGATTTTGCAAGCATGGGCATCACCAACGGCGTTATTGCTATGTCCAAAAATCTTCCTGTCGAACTGATCTGGATTCATGAAATTTTGGGGACCAATGAAGGTCTAGTTGTTAAAGACAATCAAAATATTCACTCCTTATCTGATCTCAAAGGGAAAACTCTGGCGACTACCTTTGCATCCACCTCCCACTTTTCCTTGCAAAAAACTTTAGAGAGCCAAGGTCTTCAAAAAGACATCACCCTTCTAGATATGAAATCCACAGACATTATGGCTGCTTGGCAGAGAGGCAATATCGATGGAGTTTATACCTGGGAACCCACCCTCAACAATATCCAAAAACAAGGAGGGCTTACCCTCCTTACCTCTAAAGATTTAGCAGAAGCAGGCTATCCTACCGCTAACATCATGGTAGGCCGAAAAGACTTTATCACGGATCATCCCAATATCACACAAACGCTCTTACAATGCTTAAGCGAAGCTAAAACTTTTTACCACCAACATCCGGATCAAGCAGCTCAACAAATTGCCAAAGCTTTGGAGATATCCCCAGAACTAGCTCAATTACAAATGAGTGGCGCTGACTGGCTTTCTCTTGACCAAGAAAAACAATATTTAAGCAATCCCACGCAGCCTGGAAAAATCTTTGATGTGCTCAAAAATATCAGTCAATTTCTCTATCAAACCCACATTCTTCCTAAAGAAGTCACGGATGAAACCATACATCAATTTATCAATGGCCATCTTTTAGAAAATCTTACTGAAAAAGGAGGCGAACAACATGAGTAAAGACTCCCTTGTCACTTGTCAAGATCTCACAGTCATCTATCCCAATAGCCAAACGATCATCTTAGACCACTTATCCTTTACCATTGAAAAAGGAGAATTTATCTGTGTCCTAGGACCTTCTGGCTGTGGTAAAAGTACCCTTTTAAACATTATCGCCGGTTACCTTTCTCCCACCAAAGGACAGGCTCTTTTTAAAGGGAAAGCTATTCAAGGTCCCTCCTGGCAACGCGGGGTAATGTTCCAACAGCAAGCACTCTATCCATGGTTAGATGTTTTTGAAAATGTCGCCTTCGGATTAAAAGTTCGCCAGCAATCTACACAGGAGATTCAACAAAAAGTGCCCACTCTATTAAAAATGATCGGCTTAGAAGACTACACCCATGATTATATCTTCAACTTATCAGGGGGGATGCAGCAACGTGTTCAACTCGCTCGTGTCCTCGCTAACGATCCTGAGTTAATCTTAATGGATGAACCTCTAGGTGCTTTAGACGCCATTACACGAACAAAAATCCAAGCTTTACTGAGAAAGCTCTGGCATCAAGGAAATAAAACCTACTTCATGATTACACACGATATTGATGAAGCCCTATCCCTCGCTACCAAGATCATCGTTCTTAGCAAAAATCCTGGTCGAATCATCAAAACTTACCAAGTCAATTACACATCCAAAGCCTATACTGCCTCTCATCCGAATGAATATATGGATAATCGTTATTTACAATTAAAGGATGAAATTTACGATATGCTTGCTCAAGAATAAGTAGAAATTTTCTGAAAAGGATTATTTATTCAGTCTTAATTAACTGCTTTTTCCTAAGAAATTTAGTACAATAAAAGTGATAGTTCCTTTAATTTTTGATCAGAAAAGAGGTGTTTTTATTGCTCGATTTACGTTATTTGACTTTTTTAGAATTAGCGAAACATTTGAATTATACCAAAGCTGCGAAAGCTCTAAACTATACACAACCCACCATTACCAAACATATTCAATATATCGAAAATGATTTGAATACGAAGTTAGTCTACACCCAAGGACGGGAAGTAAAATTAACAGAAGAAGGGATCTACTTAAGAGATCGAATTTATGAGTTACTCGAAACCATCGATACCATCAAGCAAAGAATTGAAAAAAATAATAAAATTTCCATCAATCTTGGCACCAGCCGAACAGTTGGCGAATACTATATTCCAAACTATACTCCCCTACTTTCTCAAAACAAATTACACTTTAATTTGCTCGTTGAAAATACAGATACCTTGCTCAAAGCCTTAGAAGAGCGAAGCATTGACTGTGCGCTCATTTCTGGCCCAGTTTTTGAAGGAAATGGAATGTCTAAATTACCTTTCTTCCAAGATGAGATTATCTTAGTCTGTGATAGTCACCATCATTTAGCCAATAAAACCATCGATTTTGAAGATCTTTACCATCAAAAACTGATGATCCGCGAAAGAGGATCTGGCTTACAGCAGTCCTTAACGATTACTTTCTCAAATATGGGGGTCCCTTTTTCAAAATTTAACAACTTAATCTACATTGGAAATATCAGACTGCTCAAAGAGGTCCTTTATCAAGGCGAACGGATCGGTTTCCTCTATCGAACTTCCGCTCAAGCAGAACTAGACAGTGGCAAGCTAGCTCAAATCCATATTCGAAATTTAAAACTTCTTCAAAATTATTACTTAGTCTACTACGATAATAAAAAAGCACGCGCTCTCATCCATCAATTGCTCAAATATATTCAAGCAACCCCTAAAGAAAAGGCGATTAATCCTTAAAAAATTAACCGCCTTTTTGCTATTTATTTCAAAACAAAGAGGGGACGCACCACTTCATGAATCCGTTTAGAAATATAAGGAGTATTCATGGTATACAAATGAATGTCGTCCACGACTTGCGCTCTTAAATCAACAATCTGGTCAACTGCTTCCGCTATCCCAACATCCCACATGCAACCGAATTATCCTCATATCTCTCCAGTATCCGATGAAATTTAACAGGTAAATTGACTCCACAAAGGCTCACGATCCGATCGATTTGTTTTTTTATGAATAACTGGCATGACCCCATAAATACACAGATTCCAGCCGCCTTACATCATTCCTTGAAGTCATAGAAAAAATTATTGTCGAAAAAGAATTGCGCAATCAAATGGTCTCCCCCTGCATCCCCCTTCTCTTTCAGATAGAGAATATCCTCTTAGCGCTAAAATATTCTCTATTTCCATAAGCTTGAGTTGGGATAACTTCTCTAGTACTTATTCTTTTTCAAAATCATTCCCGGTAGAGGAAAAACCTCATAAGAAAAAACCGCTTATTCTTTAAATAGATCCTTTATTTTCATTTCTGACCTCCTTTACCGCTTGCACGAGATGACTGAGACTTCCCTTCGTTTCCTTTTCACCCCGTGTCTTCAATCCGCAGTCAGGATTCACCCAAAGTTTCTCAATAGGGATCTTATCCAACATCTTGTAGAGAGCGGTTTTAATTTCTTCTACAGAAGGGACACGTGGGGAGTGAATATCATAGACCCCTGGCCCTACTTCTGTCTGGAAGTGGTTAGCCTTCAAGGCATCTAAAATCAATAAGTTTGAACGAGACGCTTCAAAAGTGATCACATCAGCATCCATAGCATCGATCGCTGGGATAATATCTGTAAATTCGCTATAGCACATATGAGTGTGAATTTGGGTACTTGCTTGCACCCCACTGTGCACCATTCTAAAGGCAGGGATCGCCCAATCTAGATACTCACTGTACCAGTCACTCTTTCTAAGAGGGAGTTTTTCCCGCAAAGCCGCTTCATCGACTTGAATAATCTTGATTCCATGAGCTTCCAAATCGAGGACTTCATCCCGAATAGCTAAAGCAATTTGATAAGCGGACTCTTTAAGGCTGATATCTTCACGAGGAAAAGACCAGTTTAAAATCGTTACCGGGCCCGTTAACATCCCCTTCACAGGCTGCTCTGTTAAACTTGCTGCATAGGTCGTCCATTTCACCGTCATGGTTTGAGAACGAGAGATGTCTCCCCAAATAATAGGTGGCTTCACACAACGCGTCCCATAGGATTGCACCCACGCTTTTTCGGTAAAGACATAGCCGTCTAACTGCTCGCCGAAATATTCCACCATATCATTCCGTTCAAATTCACCATGTACCAACACGTCTAAGCCGAGTTCTTCTTGAAGAGCAATACATTCTTTAATTTTTTGGCGATTAAACGCTTCATAAGTAGCTTGATCAATTTTCCCTTTTTTGAAGTCAGATCGATTCTTCTTCACTTCTTGTGTTTGTGGGAAAGAGCCAATCGTCGTAGTCGGTAAAATAGGGCCGTTAAAAGCTTCTTTTTGAATTTTTTCCCGTTCTCCAAAAGCAGGTTGCCGCGTAAATAAATCTTCTGTAATCGCTGAAGTTCTTTGGCGAACCTGAGGATTATAAGAATCTGGCCGATTCTCAAATAAGGCCTGATTCTTCAAATAACGCGCATCTTTCACATACTTCTCACTCTGAATCAACGCTTTTAAGTCACGAAGTTCCTCTAGCTTTTCTTCTGCAAAGGCAAAGTGTTTCCGATAGGTTGTTTTCAATTTTTCCTCATGCTTTAGGCTATAAGGCACATGAAGAAGAGAAGAAGAGGTATTTAAAACAACTTTAATTCCCCTATCCTGCCAGGCTTGAAGCTTTTCTAAAGTCAGTTGGTAATTGTTCCGCCAGATATTCTTGCCGTTGATCAAGCCTGAAAAAAGGAGTTTATCTTTTGGAAAGGAATGCTTATCTAATAAATCAAAATTTTGACGTCCTTCTACAAAATCCAGCCCGATCCCATCAAAATCTAAAGCTAATAGTTCTTCATAACAATCTTTCACATCACCAAAATAAGTCTGAACTAAGACCTTCACTTCACCCTTTTGCGCTAAGATTTCACTATAGAGTTTCTGAAGCAAATGAATATCTTCTTGACTGAGATCATACACAACATTCGGTTCATCAAATTGCACCCATCCTGTGCCTAAACTTTGGAAACCTTTCAGCAAGTCTTGATAAGCCACACAAATTGCTTGAACATAGTCCTCAGCCTTTTGACTGCCCACATATCTTAATTTCTTCAATAAGGTAAACGGACCAATTACAACCGGTTGCGTCTCAATTCCCAATTCTTTGGCCTCTTCATATTCTAAAAATGGCTTTTTGCCAATGAGTTTGACTTCTGTCTGATCGTCTATTTCAGGCACCAAGTAATGGTAATTGGTATTAAACCACTTCTTCATTGGGAGAGCCTTCACGTCCCCCTTATCTCCTTGATAACCTCTCGCCAAAGCAAAATAGGTGTCTAACTCACTGAGGCCTAAATTACGATAGCGTTCTGGAATAATATTGAACAAAACTGCCGTATCTAGTAACAAATCATAAAAAGAAAAATCATTCGATGGGATGAAATCTATCCCATTCACTGCTTGAAGTTGCCACTGACTCTGACGAATTTGACGAGCGGTCTTTTGCAGAGCTTCTTCTGTGATTTCTTGCCTAAAATATTTTTCTGTTTGGAATTTTAATTCGCGTAGACTTCCAACACGTGGATAACCAATAATGGATGTTTTCATACGTTCTCCCTCATTTCTAAAAATTTGCTGCTTTCGGTGAATCGCTTCGTGCTTGATAATATAGCAAGCTGCCATCTAAATAGGTAATATCTGTTTTCTTCCGATTATTATCGTAGATCCCTATCAACTCTTCATTCTTCCAAATAAAAAATCACAAGCTTCCTCTGTTCAACAGAGTAACTTGTGATTTCCTATAAAAGCTTGTCTACTCTAGAAGAAAAGTCTTATTCTTTTTTCTTTTGCTTAGCAAGCATTCGTTCGTATAAATCATCATAGAAAGGTTTGGAACCTATCGCTTCTGACAGAGTATAAGCCAAAAGACTAACTAAGGCTAACGCCAAATAATAATGGAAGGCGCCTCCTGTCATCTCCACGATCAAAACTACCGCTGTAATAGGGGAACGAACAATCGCTGCAAAGTGCCCACACATTCCCAACAAGGAGAAAATAAGCACCATCTCAGGCGCAATAAAGCCAAGATTGCAGAGAATACTTCCATAAATATTTCCCATTAAAGAACCGATCACTAACAAAGGGACCAAACTCCCACCAGGTGTTCCTGCCCCAAAAGCTAAGAACAAGAGAAGGAGTTTCACTCCATAGAAATAAACTAAACGCATCCAAGAAGGATTGCCTTGTAGAGGCATTAAAATAATGGATTCTCCCGCTCCAAAAAGCTCCCCATCCATCAAAAGAAAGAGGGCTGTCACTACAAACGGAAAAACAAATTTCAAATAATTATTGAAAGGAAGACGTCCATAGAACTCTTTCCCATCTACAATGACCACATTGAACAATACTCCAGATAAGCCGGCCAATAACCCTAAGACTACTAAATAGCCATACTGGGCTAAGCTAGTCACTTGGAAATTCGGAATATTAATCAAAGAGGGGCGATTGCCCATCCACAAATCTGAACAAAAAATAGCCGCAAATACTGTAAGGGCGGAACTCAAGAACACCCTTCGATTGGTTCGCTTATAAATTTCTTCCACAGCAAACAGCATGCCTGCCAAAGGCGCATTAAAGGCCACCGCTAGGCCAGCCCCCGCAGAAGCCCCTACAAAATATTTCTGTTCTTCCTTTCGCCCTGTAATTTCATGAACGGCTTGTCCAACTAAGCCCCCCATTTGAACAGAAGGACCTTCTCTCCCTAAAGTAAGCCCCGAGCCTACCGTCAAAAGACTCGCCAGAAACTTGAGAGGAAGCACCTTACGCCAATTAACACTCCATTTGTGTTCGATCAAGCCATAAATGACAGGAATTCCCGACCCTTTCACGTGAGCATCCTGTTGATCCATAAAATAAACCACAGTCGCTAAACCTACAAAGAGTAGCACAAAGCCTAACGAAGCTATCCAACTTCCCTGACAGACTTTAAGCAAAGTAGTCATTCCTTTAGAAAGATAATGAATGCCTAACTTGTAGCAGGTAATCACTATTCCACATAGCACCCCTGTCACTAATAGCCAAAACAAAGTCGAAAGGTGAACAACTTCCATTTCTTCCTTCGTTTTCAAATTGTGTTCCAAGTCTTCCATCTCCTTTAATCTTGAATGTCTAACACAATTGGTGCGTGGTCCTGACGACTCCCAGAATCCACCATTTCTGATTGCACGACCTTATCTAAGAGCCGATCACTCACTAAGAAATAATCAATTCTCCAGCCTGAATTATTGATTTTACTGGTTTTTACGCGCTGGGCCCACCAAGTATACGCTCCCTCAAGATCAGGATGCAGAGCACGAAAAGTATCTGTAAAGCCCGCCTCCAATAAGTTCGAAAAACCTTGCCGTTCCTCATCTGTAAAACCTGCAGACTGGTGATTATTTTCGGGATGAGCCAAATCAATCGGCCTATGTGCCACATTGAAATCTCCTGTAGCAATCACTGGTTTCTGGCAATCTAATTTTTGTAAGTACTTCCTGTACTTTTCATCCCAAACTTGTCGATCCGCTAACCGTTTCAACTCATTCCCCGCATTTGGCGTATAGACTTGCGTAAAATAGAAATCTTCAAATTCTAAGCAAATCAACCGACCTTCTTCATCCATCGGCGTCGGCGCTCCTATGGCCGGATAAGTCACCTCAGGCTTATAGGATTTCTTATACAGCGTCATATTACCAGCATAACCCTTCCTTGCAGGTTCTCTTGAACTCGTCCACACATAGTCATACTCCGGAAACCACTCCAACAAATATTGCTCATGCTTTTTTGTCGGCCCTTTAGGAGAAAGTTTCGTCTCTTGAATGGCAATCACATCCGGATCATAACCCTTAATCGTCTCCAACACTTTCCGTGATAACTGTGCTCTCGCTGAATCACTTGTCAAAGCCGCATTCAACGAATCAATATTCCAAGAAATAAATCGCATGCCTTCAAACTCCTTTTTATCCGTTTCCCTCCGCGATGACTTGAAGGGAATACACCATTCTATAAATCTAAACTCATTTGTTCATATTCTAAAACAGGGGGCTGATAGTCCCCCATCTGCTTCTCGATCCATGCCATCAATAAATGCACCACATACTCCCTTTCTTGTACTGTCATCTCACGATAAGGAGGAATATGATGCCATTTGGCTAAGCAACCTCGACAACAACATGCCGTTGCATGCTGAGCAAGGAAAACAGGATGCCCCTTCATGGGCGTTTGTTTTCCATCATTTTCCAGATAGGTAGGAGCTAACCGTTTGTTGATAAAATCTTCGGCATGTCGTTGAACAGTCACCATTCCCTTATGATACACATAAGCCTTATCAGCATCCGTCAAATGAAACCGCCGCCTAAATTTAGATTTTTCTAAACGTAGAAGCACGTCTTCAATTTGCATATTTCTGCCCCCTTTTTTCGCTTCTTCTAGTATAAAACGATTCTATCTTTTACGCACTTTATTTATTCGCTATCTGCACAAAAAATATCTCTCCAAAGATACAGTTGCACCTTCAGAGAGATATGATGAATAGAAATTAAGCTTTTTCAAGCCAGAAGTAACCGATGACTATACCGATGACAGCTAGTAACAGCCAGCCAAAACCTTGTTCAAAAAAAGGGAGGTAAGCATCAATAACAAAATCAACGTGGAATTGTTCAGATAGCACTGTCAAAATTGTTCCGATCAAAGTTCCCAAAGCTGCCCCCTTGAACACGCTGTCTTTCTTAATCCGATTGCCAAAGAGGGACAAGATCGTTAAAACAATTGTCACTGGGAAAGTCACAGTCAAGACGGGAACCGTCAATTTCACCAACATGTCAAATCCGAAATTAGCAATGATTCCGCTCAATAAGCATGCATAAAACACTAACCGCTTATAAGACATCTTAACAGGTAAAACTTCTTCAAAATAATTCGCCGTTCCCGCGATCAATCCAGAAGCTGTGGTGAAACATGCCAGCCCCACCGTAAGTGCAACAATCGTTCCTCCTATTTGCCCAAACAAGAGGGTGGAAATCTTATAAACCAACGTCGATTGAGAGGCCGATTGATCAAAAATTTGAGAAGACGTTGATCCCAAATAAGCCAATCCAAAAGTAATGAGCACTAACAACGCCGCACAAATAATCGTCGACTTCTTTACCACCTCTATCATCTCTTCTTTTTGACGATAGCCACGACTATAAGCGGTCGCAATAATAACCAATCCGAGATTCAAAGATCCAAATAAGTCCATAGAATGATAGCCCGTAATAATTCCCTCTTGAATCACACTTTCTGCATGCGGTGTCGCTGCCAATTCTCCGGCCGGTGTAAATACTCCCTTGACAACTAATACGGCTATAGAAATTAACAAAATAGGCGTCAAAATATTTCCAATAATACTCATAACCTTCGAAGGAACCGCAGTTAAATAATAGACCAAAATAAAGAAAATAGCTGTAAAAATAAGCACAGAAATCTTCGAATTCGATAATCCAAAGAGTGGAGCAATCACATCAAAGGTCGCTGCAGAAGAGCGCGGTACCACAAACAAGGGGCAGATACACAGCATGACCACCAAATTCAGAAAATGGGAGGCTTTTCCCCCGATGCGCCCAGTAATGGCACTCAATCTTCCGTCTGATTTCACCATCACGATAATCGCTAACATGGCCATTAAAATATCTGAAATTAAATAAGCTAAGGAAGCAGGCAACCATTGTTTGCCCGCAATCATTCCTAAATAAGGAGGAAACAAAACATTCCCAGATCCGAAAAACATTGCAAACAGAGCGAAGCCCATTACCAAAATATCATAATTTTTTCTCTTTTTCATAGGTCTCTTCTTTCTTTTTTAGAATTTACATAATACTCTTTTAAAAACACTTCTGAGTGCTAGCTCTTATAGTACCATTTTTTGACCAAAGAGAACACAAAATATTTTGAAATGTCTATACTTCAATCAATTAAAACTTATTAAATTCCTAAAAAAATTTGCATTAAACAAAAAAACACCTCTCTTTTGAGAGGTGTAAAGGAAAAAAACAAAAATGAAAGGATGAGCAACCTTTCGATTGCTACGTATACAGTGTACCATGAAAGTCAGAATAATGTAAGCCCTTTCAGTTTAAAAATATTAACTTTTTTATCTAACATCCCTTATTTTTTTGAAAAACAAGGACTTTTAGATACTGACTCTCTGGACTATGAGCAGGCGTAGGGAAATCTTCCCCAAGCCCAAAATGCTTGATCTCTTGTAAATGATTCCCTTGACTTCCTTGTAAAATAGCTTGACGAAAAGCCTTCAAGGAAAAGTTAGCAGCATTTGTTGAGCAAATCAAATGTCCTCCCTCATTTAACAAAGGAAGCGCGCCTTCGACTAAAGCTTGATAATCTTCTTTCACTCGGAAAATCTTCTTCTTATTTCTCGAAAAGCTAGGTGGATCCATGACAATGAGATCATAGGTTAAATGATGCCGCTTAGCATAGCGATAAAAGTCAAAAACATCCATCACATAAACGGCATGGTCTTCACTTCTTATGCCATTAGCTGCAAATTGTTCAGCAGTCAACTCTCGCGTTCGATTGGCTAAATCCACACTACATGTCGAGAGAGCTCCTCCCACCGCTGCCGCCACAGAAAAAGCCCCCGTATAAGAAAATGTATTGAGTACTCTTTTACCGGCAGCTAGCTCCGTCATAAGGTAAAAACGAACCTGCCGTTGATCAAGAAAGATCCCTGTCATCCAACCTTGGTTGAGATGGCAGCAATAATTGATCCCATTTTCTCGAATGAAAAGAGACTCTTCAGGGGGCTCACCGATCAGCTGTTCATGAGGGATTTTAGCCGATTGGAAGCGATTCTTTCCTACCATCCCTCGCATTTCTGGATAAACCTTTTGAAAGGCGGCTACGATCTGTTGGCGATAGCGATAGATGCCCTGGGAATACCATTGCGTGACCACATAGCCGTTATACCAATCCATCGTCACGCCACCTAACCCATCTCCTTCGCCATTGAAGGCCCGCCAAGCATTGGTCAAAGGATTTGAAAAGAAAGCTTGCCTTTTTTCTCTAGCTTTTAAAAACAACTGATAGAACCACGCAGCGTTTAAATCTTCTTCATTTTTTAAACTGATCACCCAGCCAATTCCCTTGTTCTGAGCTCCAAGGTAAGCTTTAGCAAAGCAGTGATTCTGATGATCAACTAACCCAATTACTTCGCCAGGCTGACCCTTGACCTCCTCAAGAAAATCTTCAGCCTTTAACAAACAGTGTCCTGCCTTAATTTGTTCCTGGCTTTTCTTTTTTACACCATATTTCTTCATGTTTCTGTCTTCGTCCCTTCTTGAAATACTGATAGATATCGTAACTGAGATGGCCAAGAATAACCCCCATCGTATTAAAAATCACATCATCAATGTGGGCAACCCCCGTTTGAAAAATCAATTGAAAGCATTCAATCCCTAAACTTAAACTCATCCCGATCCCTACGACTCTAAAGAAAGAGTACCGTGTCCGCATAAAATAAGGGAGCCAATAGCCTAAGGGAATGAACCACAACACATTGCCGAAAAAGTTATACCAATAGGAGAAAGGCGAATCTGCCCCATATAATTTAATCGTATCTGAAAAAGGCAAGTAGTGTACCTGATTCCAAGGAATAGGATGGACCGGATGAATGGCCCACCACTTCCACTTATAGCGTAAAGCGGTTAGGTGAAGAAGAAGAATCACATAAGTCAAGAAAATAATGTTCCTCTTCCATTTTTTTAAAGGAAAAGTTCTCTGAGGAGACTTCTTCTTCCACCAGCTATACACACCCATCATCACTACTAACATTCCGAATACATAAAGTAAGGTTTTATCCAAGCTAAACAAAAACAGGCGAATTAAGGGAAGGTGATTAATCTTCCCCTCAAATAAAACCTCTAACTTTGATAAAACAACTCCTAATACAATCATTTTTTCCTTTCTTCTGTCCGCTCTTTATTCTCGGGCTGAGCCGGGAACATCAAGCGGAAGGTTGTTCCTTTTCCTTTTTGACTCGTCACATTAATCCTTGCATTATGGGCCTCCATAAGTTCTTTGACAATGGATAGGCCTAAACCAGATTCTCCATATAAGTTACTCTTTCTTGATTCATCCGCCTTATAGAATCTCTCCCAGATATTCTCCATTTCTTCATCTGTCATACCAATGCCTGTATCAGTAATCTCAATTTGACAGGCTCCTTCTTCAATATTCTTGGCTTCAATCTGAATAGTTCCTCCACTGGTAAACTGAATAGCATTATTCACAATATTGAAGATAATTTGTCTAAAACGGTCCAAATCTGCATACACTTGCGTCCCTTCTGCGACCTCTAATAAGAGCGTATCTTCCTTCTTGGCAGCTAACTCTTGGGCTTGAATCATAAAGTCTTCAAAAAAAGCCTTCAAAGAAAAAGTCACCGGCCGTAGACTAATTTCACGCGCACGAATTTTTTCATAATCAAGATTTTCATTGACCAAGCGAATTAAACGTTGGGTTTCATGATAGAGAAGTTTCAGTGATCGTTCTTCCTTGTCTTTTTTGAAAATATGGTAGCGTAGCCCTTCCAATAAGCCATTCATCGTGGTTAACGGAGTGCGTAATTCATGAGCAATATCCATAATTAACTGGTGACGAATTTTTTCTTGGTGATCAATCTCTAACTTAGAGGCCTGCAAACTTCCAATCATCTGATTGAAATCATTCGCTAAAGCATCAAATTCATCGTGCCAACGATGAGGATAGTCAATAAAGCTATACTCCCCTTGAATGACTGAATGTGTTGCCCGCCGCAAGCGGTTAATACGCCAAGAATGATAGCTTGCCAACATGTAGGCCAATAGAATTGCTAAGAGCGAAGCTACCCCTACTCCGCACATAATGCTTACCTTTAAATTTTGAACACTGTTATGAATAGTGGCCGCATCTTGACCAATCATTAAGTATCCCCTATAAGTCTGTGTTTTCTCATCTACTAATGGGATCGCCAAAGCAAAAGCATCTGGATTTTCCGCGTCAAATCCCATATCAAAAGGAACTAACCCATAACTCCCCTCAGAGAGCATCTTATGAATTTTGGGTTGATCCAACCGATAGTCTTCACTTTGATCCTTTTCATCGTCTATTATAAGCGGATACTGCCGTTGATTATTCGCATCATACCAATAAAATTTAAGATTAAAAGGTGCCTCCAACCAATCTCTTGTCTCTTCTAATAATTCAACAGATATCCTTTCGCCTTTAATATTTTGATAAACCATTTCCAGTTGAGAGGCTTCTCGGCTATAAATTTGATCCTTAGTAATCCGAAAAGTTACCATACCGACCGCCAAAGCTGTTACAAAAACGACCGCCGTAAAGGAGAGGACTTGTTGATACAAATACCTCACAAACTATTCCTCCGTTTCTTCATACTTGTAGCCGATACCCCAAACAGTCCGAATAACAGATGACCCCCGTTTTTCTAATTTTTGTCGTAATTTTTTTATGTGGGCATCCACCGTTCGTTCATCTCCATAAAAGGGGTCTTCCCAGAGTTGCTTGAGTAAATTTTCTCGAGTAAATACTTGTTTGGGATAGTGAGCAAAAAGTGCCAGCAAGTCGAATTCTTTCGGTGTCAAATTATTGATCGCCTGTCCATTAAATATTACCTCTCTTGTCGTCAAATTCATCTTTAACAACTTCGTCTCAATTAATTGATCTGCCAAAAGACTAGAAGGCGCTCCTGTCGTTTGCACCCTTCTTCTTTCCACCGCTTTTAATTTAGCCACTAAAGCCAACGGACTGAAAGGCTTAGTGATATAATCATCCGCTCCTAACCCTAAACCTAATACTTCATCGCTCTCACTGTCTCGTGCTGTCAACATGAGGATATACACCTTCTTGTTAGTGGAGCGAATCTCTCGGCAAATAGATACACCATCTTTAGACGGTAAATTCAAATCCAAAATAAGAAGATCTATTTTATCTTCATGAGATTTAAAAAAATCATAACCTTCTTGCCCATCGTTGACATAATCAACTTGCCAATTCTTTTCCTGTTCCAGAAACATGGACAACATTTCTGCCACATTTTCATTGTCTTCAATCATTAAAATTCTCATTCTCTCGCCTTCTTTCCCGTTTTATTCTCTTGTTATTATAGTGATAATGCGCACTAAAACCTAAGGAGGAGATTTAAAAAATAATCGTCCCTTTTATCGGACATATTCAATAACCCAATAAAAGGAGGTGAAATGATGAATCAAGTGCAACTGATCGGAAGGTTAGCTCGCGAAGTCACGCTGACTGTTACAGAAAATCACAATAAAGTTTTCAAAAATGTCTTGGCTATCTCCAGATATGGTGCCAACCAAGAAACTGATTTTATTCCTATTACTGCATGGAATGTTACCGCAAGTCTCTTTGAACAATATCTTCATAAAGGGGATGAAGTAGGAATTGTAGGATCCTTACGAAGTCATTCTTACCTCAATAAAAATCAACAAAAAGTTTCTTACACCGATGTTCTTGTTCAAGAAGTCTTTTTCTTAAGGAAAAAGCAAGCCGACAAACAACCCGTTCAAGAAGTCAACGTTGAAATTACTAAAGCTTAACTTTCCTAAAACTTTTCCTTCAAAAAAGGTCAGTTGCTCTTCACTGACCTTTTTCGTACTTTCCAGTCAAAGGCTTACTCCTCTTTTAAAGCTTCCGCGATTTGATTGAGTCTTCTTAAGCGATGGTTTACCCCAGATTTTGAAACCGGACCACTAGGAATTAATTCCCCTAATTCTTTAATCGTGGCTGAAGGATTTTCCAAACGCACTTGAGCCATTTCCTGTAATTTCTCCGGCAATTTTGCTAATCCTACACTATTTTGAATCCGCTGAATATTTCGGATCTGTCGGGTAGCTGCATCGATCGTTTTATTCATATTAGCATTCTCACAATTTACCATCCGATTTACCGTATTACGCATATCTCGCGTCACTCGAACATTTTCAAATCGTAAGATGGCTTGCGTTGTCCCAATCAAAGCCAAAAAGTCTGAAATTTTTTCAGCCTCTTTTAAATATACAATGTAGCCATGCCGCCGATCAGTTAAGCGCGCATTGAGCTTGTAACTATTCATTAATTTCTTGAGTTGCTTGGCTTGTTCTTGATCTTCACTATAGATTTCCAAATGATAACTCGAAGTTTCTGGATTATTAACAGACCCTCTCGCCAAAAAAGCACCTCTTAAGTAGGCGCGAATCGCTTCTTCACTTGAAATAATTCCTTGAGGAGCAATTTGCCAAAGGCTATCTTCTCCCATAATCCCTAATTCTTCTAGTAAACGTTCCACATGTGTCTTTACCCGCACAATATAAACATTATTCTTCTTTAGCTTCATTTTTTTTCGAACAATCACTTCACCATAACACTTAAAAAAATCTCTTAAAAGCGTATAGATCCTTTGAGCAATAGCGGCATTTTCGGTTTGAGCATTAATCGATAATTCTCTAGAAATAATTTGTAAACTCCCATTCATATGGATTAAGGCCGACAATTCTGCACGCGCCTCTTCCTTGTTCACAATAAGTTGGGTTAATTCTTTTTTTACACTCGCTGCAAAAGAAATCATCTGCCTCTCCTTCCCTTTTTATAAGTGACGATAAATTCTCATAATGGCAGCTACTAACTTATTTTGATCATGATAAATTCCATTTTTCCTCAAATCGAGAAAGTCTTCCGCTATAATCTGGGCAGAACTCTCTTTCAAACCTTGACGGTCATGTTTCACCTGAACCAAATAATCTAAAACTTCATTATGCTCAATATAATCATACGGAACAGTGAGGGAATTAATCAAGGCAACATCGATATATTTTCCACCTAAATGTTCATTAATTACCCGCAAATGGTCCGCATCCGAAAAATGCTCCGTTTCTCCTAATTGCGTCATAATATTGCAAACATACGCCACCTTAGCTGGCGTAGTTTGAAGAGCTTGACGAATTTCTGGAATCACTAAATTGGGTAAAATCGACGTATACAAGGATCCAGGCCCTAATACCACAATATCCGCTGACTGAATAGCTTGAACAACACCTCGGCCCGCCTTCACTTCAGTCCGTTGAGAAATAGCTTCAGTTGCTACACGAACATCTACCCGTTTAATGGGGCGCTTATCGGCCACAATAGTAGTTTCTCCTTCTACACAGGAACCGTCTGCATAATAAGCTTGTAAAATCAAAGGGTCTTCGCAAGCTGGTAAAACACGTCCATTCACCTTTAAAGCTCCACTAATTAATTTTAAGGCACTGTACACGTCCCCCCGCATCTCTGTTAAAGCAGCAATTACTAAATTACCAATCGCGTGCCCGGAGAATTCCTTATCTTTTGAATCAAATCGATACTGAAAGACTTCCTTATAAATATTATCCACATTAGATAACGCCACTAAACAATTTCTTATATCCCCTGGAGGAATCGTATTTAAGGACGTCCTCAGCTTTCCACTGGACCCTCCATCATCGGCCACAGTGACTACTGCTGTTAAATCACAGTGAGCCTCTTTCAATCCCGAAAGCAAAATAGGTAAGCCAGTTCCTCCTCCAATAACTGTAATTTTAGGTGCATGATACGTACTTTTCCTCATGAATGATTCACCGTTCCTTGTCTCTTGTCCTTATCCCGATGTGAGAGATGCACACGATAATGCGTTTGAGTAGAAATATGATGCGCAATGCGACGAGCAAGCGACACCGAGCGATGTTGCCCACCTGTACATCCAATAGCAATCGTTAAGCTTGCCTTCCCCTCATCTTCATAGAGAGGGAGAGTAAAATCAATCATTTCTATGAATTTTTGATAGAACTCTTGGGTTTCTTTTTGTTTCATGACATAATCATACACTCTCTGATCTTCTCCCGTTAAAGGGCGAAGATCATCGATGTAGTGAGGATTAGGTAAAAATCTAACATCCATTACAATATCCGCATCAATCGGTAATCCATACTTAAAGCCAAAAGACATCACTTCTACGCTCAAAGTCTTTTGATTATTATGCGAAAATTCACGGATTAAAGTTTCTCTCAATTCTTTAGGTTTTAAGCTGGTCGTATCAATCGTAAGGTTCGAAAGCGTGCGAACAGGAAGAAGGCTTTCTCGTTCCTTACAGATGCCGGCTAATATGGTGCCGCCTTCTTGCTGAAGCGGATGATTTCTTCGAGTTTCTTTGTAGCGAGCGACTAAGTTCTCATCTCTCGCATCCAAATACACTACCCGCAAATCTACATTAGGATTCTTATAGAGGAGGGTCACCGCATGAACAAATTCATCGAAAAATTCCCGAGATCTAAGATCAATGACTAGACATACCCGCGAGATATCCTGAGATTTCTTGATGAGTTCACTCAAAGTCGGTAATAAAGAAGGTGGCAAATTATCTACACAAAAATAGCCCATATCTTCAAAACTTTGCAAAGCTACGGTTTTTCCTGCGCCACTCATTCCCGTAATGATCACCATCTGTATGGGTTGGATATCTGGCACTTTTTGATTACTTTGTTTTTCTTCTGTCATCCTTCTTCAGCTCCTTTTCCTAAATCCAAAGATAAGATAAGTAAAAAGTTGCCTCCTCTCTAGGAAACAACTTTTACTGGTTATATCCTTATTTTGATAATTCTTTCATTACTTGCGCATATCGGCTGACTTTTTCTTCTGCTTCTTCTTTAGAATCTGCCCTGGCGCCAATATAAAACTTGATTTTCGGTTCTGTCCCACTAGGACGTACAGCAATCCATGAGCCTTCTTCCAAATGATACTTCAAAACATTTGATCGAGACATCTCAAATGTTTCTACCTTACCCTCTGCATAACGTTTTTCTCCTGTGAGGAAGTCTTCTGTCCAAACCACTTTCGTATTTGCAATAGAAGATAAGTTCTCTTCACGTAAGCCAGACATGATTTTTTCAATCTTTTCAGCCCCTGCTTGTCCTTCTAATTTCACTGGAATGGTCTTTTCTAAGAAATAACCATATTCCTTATACAAGTCCATCAAACCATCATAGACTGTCTTGCCTTGAGCCTTATAGTAAGCGCCAACTTCTGCAAATAAGAGAGCAGCTTGAACCGCATCTTTATCCCGGGCAAATGGTTTGATGAGATAACCATAACTCTCTTCAAATCCAAACAAGAAAGTATGCTCACCCGTTTCTTCATATTGATGAATCTTTTCAGCAATAAACTTAAAACCTGTTAAGGTGTTGACCGTTTCAATATTGAAAGACTTGGCAATGATAGCTGGAAGTTCACTAGAAACAATGGACTTAACAATAACGCCGTTAGCTGGGAGATGGTCTTCTTGCTTTTTAGCAGTCAAGATATAGTGCGTTAAGAGAGCACCAATTTGATTTCCAGTAATAATTTGGTAAGAACCATCTGGCATTAAAGCGGCAGCTCCCATCCGATCCGCATCTGGATCTGTTGCAATTAATAAGTCTGCGTGATGCTTTTTCCCGTAACGCACAGAATAAGTGAAGGCTTCTGGATATTCAGGATTGGGTTCATCCAAAGTGGAGAAATCTGCATTAGGCTCTTTTTGTTCCTCAACATAGATAATATTTTCAAATCCTGCTCTCTCAAGCGCCTGTTCCATTAATAATTGGCCCGTCCCTTGAAGAGGTGTATACACAATAGTTACCTTATCTTTCATGTCATCAATGATAGCAGGATTAATAATGACTTCTTTTAATTCTGAAAGGTAAGCTTGGTCCACATCGTTTCCGATAACTTGATAGAGACCTTTTGCTTTCATATCCTCTAAGTCAGCAACCTCAATCTTTAACATATCGACATCTTTAACATAATTGACTAAAGCGTCTGCATCCTCTGGAGGCATTTGACCCCCATCTTGGCCGTATACTTTATAACCGTTGTAGTGTTTATTGTTATGACTCGCAGTCACCATAATGCCTGTAAAAGTATGTAAATGGCGAATAGTGAAGGATAATTCTGGAGTTGGACGAACACCTTCAAAAATATAGCACTTAATGCCATATTTTCCTAAGACTCTAGCCGCTTCGTTGGCGAATTCTAAAGAACGATGGCGTCCGTCATAAGCAATGGCTACCCCACGATCAATCGCTTCTTGCCCATAGTGCTTCATCACTTGAGCCAAACCTTCCGAAGCTCTTCTCACCGTATAAATATTCAACCGATTAATCCCAGGACCAAGTAACCCCCGCATCCCGGCTGTTCCAAAATTAATGTCTTTATAAAAAGCTTCTCGAATAGCTTCTTCATCGTTTTCCATTGCCGTAAGTTCTTGACGAACCGATGCGTCTAATTCATCAAAATTCTTCCATTTTTCATATATTTCTTTCCAAGACATGATAACACTCCTTTAAGTTTATCTAGTATCATTGTATCAAAGTTCAGTGTTTGTGAGTAATTGATTATTATAAAAAGGCAAATTAGAAAAATTAATGGAAAAAGACTATTCTATATCGTTTTTAGCTTTGCTCAGTGTTGTTCAAAGTTTCTACATACTGATAGACTTCTTGCCCGACAATTCCACCATCTCCGACAGCTGTTGAAATTTGACGAAGCTTTTTAGAACGAACATCTCCACAAGCAAAAATTCCCAGAACAGAGGTATGCATATCTTCATCTGTGAGAACCCATCCTTGGTCATCGGTGATGCCAAGATTTCGGAACCCTTCTGTATTCGGCAATACGCCTACATAAATGAATACACCGCCAGCAGGAAGATCCTGTTCTTCTCCTGTTTGGGTGTTTTTCACACAAACACTCGTTACTTTTTTGCCGTCTCCCTTGATCTCTGTCACGACAGCATTCCAAGTAAAGGTCATCTTCTCATTGGAAAAAGCACGGTCTTGTAAAATTTTTTGTGCCCGCAATTGGTCACGACGATGAATAATATTTACACTCTCTCCAAATTGAGTGAGATACAGTCCTTCATCTACTGCAGAGTCTCCTCCTCCCACCACTTGAATAGGTAAGCCCTTAAAGAAAGCGCCGTCACATACTGCACAGTAGCTGACGCCTCGCCCTGTATACTCTTCTTCTCCAGGAACATCTAGGGTTCTATGTACAGATCCTGTTGCAATAACCACTGCCTTAGCTTGATAGGTACCGTTATCACACACCACCGTGTGATAAGGATTTCCCGGTTGGATAGATTGAACAAGCCCATAAATATAATCCGCACCAAACTGCATAGCTCCTTCATAAAATTTATTCGCTAAATCTGGTCCAGATACGCTCTTAAAGCCCGGATAATTTTCTACATTAGCTGTATTAATCAATTCTCCCCCAGGTACCCCTCGTTCTAATATCGCTACAGAAAGGTTGGCGCGCGACGTGTATAGGGCAGCTGTTAATCCAGCAGGTCCTGCTCCAATGATGATGACATCATACTTTTTTACTTCTTCAGTCACTAATCTTCCTCCTCAAGCAAGCTTTCTTCCAAACTTAAAAGATATTTCTTTAAATCTTCCTGAACATCCGGATGTTTCAAGCCATAGGAAATAACCGTCTTCATATACTCTAACTTGTTGCCTACATCATAACGTCTTCCTTTGAACTCTAAAGCAAATACTCGCTGAGTTTTATTTAGACGGTCAATGGCATCCGTCAACTGAATTTCATTACCCGCTCCAGGCTCTTGAGATTCCAATAAGGTGAAAATCTCCGGTGTTAATAAATATCTTCCGATAATAGCTAAGTCGCTTGGCGCATCTTCTGGAGAAGGTTTTTCCACAAATTGACGTACGTTATAAATGCCTGGTTTATATTCCGCTTCAGGATCGATGATTCCATATTTGGAAGTTTCTTCATGAGGGACACGCATGACAGCAATGTTAGAAGCAGAGGTTTCCTCATAAGCATTCATTAATTGTTTGGTCAGAGGGACCTCATCTTCCATCAAGTCATCCCCCAACATCACGATAAAGGGTTCATCCCCAACAAAGGCCTTAGCTTGCAAAACGGCATCTCCCAACCCTCTCGGATAAGATTGACGCTTGAAGAAAAGGTTTAAGCCGGTCGTTGATTGTACTTTTTCAAGGAGGGCATCTTCTCCCTTTTCATGTAAGTTCGCCTCTAATTCGATATTCGAATCAAAATGATCCTCAATCGGCCGTTTGGATTTCCCTGTAATAATTAAAATATCCTCAATTCCAGAAGCCAAAGCTTCTTCTACAATAAATTGAATCGTTGGTTTATCTACAATAGGAAGTATTTCTTTTGCCATAGCTTTCGTCACAGGTAAAAACCGCGTCCCTAATCCCGCTGCTGGAATAATCGCTTTTCTTACTTTTTTCATGATATCTCCTCATTACTTCTTTTGATCCTGAAAAGTGGATTCATTTTTTCCGGATCTTCCCATTAATTCTAGAATTGTTTCTCGTAAATTGCGTCCTTGGTAAACCACCTGATAGGTCGCCTCTGTGATTGGCATTTCAATACCTTGACTTTTGGCTAATTCATAGGCAGACTTCGTGGTATGGATGCCTTCCACCACCATCCCCATATGATCCAAAATTTCCTGAGTGGTTTTGCCTTGCCCAAGTTGGTAACCCGCTTGCCAATTCCTCGAATACTGACTCGTACAGGTCACAATAAGATCTCCTAATCCGCTCAATCCCGAGAAGGTCAAAGGATCCGCTCCCATAGAAACACCTAGTCGAGTCATTTCTGCCAGTCCTCTTGTCATTAGAGCTGCTTTCGCATTATCCCCAAAACCTAAGCCCATAAGTGCTCCACTACATAAAGCAATGATATTTTTCAAAGCACCGCCTAATTCCACACCAATCACATCGACATTCGTATAGACTCTTAAATAAGTATTCATAAAGAGAGACTGAATATGAGCAGCTGCTTCAAGATCCGAAGAAGCCGCCGTTATTGCCGTTAGATCTTTTTTAGCGACTTCTTCTGCATGGCTTGGGCCAGAAAATACCACAGGTCCCCGATAATTCACTGACAAAAGCTCTTCTTTAAAAATTTGACTAATCCGTTGATGAGTCCCTAGTTCAATTCCCTTGGCTGCATGAAAGAGAACAGGCTGCTCCCCAGCTTGATTTTTCTTCAAAAAATAAGGACAGCACTTCTTTAAAACCTCTCTCATGGCATTCGTAGGGACTACAAATCCAACCGTTTCTCCAAAAGCGATAGCTTTCTCTAAATCGCTCGTCACTTGCAATTTTTCATTTAACAAAAGATTGGGAAGGTAGTGAGCATTCCGATGGGTTGTTTGAATCTCATTCACTTGCTCCTTGCGATACGTCCAAAGCATCACTTGGTGGCCATTCTCTACCAAAAGATTGGCTAGAGCAGTGCCCCAGGATCCTGCCCCTAGGATAGTAATTCGTGATTGTTGCATTCTAAAACTTATCCTTTCTATGACTTTCTTACTTTTTTAAAAGGCCCATGAAATTGAGAATAGTAAGGTGCTTTTTCCTGATGATATCTTCGATAAAGGAAAAGGCTTCCCCCCACTATAAACAAGATCAGAGACAACATTTGAGAGACTCTGAAAGGACCTAAATATAAGGAATCTGTTCGCAACCCTTCAATAAAGAATCGCCCAAAAGCGTACCAGATAACATATAAAAGCGCAGTATCTCCTAAACGTAAAAAGTTTTTCTTTCGACGTAAGAAAAGAAGTAAACCTACTCCCAGAAGATTCCAAACCGATTCATAGAGGAAAGTAGGATGATAATAGCTTCCATTTATTAACATTCTGTCCACAATAAATGAAGGTAAATGCAAGACTTCCCGTAAAAAACTTTCTGAAGTAAGTCCTCCATGTGCTTCCCTATTCACAAAATTTCCCCAACGCCCAATCGCCTGAGCCAACAAGAGATAAGGTGCTGCTACATCCGCTAAAAAACGCACAGAGAACCCCCACCTTCTTGCATACACATAGGCCGTTATTACAGCAGCAATAATGCCTCCGTAAATGGCTATTCCTCCATTCCAAATGGCAATAATTTGGCCCAGATGCTGACTGTAGTACTCCCATTCAAAAAGGACATAATAAATTCTAGCTCCTACAAAACCTAAAGGGATCGCCCACATCAATAAATCCATGACACGATCACTATCAAAGCCTTTTCTCTCCACTTCCCTAAGCGCTAATTCTACACTCAGTAACATCGCGCAAGCAATAATAATAGCGTACCATCGTACAGGAAGTCCTAAGAGGTGAAAAGCTACTGGATTAATTTGAATCATATTATTTTCCATGTTGTCCCTCTCGCCTATCTTCTGTTGAATTTTTAGCAATTAAATTTTTTAAACGTTCTTCAAATTCTTTGCCGGAATTATAGCCCATACGGTTGGCCCGAAGATTCATGGCGGCCACCTCTACAATATTAGAGAAATTCCTCCCGGTTCGTATAGGGACTGTAATGCGTGGGACTTTTACGCCAAGAACAGACACCATTTCTGGCTCACTTCCTAGGCGTTCATAATCTTCGCCATCTTTCCAAAATACCATATTGACAATTAAATTTAATTGTTGATTTTGTCGAACCGCCCCTGCTCCAAACAAGGTCATTACGTTAATAATCCCCAGGCCACGAATTTCAATCATATTTTGTAAAATAGGAGGTGCCTCTCCGATTAAGGTATATTCATCACGTTTATGGAGTTCAATCCGATCATCCGCTACCAAGCGGTGTCCGTTTTTAATTAATTCTAGGGCGGTTTCAGACTTTCCAATCCCACTTTCTCCGACAATCATAATGCCTAAACCATAGACATCAACAAGCACGCCATGCTTCGAAATACGTGGAGCTAACCGTTCTTGAAGAAAAGTCGTGATGTTAGAAAAGAGTTGCGTGGTCACTGCCCGTCCCTTAAGGACAGGAATATGATTCTCTCTAGCTGCTTGAAGGACCTCATATTCAGGCTTTAACCCTCGAGAGAAAATGAAAACAGGAGTATCTACTCTCGCCATCCTTCTCATCACCAATAACCGCCCATCGCTAGTCATTTTCGATAAATAAGAATGCTCACTGCGTCCAAACAATTGCACCCGTTCGGAAGGATAATAATTAAAATAGCCAGATAATTCTAATCCTGGACGAGAAATATCACTCGTTGTTATTTCTCGCTCTAAATATTCTTCACCAGAAATCACTTCCAAAGAAAGTTCTTCTTTTAATTCTCTGACTGTGACCACTTCCATACCGCTTCCTCCTTTTTGTGCATTTCTCGTTTATTTTACCATAGCTCTTAAAAATTTAAATCTCCCTTTTTCCACTTACCGATCTTCCCAATCCTTGGGAGGAAAAAGGCGAAAGAATAGCATTTGAACTAAGCCATACACGGCTGCTAAAAGGCTGCCATAAAAGATACTATTGACCATAAAATATCTTTCGCCCATAAGAATAGCTGCCAAATAAAAAATAAAACCATTCAAAATAATCTTAAAGAACCCTAGTGTCACGAATGTTAAGGGAAAAGCAAAAAATTTTAAAACAGGATAAACTAACTTATACAAAACTGCAATAACAACCGCTAAAACAAAGGCAGTTTCCAGATTAGCTAGATACACCTGAGGCCATAAGAATTGACACATCTTGTACAGAGTAAAAGCTTCAATCATTAATCGAATCAGCCGGTACATCATGATTCTTCATCCTCCACTTTTTGGGCCTTCCGAATTCCTTTACGATTAAGGTCTCGATACATAGGCTCTTCTGATTCCCTTTTCTTTTTTTGATATTCTTGATCTTGGTAACGCCCCTTGACCTCTTGTACGCTTTCTCTAGGAATCAGTACCGCTAGGAGAGTATACAAAGCGCCTATGATTAAAGCATGCCGAGAGAATAACAGGCTTACTATTATAAAACCTCTTAACCAAATCGATGGAAAGCCAAAATATTGAGCAATCCCTCCACAAACTCCTTCTAATACAGAATCTGTTAACGAACGTCTTAACTGTTTTTTAGGCATATTATTCCTCCTTTTCCTGCTTACCTTTCTCATAAGATTACTCTTATTTTATCATATGTCCTTTAGAAGGGGAGAGTGTCCCCCTTTCTTTAGGGAATTTTATGAGTCTAATCCTACCCAACGGCAGCAACTTCCCTGAGGCGTCATTCGGACTTGTAATTGGACAGGAAGTTCTTGCTTCAACTCTTCTCGATGAGAAATAAGTCCAATTAAGCGTCCACTCTGCTGATGCAAATCAACCAAGGTATCCATGGCTTTTTGTAAATTTTCTTGATCCAAAGTTCCAAAACCTTCATCAATAAAAAGCATACCAACTTCTACTACCCCTGCCTGTTCTTGAATGATATCACTCAATCCCAAAGCGAGAGATAGAGCCGCTTGAAAACTTTCTCCGCCTGAAAGGGAATGAACACTGCGCTCACTCGCGCTGTATGCATCATAAACGTTCAAATTTAATCCCTTCGCCTGATTGCCTCCAATCTTTTCATCTGCTCGACGAAACAGATATTGCCCACTCGTCATCCGATAAAAATGGCGATTCGCCCTTTCAAGAATTCGATCAAAATACACGCCTAAAAAATAACGTTCAAAAGAAATTCTTTGACTTTGATTTAATTCCCCATTGGCTACTTCACTAAGCGTTTTTAATTGTCCATAAGCTTTCTCCTGACCATGGTAAGTGGCTTGCAAGTGATGAAATTGTTTAAGGGCTTCCTCCAATCGAATAATGAAATGTTCCGCTTGATCCACTTGTCCTTTTAGTTGGCTCACTTTTTTTCGATCTTGTCCTAATTCTTCTTGATAAGTAGCTAAAGTGCCTTGAACATGATAGTCTTGAAGAGATTTTTGATTTATCTTTTGACGTTGCTCTAATTCATAGACTTGATGCGAATAGGCAGACAAGCCCCTTTCTACCGCTGCCCAATCTTCCGTCAGTTCATGTAAAGCTTTCACTTCTTCTTCCTGGAGTTTGACCTTCTTTAAACCTTTTGAAATATCCTGAGCGAAAGAAAGTTGGGTATCTCGATTGAACGATAAAGCTTGATCCAAATAATCTTTCTGTGCCTTTAAAACGACTTCTTCTTTTGCTAACGTATGATCCTTATTTTGTAAGGCTTCCTTTTTATCCAAATAAAGTTTTTTCTGGGTTTGAATTTGGAGCAATTTGTCCTGTAAGGATTGTCTTCCTTCACCCGATAGCTTCTTCTTTAGAGTCATTAAATGCGCATACTTTCTGTCTTTTTCTTCTCGTCTTGCTTGACTTTGCCCTTGCAAACGCTCATAGCGCTGTTGGCAGGTCTTCGCTTCTTCTTGAAGTCTTTGATAGGCTGCTTCTAACTTCTTGCGTTCTTGAACGCCTTTCTGTGCTTGCTGAATTTTTTCTTCTATATTCTCTACAGCCTTCCACGCTTGCTCTTGGTCTTTCTTTATTTCTTCTTCGCTTTTAGAAAAACTTTTACTCTCTACTCTTCCTTTCAAGCGTTGAAGGACTTCTGCTTGTTCTTGATAAGCTACTTGCGCTTCTTTCATCCGCCTTTCTGCTTGATCTACATTCTCCGCTCTCACTGTTTCTTCTACTAATTGAGCAGGACGTGGATGTGTCCGGCTACCACATACCTGACAAGGTTCGCCCTCTGTCAAGTCTTCCGCCATGATTCCCGCTAAATTCCGCTGGTAAATCTGCTTCAATCGGACATACTTCTGCGCTTCCTGCTTAAAATTAACTTCTTTTTGTTGAAAAAGTTCCAAACTTTTTTGATATTTTTTTTGATCCGTAATTGCTTCGTAATAAGCCTGTAATTCTTCATCTAAGGTCTGACAAGTAGATCGGGCTTCTTGCAGAGAGAGAGGCAAAGTGCGAGACAGCTGCTCTTGTTCTTCTAACTGTTGAAGTGATTGGTCCCAGTTTTTCATTTGCTGCTGATAAACAGCCAAAGTTTCTTGAAGCTTTGTTGCTTCTTCTTCATCTCCTTGAAGTAACTGATCTAACTTTCCTACTTCTAAAGATTCATCATGGTAAGCTTCCCATTGACGCAAGTCTTCTTGCCATCTTTTTTCTTCTTGTTCTAATTGAGACAAACTCTCTAACCGGTCACCCCACGCCTGCTTATCCTTCCTTTGCTCAGCCTGGGCGACCTCATGTCTTTCTTGACGTTGCTTCCACTTTTGAAGATCAGCTTGTAAGCCTTCCTCTTCCTTTTCAACCCTCTCCTTCTCCCTCAAACGTTGGTAAAGCGCTTGGGTATTTTGATAGATTTGATAGCGCCTGTTTTCTTCTTGGTACCACTCCTTCTTCTCATCTAAAGTAAGTGAATCTGACTGAATTTTGGACGCCTCCTCCAAAATTTGAAGGCATTTTTCTTTATAGTTACAAGTTTGGAGAAGGTCATCTAAAGTTGCTTGAAGTTTCTCTTTCTTTTCTTGCTCTTGGCCAAGAGAAGTGGTTGCTTGATCAAATAAAGTTTCCAGATTTTCCCCAACTTTTCCCTGAGAAGAACTTTCCTGCAGAATCGTTTTCAAATGATCACTAACCAAAGTCATTTGTTTTTGTAAAGCGGTTAAGTCTTGTTTAATACTGTTATAATCTTCTTTCAGATTACCTTGAAAGACGTTGAGTTTTTCTGTATGAAAGATCTTTCTAAAAAGAGCTTCTTTCTCTCGACTCGAAGCTTCCAGCAACGTTTTAAATTCTCCTTGGGGTAATAAAACGATCTGGGTAAATTGATCCTTACTCAACCCCAGAATCTTCTCTATCTTTTGATTGAGCTCTTTATTTTTTCCTTTGATAAGCTGCCCATCACACATCACTTCAATGATTTCACTTGGATACTTTTTACTGCGCCCCTTTACCGCAGATGGCCCCTGCTGGCTAGGCTGCCGGTAGATTTCATATTGATGAGTGCCTTGCATAAAAGTTACCCGAACATAAGCCAAGTCCTGATCTGTGGCATAACGAGATTTCAATTCCCGCACTTCACGCGAACTTCCACTAGCGACCCCATACAGACCGTAAATTAAGGCATCGAAAATCGTCGTCTTTCCCGCTCCGGTGTCTCCACTAATCATAAATAAGCCATAACTGCTCACCCGATCAAATCGAAGGATAGTCTTTTGACGATAAGATCCAAAAGCATTCAATTCTAAACTGGCTAGTCGCATGACTCTCCCTCACTCTCTTCGGCTTCTTTCCAAGCTTTTTTGACATATTCCCATTGTTTTACGGTGATCTCTTGCCCGAGGACCTCTTGATAAAAGCTACCAAAAGTTTCTAAAGGCGTTTTCATCACCTTTTCCACTTGTAAATATCGAGTCACTTCCTGCAACTTTTCCTCTTGATAGAGAGAAGGATATTCTAAACTCATCACATGAGGATAATTTCCCCGTAATCGATTCATTCCCTCATGAATCGGATGGGCATCTTCCAACTCAAAATACACATAGTCTTCACTCTTATGCCTCATGGCTTCCTCAAAAGTTGTTGCATAGACTCTTAAATCATGTATCGGTTGAATCGGACATTTCTTGACATTGATAGCTGTTTTGGTCAAATCAATTTCCAAATAATGCTTATGGTGATTAGCTTCTGACTTCGAATACTTCAGAGGAGAGCCACTGTATCTCACCCGATCTGATTTCACTTTCTGTCCGCCATGAAGATGACCTAAAGCGACGTAATCAAAACCTTCAAAAACCTCTAAAGGAACATACTCTGTCATTCCAATACTCAACGGACGTTCAGAATCCGAATAGATGAGGCCGCCTCTTTCATCTTCTAAAGAATCAGCAGTCACATAGCCGTGATAAACGACAATGTTCAATCGATCAGGGTTCCACACCGAGCGAATCGCTTCCACTTGTTTCTGAGCAGCCTTTTGCAGACTCGTAATCGAAGAATCTTGATAGATTTCACGAATAAATCCATGTTCAGAAAAAGGCAACAAATAAATATCCGCTTCTCCTATCTGCACACACTCGGGTTGTTTTTGGGGCAAGCCTGCCAGATACACGCCCGCTTTTTGATAGGCAGCTTTTCCATAAGCGATCCTTTCCCCTGCATCATGGTTACCACTCATGACACACACTGGCATGGGTAATTCATTCATCATTCTCTCCAGCAATTGATCAGCAGCTCTAACCGTCTCACGATTAGGCAAAGAGCGATCATAAAAATCCCCCGCAATGATAACCACATCCGCAGAGCTCGTCTTCCATTCATCAATTAGTCGATTAAAAACAATTACTTGATCAGCTAACATTGACCGTTCATTGACAATCTTTCCTAAATGCCAATCTGAACTATGAATGATTTTCATCAACATTCCCTCTTCCTAAAAAAGGGGGCAAAATCCCCTTTTTTTCTCTACGCTTTCTTCTTATGAGAAGATGAAGTGAGTAAAGGTTTCAAATACTGACCGGTATAAGAAGCAGCTACTTGACTGACTTCCTCTGGTGTCCCTTGAACAAGTAAGCTGCCGCCTTTTTCGCCACCTTCTGGGCCTAAATCTACGACATAATCTGCCGATTTGATCACATCCAAATTATGTTCAATCACCAAAACCGTGTTTCCTTCTTCTACCAAGCGCTGTAAAACTGCTAGCAATCGTTTAATATCATGGACATGGAGACCTGTCGTCGGTTCATCCAAAATATACAAGGTCCGTCCGGTCGCTACACGTTGTAATTCACTCGCCAATTTCATTCTTTGAGCTTCTCCCCCAGACAAAGTAGGCGCAGGTTGTCCCAAGGTGACATAGCCTAGCCCCACATCGACAATCGCTTGCAATTTGCGTTGAATTCTAGGGATTGCTTTAAAGAATTCCAAAGCTTCTTCAATTTTTAAATCCAATACTTCCGCAATATTCTTTCCCTTATAGCGGACTTCCAAAGTTTCTGCATTATACCGCGTCCCTTTGCAGACTTCACAAGGGACAAAGATATCCGGCAAGAAATTCATCTCAACCTTTACAATTCCATCTCCCTTGCAAGCTTCACATCGGCCCCCCTTCGTATTAAAACTAAAGCGACCTTTTTGATAGCCACGCAATTTGGCTTCATTGGTTTGAGCAAACAAATCTCGAATGTCGTCAAAAACACTCGTATAAGTCGCTGGATTAGATCTTGGTGTTCGGCCGATAGGACTCTGATCGATAGCGATCACTTTATCTAAATCCTCAAAGCCTTCAATGGACTGGACTTTCCCTGGGAAAACTTGCGCATGATTCAATTCTCTTAGTAGGTACTTTTTAATAATTTCATTGACTAAAGTCGATTTTCCTGAGCCGGATACCCCACTAATGACATTGAAACATCCCAAAGGGAAGTCAACATCTATTCCCTTAAGGTTGTTTTCTTGAGCTTTTCGAACATGTAACCAGCCTTTATCATGAGGGCGTCTACTTGTAGGAACTTCTATTTGGAGCTTGCCGCTGAGGTATTGTCCCGTTAAAGATTCGGAAGACTTAGCCACTTCTTCCGGTGTTCCAGAAGCAACCACTTCTCCTCCGTGTTCTCCTGCGCCTGGCCCCATATCAATTAAGTAATCACTCGCCCGCATGGTCTCCTCGTCATGTTCCACCACAATCAAAGTGTTGCCTAGGTCTCTCATCCGTTTCAAAGACTTAATTAAGCGATCATTATCCCTTTGATGCAAACCAATAGAGGGTTCATCTAAGACATACATAATTCCTGATAAATTAGATCCAATCTGCGTAGCTAATCGAATTCTTTGAGCCTCTCCTCCTGAGAGAGTGCCTGCTGAACGATCCAAAGTCAAGTAATCCAAGCCTACTTCTTCCAAGAAATGCAACCGGGCTTGCAACTCTTCTAAAATAGGATGGGCAATGTGTTCATCTTGCTTAGTTAAATGTAAAGTCGTTAAGAATTGAATCACTTGTACAATCGATAAGGCAGTAACTTCAGAGATATCTTTTCCTTCTACTTTTACCGATAAAGCCCTCGCATTTAATCTCTTTCCCTGACAAGACACACAAGGGAGTTCTGCCATATACCGTCCCATCACTTCCCGCATCCGATGGCTGACGGTCTGTTGATATCGGCGAGCGACATTTGTCATCACCCCTTCGAAAGGCATATTCTTATCAGTCACCTTGCCAAAATCATTCGCATATTGGAAATGAAATACCTGATCATCCTCTGACCCATATAACAACAATTGCTGTTGGCCTTCTGTTAATTTTTCAAAAGGCTGATCCATTGGAATATGAAAAGCCTCACAGGCTTGCTGCAACATCGCTGGATAAAATCCGCTCGATTTAGAATTCCAAGGAACTAAAGCTCCCTCCTCTAAAGTCTTTGAAGGATCTGGGACAACCGCGGCTTTATTCACCTTCATTTTTGAACCAATGCCATCACATTCTGGACATCTCCCAAACGGCGCATTAAATGAAAACAAACGCGGCTCTATTTTTCCAACTGTAAATCCACATAAAGGACAAGCATAGTGTTCAGAAAAAAGGATCTCTTCTCCCTCAATCACATCTACTAAGGCATAGCCTTCTGTTAGTCGAAGCGCCGTTTCTAAAGAATCAGCGAGTCGGGCGCGAATCCCTTCTTTGAGCACAATACGATCTACCACTACATCAATATTATGTTTTTGTGCCTTATTTAAGGAAGGCAAATCTCCTATATCACATAATTCACCATCAATTCGAACTCTCACATAGCCTAATTGTTGGATTTTTTCTAAAAGGCGCTTATGTTGGCCTTTCTTTCCGTACACAACAGGTGCTAAAATCTGAAGTCGACTACGTTCAGGTAAAGCCAATACTCTCTCTAACATCTGATCCAAAGATTGACTTTCAATGGGCCGATGATCTGTTGGGCATACTGGATGACCTACACGGGCATAAAGCAACCGTAAATAATCGTTAACTTCTGTAATCGTTCCAACCGTCGAACGCGGATTGCGATTCGTCGTCTTCTGATCAATCGAAATTGCTGGACTCAATCCTTCAATACTATCCACATCCGCTCGTTTGACATTCCCTAAAAATTGGCGTGCAAAAGCAGATAAACTTTCCACATAGCGTCTCTGCCCCTCAGCATATAAGGTATCAAAAGCCAGAGAACTTTTCCCTGAACCAGATAAACCCGTAATCACTACAAATTGATTTCTAGGAATAGTCACATCAATTCCCTTCAAATTATGTGACCGTGCTCCCCGCACGACAATCTCTTCTTTCAAAACTGTCCCTCCTTACTAACAGACGTTCATCAAACAAACGTTCTTAGGGGTATTCTACCATAATTCCCCCTTCTCCTAAACGAAAAGCTTCTCTCCTCTTAAATTCAAAAAACAGATCTCCCTAACAAAAGAAAGATCTGTTTTCTATATTTTTTAAGCTAATTCTATTTTTTAATGAAATCCAAGGCTTCTTGTAAATGGTTTTTAACTTTATTGACGCCTAAAACTTCCATCATCAAGCCAATCGAAGGCCCATGTTCAGAACCGGAAGTTGCTACACGAAGAGGCATGTAGAGATTCTTTCCTTTAATACCGGTATCTTTTTGAACTTGCTTAATGGCAGCCATCACTTGTTTTTCTTCAAACGGTACAATGGTATCTAACTTACTTTGGAAATCTTCAAGAACAGTCACTGCGGTTTCTTCATGAAGAATTTCTTGTCCTCTCTCATCAAAAGTTACATGATCTTTGAAGAAGAGCTCTGATAAATCAACGATTTCATGAGCATAACTCATTTCGTCCTTGTAAAGGGAAATCAATTTCTTTGTCCACTCTAATTCTTTTTGACCGGCTTCTTTGCTGATCCGTCCAGCGGCTTGAAGTTGAGGAAGAGCTAATTGGGCAACTTCTTCTTCTGTGGCCTTCTTCATGTAACGGTTATTGATCCATTGTAATTTCTTGTTATCAAATGCAGCAGGAGAACGGCTCAAGCGATTCGGGTCAAACATTTCAATAAATTCTTTAGGTGAGAAGATTTCTTCTTCCCCTTTTGGTGACCAGCCCAATAAAGCAATAAAATTAAACATAGCTTCTGGTAAGTAACCTAAGTCCCGGTATTGTTCAATGAATTGAAGAATTGATCCATCACGTTTCGATAATTTCTTACCTGTTTCTGAATTTGTAATCAAACTCATATGGCCAAAGTGTGGATGTTTCCAACCAAACGCATCATAAATCATCATTTGTTTAGGCGTATTGGCAATGTGATCATCCCCACGTAAAACATGTGTGATCTCCATTAAATGGTCATCAATAACAACGGCAAAATTATAGGTAGGAATCCCATCATTCTTCAAAATAACGAAGTCGCCACCAACATCTTCTCCGTGAATAGTAATGGTTCCTTTTACCATATCTTCAAAAGTATAGGTAGAGTTGTCCGGAATACGGAAGCGTACTGTTTCTGGACGGCCTTCCTTTCTTGCTTGATCAATTTCTTCTGGCGTACGGTCCCGCCATTTACCAGAGTAACCAGGGGTTTGGCCGTTTGCTTTTTGTTCTTCGCGTTCTGCTGCTAATTCTTCTGGCGTGTCAAAAGCATAGTAAGCGGCGCCTGATTCGATCAATTGATCAATGTATTTTCTATAGATGTCATTACGTTCAGATTGGCGGTAAGGCCCATATTGTCCTGGATTTTCAGGAGATTCATCCCAATCCAATCCTAACCATTTCAAGTTTTCTAATTGACTTTTTTCACCGTCTTTAACATTCCTTTTTTGGTCAGTATCTTCAATTCGAATAATGAAGTCTCCACCCACGTGACGAGCAAATAAATAATTAAAGAGAGCCGTTCGTGCATTTCCAATATGTAAATATCCCGTTGGACTTGGCGCATAACGCACTCTAATCTTATCTGACATAAAATTGCATCTCCTCATTGTACTTAAAATTCAATCGTTCCTATTCTATCATACCTTTCCATGTTTTTAAAACAATCCATTAAAAATCCCCTTATTCAATAAAAAAAGTCCTTACTAGATGCCCAGTAAGAACTTTCTCGTTTAATATTTGGCTTTTTTATTTCAAAGTCACCGTACAAACAATATCACTAACTTGAACATGCCCAGATGCTTCATAATCTAAGTTAGCTATTTTATCTTGGCCATTCGTAAAAACTAAAGCACAGGTCGTTGAAGCTTCTTCTGACTGACGAATCATTTCCACATCCATTGTGGATAGTAAGTCTCCCACTTCTACACGATCGCCTTCTTTTACATTGGAAGAGAATGGTTTTCCTTCAAGGTTTACCGTATCAAACCCTAAATGAAGGAGGACTTCTATTCCGTCATCTGTTGTAATTCCAATGGCATGCTTAGTTGGGAAAACAGTATTCACTCTGCCAGCTATAGGGGCTTTTACTCTGCCATCCGTTGGTTCTAAGGCAAAACCATCTCCTAACATTTTTTGAGCAAAGACAGGGTCACTAACTTCTTCTAGTGGAACAAAATCTCCCTCAACAAAAGCTCTTACGTTCACTTTTTTAGGTTCTTCTTTCTTTCTCTTTAAGAATTCAAACATTTGCTTCTCTCCTTTTTATTGGTCCTAAACAATCGTTTCTTATCTGAAAAGATTTAAACATATCGTCAGAACAAATCTTTGCTAATGAAATCGGTTGCTTCCCTATTATTTTACCTGAATTAGAGAAAATACCACACATCATTTTGAGTAAAATTTTTCTTTTTAAAGACTCTGGCTTACTTTCTTCACACTCAAATATTTACATTTCTATTAATCATTTTTTAATACCGCATAAATTTATTGAATATGGTTCTATAAAATAAATAACCCCTTAACTCAAGTAGCTAAGGAGTTAAAATATTATTATTTTTATTTTCTTTCCTTAACAGGTAACTCTTTGTAACTTATAAGCTGGATATGATTTTGTTTTACCCATAATTTGATAACTTCATTATTAAAAAGGTTGGCATCTATGCATCTACCAATAGTCAAACTAGATTTTTTTAATAATCCAAAATCTACATAGCCTGGGTGACCTAATAACTCATACGTGCGATTAGACTCAATACTTTCTTTTGAAAAATTTAAAATTAACTCATCAGCATTTTGTATTTTTGGATATAAACAACATTTATGCGGAATTTCGTAATTCGTGCGATAACATATTTTCTCTTTTTTAGAAATATGTGTTAATTCTCTAATAGGCACTTTATATTTCACGGCTAGATCTTGAAGCACCTTTTCTCCTCCAGGCACTGCTTCTATGCCATGATGCGAATTAATATGATCTGGAATCTTGCCTGTTAATTGAATAAAGCGATTTATTTGAGCTTCACATTCTTTTTTTAACTCTTCTTCATTTATTTCTGATTGATCCGCAATTAAAATTCGCTTATTAAATGCTCCATTCAACTGAGTGATAGTATTCAAATGTTCGAGTATAGGCATTCCAACTGTAACATTCAAATGGATACCTAAAGATAAAGCAGAATTCTTTTTCCACATTCTCACCGCCTCTTCAGTATCCGGCATATTAACCATCAATGAAGCAGAAGTCATAATTCCTTTAGTATAGCTATCAATAATGGCTAAATTACATCCATGAGAAAGTCCAAAATCATCTCCATTAATAATTAAATTCATATTTACTATCCTCTATTTTCTTCTACGATGTCTTTTGATTTTTTATCATCAAACCCCAGTACAATTCCTAAAATTAATGCTAGAACAAAAGATATTCCACACCCTATCATGCCATGTACAAAATCTTTTCCAAAAGCTAATCCAGTCAAAAAATTAGTAGCTCCAAAGAAATAAATACTTACATGCAACATTCCATTCACAATACCTCCAACGAAGCCTGCAATAATTTGAATCAGCATTGCCTTTTTATATCTTAATAACATCGAAAAAATAGTTGGTTCACTAATACCACCTATAATTAAAGTTACCGCGTTAGCACTTGCTATTGCTTTTTGTTCTTTCTTACATTTAATTAAATAAGCAATAGCTAATCCCATTAAGGCATAAGATCCCGATTTAGAGCCCACTAAAATAATGTTGTCATAGCCCATTGTTGCAATCATTGTTGTAGCTAATGCAATTAAGGCTTGATGCATTCCAGTAGCTACTAAAAAATACCAAGCAGCTCCAATTAACCCAATCGCTAATGCTCCTACTAAATTATATAAAGAAGTAAAGAAATCAGCTAATAATTTACCTAATAAATTAGCTAACGGTCCGAGTATACAAAGCGCTAATGGTAACATAACTAATACAGTACAAGCAGGGACAAGAATAATTTTTAATGATCTTGGACAGTGCTTATCAAAAAAGTAGTAAACATATGACATTACCCAAACAATTAATATACTTGGTAAAAATTGGGAAGAATAATTAACTAATGTCATAGGAATTCCATATACAGAAAATGAAGCTCCTTTAGTTACTAACGCTATTAAGTTAGGGTGAATTAAAATAGCCCCTAACAATAAAGCGATAGGCGTCGATGTATTAAATTTTTTAGATGCCGCCCAAGCTACAAAAATAGGGAAAAAGTAAAAGCCACTATTTCCGACAAAAGTTAATAAAGTCATTAACGGCGAGGTGGCTGGTAAAAGATTAAGCATTCCTTTTCCCAACACAGCCGTAATTAACTTAATAATCCCTGATACGGTAATAATTGGCAAAATAGGTGTAATACATCCGGAAACAACATCAATAAGAATGTTAGGTAAATCTTTTATTTTTTCTGACAGGCTTCGCTTGTCGTTGCAAGGCAATTCTGTAGTTTGGTCTTCTATTTTTGTAATAGAAACAAAGTGTTTATATACTTTATCCACATTTTGACCAATAATAATTTGAAATTGCCCTGCAGAAAATTGACACCCTAAAACATTTTTAATATTTCTAATATTTGTTTGATTAACTAAACTTCTATCTTTTAAATTAAATCGTAATCTTGTCATGCAGTGGGTTACTGAAATAATATTATCTTTTCCTCCAATATCGGATAAAATTTCATTACATGTTTGCTCATAACTCTCCATAGCAAATTTCCTCCTAAAAAATAAAACCTAACTAAATTAAGTCAACTAATTTAGTTAGGTTATGCGCTTCTAAAGCTTACAATCCTTCTCTATCATAAAGTCTATTAATATGTAATATCAGATAAAGTAAATTTTCGTCATTTAATTTACAATTTAAATTACTTTCCAAATAATCACTAACAACCCTTACACATCTATAAACATCCTTAAAATCTCTCTTCATCTGATAAAAGAGTTTCTCACTGCTCTGATTTAACGTTCTTTGTTGATCTTTACATTTTATTAAATATTGAAGATGCATAACAAAACGTTCATAAGTAAAACTTTCTCGATCAATTACTATATCTAACTGATCTTCTATTAAAAAAGTAATATTATCTATTAATTTGGACATTTTATCCTTTTTTATTATTTTATTAGTCATAACTTGTGCATTAATAAAATGCATTGCTATATTAAATTTCTCTTCCATAGGCAGTCTAACATTTAAACGCCGTTCAATTAATTTCATTGTCCAATCTGACAACTTCAACTCTTTTTCATACAACCGCTTCAGTTCAAAAGCTAGCGGATTTCCAATGATTATACCCTGTCTACTTCTATATATAGCAAAATGTAAATGATCTGCTAATACAAACGCAAAAGAATCACTAATATCCGTCTTTAAATATACCTTTGCTTTATCCACTATTTCAACCGATACTTGAAACAAGTCTTCAGAAACTTCATCCATTAAAGCAACTATAGAAGGATTAATATCATAAAAGGTTCTGTCCACCAAAGTCAAATCTTCCAACTCATAAGGTGTTTTTTTAAAACCTATTCCCTTTCCCAAGGCAATCAGTTCATTATTACTAGAGTCTAAACAAATAGCAACATTATTATTTATTTTCTTTATTACCTTCATTCTGTACTATCCTTTTAAAAGTCAACAACTACATATTTACTTTCGGTGATGCCTTAGAATAAAGTTACAATCCTAATAAATATTTTCTAATAAAGCAATATGTGCACGCTTTCATTATACTCCAAAAATTTTCCCTGTACACATTTTTCTTATACATCTCCAATTATTTAACATGACTTTTTCTTTTTAAAGACTCTGGCTTACTTTCTTCACACTCAAATATTTATTCCTTAAAATTAAACTTTCCCATTGACAGAAACCGCTTACTCTTGTATTCTTAAAGTACACGGGGAGCTGGTAAACCAGCTGAGAGGGAAGTGCGACTTCCGACCCACGAACCTGATACGGATAATGCCGGCGTAGGAACAATAAAGTGAAAGATCTGGCAACCGTATAGGGTTGTCTTTTTTGTTTTTAGTCACACTACTTTAGAAAGGAAATGTTCAATGACTCAATCATCCGCTTTATTTGATGGCTACGCTAACGCTTACGATCAATGGTTTATCACCAATGACAAAGTTTTTGTCAGTGAATTAAAGCTACTCCATCACTGTTTAAAAGATATCCCTCACGATAAAATTTTATCAATAGGATGTGGAAGCGGGCTATTTGAAGCTGCACTGCAAAAAGAATACGGCATCACCGTCGAAGAAGGTGTAGAACCTTCCACAGATATGGCTGATATCGCTAAAAAAAGAGGCCTTCATGTCACCATTGGCGATGCCCAAACCACTTCTCTTCCAAAAGAAACTTATGACATTGTTTATCTCAATGGGTGTTCTACCTACATTCCTGATTTAAAAACAGCCTATCAAAATTGCTTCAGCTCTGTTAAACCAGGCGGTCATATGATCCTACTCGACGTTCCAACTGAAAGTGCTTATGGAATTCTTTACAGCTTTGCACATTTTGCTGGAAGCTATGATGATCCTGTCTTCAAACGTATTGCCCCAAGTCTCCCATATCCTATCGAACTCGTTCATTCAGGGATTTTCTATACAACTCCTGAAAAAGAAGACATCGTCAGAGATTATCTTCCAGTCCAATCTATTCACTACTATCAAACCCTAGTGAATGATCCTATTTATACTAACGACACCATTGAAGACCCTGTCGAAGGGTATGGAAAAGGTGGATACGTTGCCATGATCATAGAAAAATAGAGAATCCTTTCTATTTACTCCTTTCAAAATAAAAACCTAACTCTAAAAGCTACTCCTTCTACTTTTAAACAAGTAGACAGAGTAGCTTTTTGGGGCTTCTAGTTATTCAGCTGCTAAATCCAATTGATCATGTAGAGCAGGGTTAGTCATCAATTGATCCACATCTTTATCCCCACATCCTGACAAATTCACCAAAAAATCCTGTATTAGTCATTGTTATTCTCTCCTTTCAATACTTATATTCCTACAGATCTAGAAGCCGAATGCCAATGAGACTACAAAAAAGCCGCATAAGTGCTATGCGGCTGCTTTTAGGGTTCACATCTGGCATAGACTCCCTTTTAATTGAGCACGTCAATAAAGTGAGCCTAACCGATGAAAGTTACCTCACTTAACTATTGCCAGATTTGCCAATCTGTCATTTGAAACTTCATGATGTGATCTTCTTACTTGTTTTTGATTGTCATTATTTTACAAAATAGTCCTCACCTTCCTCAATAAAACAACTGACGGATATTTTCGATCGTGGGTGATGGTCTGAAACTCATATGAAGAAGAATGAGCTAAATAGTTTCTAACTTTCTTCATTTAAGGTAACTGTACAGACAATATCGCCAGCTTTGACACGCCCAAATACTTCATACTCCAAAATAGCACCTTTTTCTGTACCATTCACAAAGACTAAAGCACAAGTAATATCTACATTTTCAGCTGAACGAATCGCTTCGATATCCATAGTGGACAAAAGGTCGCCTACCTCTACTTTATCTCCTACTTTCACATTTGACCGAAAAGGCCTTCCTCCTAATTCTACCGTATTAAATCCTAAATGAAGTAAGATTTGTAAGTCCTCCTTAGTCTTCATTCCGATCATATGATGGGGTGGAAATACAAGAGTTATCTCTCCTTCCAAAGGAGATTTTACTCGACCGTCTAAAGGTCTTAAAGCAAAGCCATCACCTAGTACCTTTTTAGAAAATCTCGGATCACTCACTTGATCAAGTGGGATAAATTCCCCAGCTACAAACGCTCTCACACTTATTCTCTTTTTGGATACACCCATTTTACCAATCTCCTTTTTGCCTACTTGTTTGATTGATATATTCCATCACAATTCTCTACTTATATTCTACCTTAAAACTGTTTACTCCGCTTGATGAATAGAACGATTCCAATAAAAAAGGATGAAGATCCTCCTAATTAGAGGATTAGCTTCATCCAAATTAAAAAGAAAGCTTTTATTTTTTAGGTAAGATTAATTCATCCTCTCCATGTTCCCCTTGAATTTCAATAATGAGGCCGTGAGGCAAACAAACAGAAATATCTCCTGGTTCATTAATCCAGCCCGTACGCACTGCTATTTGGTAAGGTGAATTATCTTCTTTGTCTCTAATGTATTCTCCGTCTTGTTCAATAATATTATACTCTCCCTCATGAGGATAATAAGTTTTTTCAATATGACCAGCATCTTCAGATAAAATAAACCGATCTACTTCTTCTCCATCAATTTTTACAATAGCTACCGGTGCATCCACCTTATCCGTATAAATAAAAGTAGTGATAAATAATGGGGTGAAAGACAACACGAGTGCTATCCCTATAAACAGAAAATCCCATGGTTTAAAGGTTTTAAATAACTGCTTCATGTGTTTTTTCTCATCCTAACTCTTAAATAATGTCACTAACCCCATTAAAATCACATAAAATCCTGCTAAAATAATATAATTCTGAATAGTATTAAAAAATAGCTTTGGATCCTCAGAATGTTGCGTTAATTGGTAGATCTTTTTCAATGAGAATGGTAACCCTAGAAAAGCGATTAAGCACCACCAAGGTAACCATCCAATAAATATAAAGCTTCCAAAAGATAGCCAAGCAAGCAAACCTAAAAACAAATAAAGATTTTCACTTTGCTTTCTACCTAAGTAATAGACTAGAGTATATCGATCATTTTTAATATCTGTTTCCAAATCTCTTAAATTATTAGCTAACATGATATTAGATGTCAAACATACTAAAGGGAAGCTCATCCAAAATATTTTGAAAAAATTCCCCCAATTAAACATTACAGATACTGCTTGTCCAGTCCATTCACTCGTTAATAAATTTTGAAAATTCGAGGCATAAATAGCCAAATACACAATACCAAATCCCATAGTTATTCCAGAAAATAATTCTCCAAATGGCGTTCGAGAAATAGGAACAGGTCCGAAAGTATAAACAATACCAATGAAGAAGCAAACTCCTCCCATGAAAATTAACATTTTATCAGTTCTTAAAACTAAACTAATCGAAAAAAGAAGAGAGAGCGCTAAAAGTGAAAAAATAACTAAACTTGCCCATCTTAATGATAGACCTTCTCGTCCAATGACATTTCCTTTTCTTTTATAGGTATTATCCACCGCTTTAACATAATCCATCGTATTGTTAATAGCTGTTGTACACATATCAAATAATAAAGCAGCAATAAAAAATAAAAGACTATTTAAAAAGTTGAAATGATTAAAGTAGTACGATGCCCAAAAGAATCCAATAATCATCGGGAAAAAACTTGCTATTTTAGTTTTTAATTCCACAAATTCCAAAAATATTTTCAATTTATCATTCATTGTAATTGATACTCCTTATGGTTCACTTTAAAATGTCCCTTTAAGCCGTCTGTAACATACACTTTATGGTCTTTTGTAATAAATACAGCTTCTACACCATCTAGCTGATTAATAAACGCCATACCGTCTTCCAACCCGTATAGAAAGGCACTAGTTGATAAAGCATCTCCGTTCACAGATGTCTTTGAAAAAATAGTCACTCCTGACAAATTATTTTCAACAGGGTATCCCGTTTGGGGATTTAAGATATGATGATACTTCTTATCCCCCACCTGTAAATATTGCTCATAGATACCAGAAGTTACGACAGAACTATCTTTTACACGTTCACTTCCAATAGTATCTCCCCGCGTTTCATCAGGATTTTGAATTCCTATTCTCCAACCTTCACTATTAGAAGGAGATGTTCCTAAAACTAAAACGTTTCCTCCCAAATTAACAATAGCCGATCGAACTCCATGACGCTGCATAATAGCTTTTATTCCGTCTGCTATATATCCTTTAGAAATAGCTCCTAATTCAATAGCCATTCCTTTCTCTAATAACTCTACAGTATGCTCTTCTTCATTCAATTTCACTTTTTTATAATCAATTTTTTTTAAAGCTTCTTTGATTTCCCAATCTTCCGGCTTTCTAGCATCTTCTGATCCAATACGCCACAATCGAACAACTGCACCGATTGTAATATCTAATCTGCCATTCGTTTTTTCAGCATACTCGCATCCTTTTTTAATAACATCAAAGGCTGCATCCCCCACTTTAACAGGGCCCTTGCCTGCATTTTCATTGATTCTATATACATCGGACCCTTCATTATAAGTTCCTAGTTGATCTTCCATGTCTTTGATATAATCAAAAGATTCACGCATAGCTTGAATAGCTTGATCTCCATCGTGGAAAATTTGAATTTGACAAGCTGTATGCAACAAACTCTCACTTCTCTCAATAGGGGTTTTGGTCACTTTTAGTTCTCTGGTTTCTTCCCCTTTGTTGGAGAAAAAGAACCAGCACCCTACCACGAGAATAACTATAAGAAATACATACCACTTACTGTGCTTCCTTAGTGAACGCTTCATTCATTTATCCTCTCTACATTCCGTGCTTCTTATCAAAGAAAGGTAGCCAATTGCTTACTAACAGGCTACCTCCTCCTCAAGAATAAAGTCGTATCATTTTAAATTTATTGGCCAGAAAAAATTCGATCTAAGAGCGGTGCCAATTGATTAACTAAATCCTCTCCAAACTCCTTTTTTGTCCTATTTTTTGCTTTTAAGACGTATAACTTAATCAGCCGTTCCACGCGATCCAAAACTTTTTCTTCATCCATTAATGTTAGTAATTCTTTTTGTTGATCTTCTGTCCATCGCTCCCTAGATTTTGGAAGGATAGTAGCTAACCGCTCTTCTCCAATTCGGTCTCTTAAGATAAGAATAGGCGCCGTATAAATTCCATTTTTTACATCCTGTAATAAAGGTTTTCCTTGGCTTTGATTCATCGACCGAAAATCCGCTAAATCATCTAGTAATTGGAAAGCTAAACCAATTTGATTACCTACATAAAAAGCTTGTTTCAATTCATGCAGATTGGATACTGAGAAATCTAATCCCGATGCACATGCTAACCCAAAGATAAGTGCTGTCTTTCCTTGTATTCGTTTCAAATATTGTCTAAAAGAGCCATGCAAGTTATAACGATCTAATTCTTGGCGAATTTCTCCACGTAAAATACCTTCTATTCCGTATTTCGTAGTCAAAGAGAAATCCGCTTTTACATAATTCTTCAAAAAAAGTCTACCTGCATAGGCCAAAAGATAGTCTCCAGCATAAATCGCTATTCGATTACTTTTCTCAACTTGTAAAGTCGTAATACCTCTTCTTTCGGGAGATAAATCAATCACATCATCGTGAACTAATGTGGCTAAATGTAATATTTCAAGAGCTGCTGCTTTTTCAAAAACAGAAGATCTATCTTCGTTTTGATGGGCTGAAAAAATTAAACACAATCCACTCCGCAAGTATTTTCCACCGGCATCAATATATTGATCAATCTTTGCTTGAATATCCGGGACACTTACTTTTAATTGGGTATGCATTAAAGATCTCACTGCAAAAAGATCTGCATTGATCTTAGGATATTCTTCCCATATAGGATGAAGAAACGCTTCTCTTTTTACTTTTTGCTCCTGACATTCACTCAATGCTCTGCCACTCACTTTCTTTATTCTTGCAGATCATTATATCGACATTTAATCTTACCATAAATCCAATGATCCAAATGTTTTCCTATCCATGGCTGTAGCCAATGATCCACTCCAAATGCGCGACCAGAACCACCCATTAAAGCCAAAG
>QWCD01027973.1_pt1 | contig 64667 bp, 51 predicted proteins | sample 1972461 | NCBI WGS metagenome assembly QWCD01 (sample SAMN09866717, study PRJNA288562) | Human vaginal metagenome isolate term4_vaginal, whole genome shotgun... | isolation source: vagina | host: Homo sapiens | place: USA: California | reverse complement strand
AACTCGTAATATTCCTAATTGGGATATTGCTGGCGTTCGTCAACTAAATTCTACTTCTGACATGAATCGTTACCATATTATGCGAAATCGTGGTTTTATGGCGCGATACTTTATGATTCATGGCGATTATCGACCATTTATGTTTGCTCTTGGAACGGCATTAACTGCTGCAAAAGAGTTTATTAGGCTTGTTGCTGTAGATCGTGAGCATATTTTAAGTGGTGTTAAAAAGCTTTTTACTGGTTGGATTGCAAGCAGAAAAATTTTGCATGATCCTAATTGGAAGCCAATGCCTCCGTTGAAATAGTGTACAAAAATTAAGTCTTAAAACATCTTAAAGAATCTTAAAACTTCTTAAAAGATAAACTAGAAGCCACCTAGCGTTTGCTAAGTGGCTTCTAGATTTTTATTTTATCTCTTTTTTCAGTGGGAGAGGTCAATTACCATTCGACCGCGAATCTTACCGCTGAGCATCTCATCGAAGATGTCGTTAATGTCTTCCATCTTGCGCATATGGCATTTTGGAACAACCTTGCCTTCAGCACCAAACTGGAACGCTTCTTCCAAATCCTTACGAGTTCCAACAAGGGATCCAACCAAGCGGATTCCGTCGAGAACAAGGCGAGGGATGCTGAGTTCCATATCTTCTGGTGGAAGACCAACAGCTGCAACAGTGCCGCCTGCTCGTACAGAGTCAACTGCGCAGTTAAAAGCAGCCTTGCTTACAGCGGTTACGACAGCGCCATGAGCGCCGCCTACCTTCTTCATAGCAAATTCAGGAACATTTTCCTTAAGTGGGTTTACGCACAAATCTGCGCCATATTCCTTAGCAAATTCAAGCTGAGCGTCGTTAACATCTACTGCGATTACGTGTGCACCAAATACGTTCTTTGCATATTGCAACGCAAGATTACCAAGACCGCCAAGGCCAAAGAGAATAAGCCATTCGCCTGGGTGTACGCCCGACTCCTTAATAGCCTTGTAGGTTGTAACACCAGCGCAAGTGATAGAGCTTGCAGGAGCTGGATCCAAGCCTTCTGGGACTTTTACAGCGTAGTCAGCTGCAACAATGCACTCTTGAGACATGCCACCATCGGCAGTGTATCCTGCATTCAAAACGCTGCGGCAAAGTGTCTCGCGGCCAGTGGTGCAATATTCGCAATGTCCGCAGCCCTTAAAGAACCATGCTACAGATGCACGGTCGCCTGGCTTTAATGTTGTAACACCAGGGCCAACTTCCTTAACAATACCAATACCTTCGTGGCCTAGAACAACGCCAGTTTTATCGCCAAAATCTTGGTTCTTAACGTGAAGATCTGTGTGGCATACGCCGCAGCATTCCATGTCGAGCAACGCTTCGCCAAATTCCAATGGACGAAGTTCCTTCTCTACAACCTGAGCCTTCTTATCTTTGGTTGCAACAATAGCCTTCATAGAAACCTCCTTGTTCTATGCTTCATTTTAAAAACACTGATTTTTCAGTTTTCTTTTACCTGTTTGGTAAAAGATATCTTTTATTCTACATTATTTTTACGATTTTTCATGATAAAAATCACATTTTAAGAAAAATTTTTATAAAAATTTATGGCTTAATGATAATAATTATCGTATTCAATATTTTTCTTATCGTTTTCTTATCTTTTTCTTCTGCTCAACACTCCGTAAAATCGCTTGAATACAGCAGAAAATCACTATACATTTTTTATTTTTGATTATAACTTGCATTAAACAATAAATCAGGCTACTATGGCATCTTGTTTGCGGATATAGCTTAGTTGGTAAAGCGCAACCTTGCCAAGGTTGAGACCGCGGGTTCGAGTCCCGCTGTCCGCTCCATTTGATTTCTCAGTAGATATGTCCTCATATCTACTGAGATTTTTTATTTTCTATTACATGTCTCAGCACGTATGCCAGCTTTCGGTGTTATAGTCAGCCAAAAGGGTATAGGCCAAAACTGCGTAAAGCTAAGCTGATGAATATTCTGAAAATAGAATTAGTCAGCTTAGCTTTGGACTATAAAGCAATTCTTTTTATTCAATGTGTATAACTTTTGTTAGATAATCCTTGATTTTTCGGTGAAAATTCAAGCGTTATGAATGTTTTATCCACATATTAAATTAACTCTTTTATTTTTTGCAATAAGCTGTATGCTTTACTTAAACATTAGAAAATAATGTGAAAACAAAATTAACAAATAAGGAATTAAAAAATAAATGACTTGACAAAATTTTAGGAAAGAAGGAGAGAATGAGAAATTTTTCTAACACTCTGTTATACGCAAACGACGATGATAATGAGACATTTTGGGAGGTTATTAATAGTAACTTCCCAGATCAAGTAGATCCGTCGCGGTTCCAGACTAAAGATAGAAGACCTTTTCCAGTTTATGAAGGTTTAATACCAGTTGGGTCTTCTCGCTCAATGGCAAGTTATCACGTATCATCGTGTTTCAATAATACGCATGGTAAAAAGATGTACCTATATCTTGCAATGCAAATATGCAAAGTAGCGTGCATAGTAGGTGATATTTCTCACGGCAGGCCAATATCGCCAGAGATGAAAAGAGCATTAACAAAAGAGTGTATATACAAACTCGAGAATATGTGGTACTTGATTAATGAATGCTACAAAGATAAGCATAATGAGGCAGAAGTTTCTAAGCTAAGAAGTAATCCAACAATACCGAAGATGATAAATGGAATACTGGTTTCTCCATCACAATTAGAGGCAGTTGTTTTGCTTCATATTGGAGATACAGAATATTGGACATCTTTAACACTTAGATTCATAATGGGAAAATGGGTTTGCACGTTAGCGGATATAGGTTAGGTTTTACCTAATCGTAGTTTGCATAATATGAATTTTAAGTAGTTATTGATTTAATTAAGTATGTACATGCATAAACATGTTGGATTATGTAGCTTATTTGCGTAACGCCCCTAGAATATAATTTGCATTTGCTGTTTTACTCAAGGGGTTTTCTAAATCGTTATTTGTTAAATTGTTATTTTGTAAAAAACGCCAATTTTCTGTGCATATTTTTGTATCTTCATAGTTTTGTGTTGGCATGCTTATACCGTACAATTAAGAATATGCTGCGAGAATTTTCTGTAGAAGACATTCACCCAACTAACGATGGTGACACAATTTATTCATTGCTTGCCAATAGGGCAATGCGAGACCCGCAAGGCGTGATTGCACAATGGCAAGATGACAATACTCGTCAATGGCACGATGTTAGCGCATCACAGATGCTATCCAAAGTTCGTTCTACTGCAAGAGGCTTAATTGCTCTTGGCGTTAAGCAAGGAGACAAAATCGTTATTTACTCTCCAACTTGTTACGAATGGGGTGTTGTGGACTTTGCATGCGCTTGTATTGGTGCTGTAAGCATACCTATTTACGAAACTGACTCCGCTCTTCAAGCTGCAGATATTATTTCGGAAGTAAAGCCTGTTATTGCTTTTGCAGGAGACGATGAGCATGCGCAATGCTTGGAAAGAGTTCGTCAAGACAATAAGCGAATTTCATTAAAAACGGTTTTTAACTTTAAGGCCAATGGTATTGATGCTGTTATTGATTTTGGAAAATCAATAAGCGACGATGAGCTAAATAATGCTATTAATCAAATAAAAGCAGATGATTTAGCAACTATTGTTTACACTTCTGGCTCTACTGGCAAGCCAAAGGGAGCAATGCTTACTAATAGAAACTTTACGCACATTGTTTACGCAGCATACGATGTTCTAAACGACATGTTGTATAAGCCAAGTAGAATACTTCTATTCCTTCCTCTTGCGCATTGCTTTGCAAGGTATATTCAATATGTTGCAGTTGGAGCGAACGGCGTTATTGGTTATGTTCCAAACGCTAAGCATTTGTTGGCAGATTTGCGTAGTTTTAAGCCTACGTATTTGCTTGGCGTTCCTCGAGTGTTTGAAAAAGTTTATAACGCAGCATCTCAAAAAGCTGGCGCTGGAATCCGCGGTAGAATCTTTGCTAAGGCTGTTCAGCATTTTGCTGAGTGGTCTAAAGATGAAGTCGAAGGAAAATCGCATTCTATTTATGCAAAATTGCAGCACGATTTTTATATGAAGACTGTTGGTTCTTCTATAAGATCTGCACTTGGTCCTAATTTAGCGTGGCTAGCTTGTGGTGGTGCTCCAATAAATGCAGAGCTTGCTCACTTCTTTAATGGATTGGACGGAATAACTTTTATTCAAGGTTATGGAATGACGGAAACAGCTGCTCCATGCGTTGTTAACTTTGAGCATGCTAATCAAGTTGGTTCTGTTGGAAAGCCTGGTCCTGGAATCACAATTCGCATTGCAAATGATGGCGAAGTTCTTGTAAAAGGTCCTAATGTTTTTGTTGGATATTACGGAAAGCCAGAGCTTACTGCAGGAGTTATTGACCAAGATGGATGGCTTCATTCTGGCGATTTAGGCGAGATTGATGATGAGGGCTTCTTAACAATTACTGGCAGAAAAAAAGACATTATTATCACTGCTGGTGGAAAGAACATAAGTCCTGCTCCTCTTGAAACCATTATTGCAAAGTGTCCTATTGTTTCGCATGCAGTGGTTGTTGGAGATGGAAAGCCATTTGTTTCTGCTCTTATTGAGCTTGAGCCAGATATGGTTCGTTCTTGGCTTAATAATCAAGGAATGGATGAGACTATTCCAATGAAAGATATTGCACAAAATGATGCAATCCGATCTGTTGTTCAGCAATTTATTGATCAAGCTAATAGCACAGTTTCTAGAGCGGAGTCTATTCGTAAATTTGTTATTTTAGACGAAGAATTCTCTCAAGATGCTGGTACGTTAACGCCAAGCATGAAGGTTGTGCGTCCAAAGGTTTTGAAGAAATATAGCGATATTATTGAAACGCAGCTGTATGCTCCAAAACCTAATAGTAGGCCACTTCCTGCAACGGTTAAGATTTTAGATAAAACAACCGAAACTGTTAAGCAGGCTCAAGAAACTGTTAAGCAAGCTCAAGAGGTTGTTACTCCTAAAGTTAAGCAAGCTATTGATCAAGCTGCAACGCATTTGAAGCGTTTTGGAGAAGATTTGCCTGTGCAATCCGATTCTAAGGAATCTTATTCAAATAATGAAGATGGAGTAAACCAAACCGTTAGTGAATAAGATTATAAAATAAGATACTAATAGGCTAATTAACAATTGCAAATATAGATTTACAGCTGGTATTACGATAAAGCTTGTATAATTATAGATTGCGATTTTAATTAGCCTTTTGTTTTAAGGAGTGCCGTGACTATTAGACAAATCCGCGTTGTTCCAGACCCTGTTCTTAGAACACCTTGTGATGAAATTCGCGAGATTACACCATCTGTTAGAAGTCTTGTAGAAGATTTATTAGAAACTGTAAACGACCCAGGTCGTGCAGGTCTTAGCGCAAACCAAATTGGTGTTAATCTTAGAGCATTTTCTTATAACATTGATGGAACAATAGGCTATATTCTAAATCCTGTTATAGAAGAGCTTAATGGTGAACAATACGGAGATGAGGGCTGCTTATCGGTTCCAGGATTGTGGTACAAGACCCGCAGAGCTGATTATGCTAGAGCAAGAGGAATAGATCTAGACGGTAAAACTGTTGTTTTAGAAGGTAAAGGCTTAATGGCCCGCATGATTCAACATGAATGTGACCATCTTGATGGTCATGTGTATATTGACCGTTTAGAAAAAGATGTTAGAAAGCAAGCTTTACGCCAATTGCGCAATAGCTCTTCTAAGTAGCTAATTTAATAAATTATCGCGATTTTTTATAGAGATTGATTACAAAGTTAGTATAAAGCTTCTGTTATAATTTGGATTTGCGTGTTCGCTTTGAGCATGAGTGTTGTCGCGTTATACGATTGCTCGTTTTTTATTGTCTATCAGAATGCGCATATACGCGCCATGTACGCGTCCGTTCGTGTCGGTCGGCTTGGATTTAGTTATATGCTAGCCAAGTTGCATGCGAACAGACATGGCCAGGCAAGAACCGACAAGAAAGGTATATAGATATGGCACAGATTACCATGAGCGAAATGCTGAAGGCTGGTTTGCACTTCGGTCACCAAACTCGTCGCTGGAATCCAAAGATGAAGCAGTTCATTCTTACTCAGCGCAATGGTATTCATATCATCAATTTGTTCAAGTCGCTCGACATGATCGACAAGGCTTATGACTTTATTAAGCAGACTGTTGCTCACAATGGCACTGTTTTGTTTGTGGGTACTAAGAAGCAGGCTCAAGAAGCTGTGCAAAATCAGGCTACTCGCGTAAACATGCCTTACGTAAGTGAGCGCTGGCTCGGCGGTATGTTGACTAACTTCCAAACTGTTTCTACTCGCGTAAAGCGTTTGAAGGAACTCGAGGAAATGGACTTTACCGACGTTCGTGGATCTGGTTTAACCAAGAAGGAACTTTTGCTTCTTGAGCGCGAAAAGGATAAGCTTTCCAAGCAGCTCGGCGGTATTCGCAATATGAACCGTACTCCTTCTGCAATGTTTGTTGTAGACGTTAACAAGGAAGCTTTGGCTGTTGAAGAAGCACACAAGCTCGGTATTCCAGTTGTGGCAATCGTTGACACCAACACCGATCCAGAATCCGTTGAGTATCCAATTCCAGCAAACGACGATGCAATTCGTGGTGTAGAGCTTCTTACAAGCTTGATGGCCGATGCTGTTGCAGAAGGTTTGCTTGATCACGCTGGCAAGGGTGCAAAGGCTGAAGATGCCAATGCTCAGCCAATGGCAGCATGGGAAAAGGAACTGCTCACTAAGGAATCTGAACAGTCCGACAATGAAGCCAAGGCTGAATAAGCCTGTTGGCAGTTAATGAGGAGAACAAAATGGCAGCAATTACTGCAGCGTTGATTAAGCAGGTGCGCGAAGAAACTGGCGCAGGCATGATGGACGTTAAGAAGGCTCTTACTGAAGCCGAAGGCGATGTAGCTCGCGCTAAGGAAATCATCCGCGCTAAGGGCATTCAGGCCGCTGGCAAGCGTGAAGGTCGCAAGGCTCAAGAAGGAACCGTTGCTTCTAAGGTTGTTAAGACTGCAGAAGGCGAAACTGGTTATGCAGTTGAGTTGAATTCCGAAACTGACTTTGTTGCTAAGACACCAAAGTTTGTTGAATTCTCCGAAACTGTGTTGAACAATGCTATTGAAGCCAATGCTTCTAATGCAGAAGAGCTTCTTGCCGCTAATGCTGGAGATGCTACTGTTAAGGAAGAAGTTGAAGAAGCAGCAGCATTGTTTGGCGAGCACGTTAAGGTTGGCCAGATTGCCAAGGTTAACGGTCCTCACGTTGAGGTTTACGCTCACAAGAAGTCCGTTGAATTGCCTCCAAGCATTGTTTCTATGATTGCTACCGACGAAGCAGGCGCTAAGGTTGCTCACGAAGCTGCTTTGCAAATTTCCGCTATGGGTGCTCAGTGGCTCCGCCGCGAAGACGTTCCAGCAGATGTGTTGGAGTCTGAGCGTCGCGTTGCTACCGAAAAGTCTTTGGCAGAAGGCAAGCCAGAAAAGATCGTTCCAAAGATTGTTGAAGGCCGTTTGAACGCCTTCTTCAAGGAAACTGTTCTTCTTGAGCAAGCTTATGTTAAGGATCCTTCCAAGACTATTGGCGACTTGTTCAAGGAAGTTGGCGGCTCTGCTTTAGCTTTCGCTCGTGTTGAGGTTGGCAAAGGCTCTGCTGAATAGTTTTTGCTAAGTTTCAAATAATTTTCTTTTACTGAAAACTATTTGAAATGTAAAAATGGACTTGCGTGTTTAACGCGTGAGTCCATTTTTGTTTGCAACATATTGTTTGAGCAGATAAACTATTAATCACAATGCATACAGGGAGGCTGCGTTAAATGGACAACACTTTTGAATTGTCCGCTGCAAAGATGCGCGAACACGGTATGAGCGAAGTTGCTATTAGCCAATTTGAACGTCTTTATAAAGTGTGGAATGAAGATAAAACTGGCGGGTTTATTCGCGAAAACGCAGTAGAACCTATTAAGACTGTGCCAAATTTTCATGAGATTTATGAAACAATTGATCACAATAAAGCTGTTAACGCGTTTTCAAAAACAGCATTTATTAAGCTAAATGGTGGTCTTGGAACGTCAATGGGATTGTCTTGTGCAAAGTCGCTATTGCCAGTTAGAAGGCATAAAGCTCGTCAAATGAGATTTATTGATATTATAATTGGCCAAGTTCTTACAGCGCGCCAACGTTTAGGCGTTGATTTGCCTTTGATTTTTATGAACTCTTTTAGAACGTCTAAAGATACGTTACAAGTATTAAAGCGTACAAAAAAGTTTTCTCAAGAAAATATTCCTGTTGAAATTATTCAGCATCAAGAGCCAAAGCTTCTAGAAGAAACGGGGGAGCCTGTTTCTTGTTCTAAAGATAGCAATTTAGAATGGTGTCCTCCAGGCCATGGCGACATTTTCTCTACTATTTGGGAATCTGGATTGCTGGATATTCTAAAGAAAAATGGCATTAAATACTTGTTTATTTCTAACTCCGACAATTTAGGTGCAAGACCCTCTAGAACTCTTGCTCAGCATTTTGAAAATACTGGTGCTTCAATCATGATTGAGGTTGCTAAGCGTACTCAAGCAGACCGTAAAGGCGGTCATATTGTTAGAAGTCTTGAAACTGGCAGAATGATGCTTCGAGAAATGACTCAGGTTGCTGCAGAAGATAGGCGAAGTGCGCAAAGCATTAATAAACATCCTTATTTTAATACTAATAATATTTGGATTCGCGTTGATGCTTTGCAAAAGATTCTTAAAAAATATAAAGGTGTGCTTCCTCTTCCAGTTATTTGCAATCGCAAGACTGTTGACCCAACTGATGATTCAAGCGAAAAAGTGATTCAGCTTGAAACTGCTATGGGTTCTGCTGTTTCGCTTTTTGACGATGCGATTTGTGTTGAGGTTGATAGAATGCGATTTTTGCCTGTAAAGACTACTAACGATTTGTTTATAATGCGTTCTGACCGCTTCCATCTTACAGATTCTTACGAGATGGAAGATGGCAATTACATATTTCCAGATGTGGATTTAGATCCACGATTCTACAAAACTATTGATGATTTTAACGAAAGATTCCCGTATTCTGTTCCAGCTTTGGCTGCTGCAAAATCCGTTACAATACGAGGCGATTGGACTTTTGGAAGCCAAGTTTCTATGTTTGCGGATGCCATTTTAGAAGATACAGGGGAGCCAAGTTACGTTCCAAATGGCGAATTTGTGGGTCCTCAGGGCATTGAGCCAGACGAGTGGGTGTAGTCACAAAATAAATTCATTCGGGCGTGTCGTGTGGAAAATGGCCTTATTTCAACGTTTTTATAGTGTTGATTATTGTATTTTCAAGAAATTTGATGACTTTTTTTGAAAATGTCCACACGTATGGCAAAACACCATTAAAATAGTTAAGGTGTGTGTTGAGAATTTAGCGTTTTTCGCATGTTTTTAACACAAAGTGAAATTACAAAGAAACGATACGTGAGGACAAATGGCAGAAGGAAGTAACGGAAGACGTCGTTTTTCCGATAAGTGGGGCAAACACGAGCTTGATGTACTGGCTGTGTTGTCTTCCGCATTTCCACAATGGCTGACTTCGCGTCAGATTGCGCAACGAGTTAAGGCTTATGCCGATTCTTATGGAGAGCTTGCCGATCAAGCCGCAAAGGCTGCGTTTGCAAAGCAATTCCAAAGAGATCGCGCCAAGCTTGCAGCTATGGGTATTGCGATTGAATCTCGCCAGCCTGAATATTCTTCAAAGTCTGAAGGCCAAGATTTTGCATCCTACAGATTGCAACTTGGTGACGAACCACGCGTGCGTATTCGTTTTGAACAAGAAGAGCTTCCTGTTCTTGCGGCTGCTAATTATTTAGCTCGTTCTATGTCGATTTCTTCTTCTGAATCGCGCAAAGTAGATCAGCAACATTCTTCTGCGTCACGTACTGCTCCGCGCGTTCCTCAAACACCTATTCCTGGTTTGGGCTTAGATTCGATTGCCCCTGGTCTTGGAACTCAAACAATTCCAGACGCATTGGTTAAGGTTATCGATTCTAGAAGATTTGCAGCAACCGTTGACGTTGATGGTGAACATTTGAACGTTGCATACACTGATTCCGACGATTTAGCAATGTTTGTTCTTGAGCATCCAGGTTCTTGCGTTGTAAGCCCTCAAGAAGCGGTTGATGCTTTCCATAGAAGACTTAATGCTGCTACGCAATTCGTTGAATGCGACGAGAATTACGCTGATCAAAGCGTTGATTCTGCACGTTCTAATGCGGAAGATAATCAAGACCTTTCGGAAAACGAGCCAGACAAGTCTCGTCAAAAAAAGACGTCTTTCCAAACGGGAAGTGAAGTAGATCGCAGACTTCGACTAATGCTCTTCCTTTCTGCTCATCTTGGAGAAGAATTCCCACTAAATGAGCTTGCTGTAAGATTCATTGGCAAACCTAAGAATGACGATGAGCTTCGTAGATTTGTTGCGATTTTGCATAAAGACATTAATACGCTTACTACCGTTTCCGACGATGGAGAGATGGCAGGTAGCCAATTCTTCGATATTGATTGGTCGCTTTTAGAAACGGAAGGTATTGTTTCCGCAACTAACTCACTGGGTCTTGAGCGTTTAGCAGGAGTTTCTCAACAATATATGAGCATGCTTACTGCTTCTATCAATTACCTTGCGCATTCTCCTCTTTTGCCTCTTGAACAAAGAGATCAAGCCAAAGCGCTTTACATGCGTTTACGTAGGCATGTTAGCCCTGGTGAGACTCCTTGGCTTAGCCTTACTGGTTACGAGGTGGAGCCTAGAAATTGTTCCGTTGTTCGCAGTGCGATTAGCGCTAATGCATTAATCGACATGGAGTACACGGACGGCGCTGGTAGAACTCGCAGAAAGATTGTTGCTCCTTCTAAGATTTTTGTTGACGAAGGCGTTTACTACGTTGCTGTTTGGACAGATGTTGAGAATCAAACTCCACAAGATAAGCGTAGTTTTGTTGCAAAAGACACTTCGATTAATAAAGCAAACGGTTTGCCTAGAATTTGGCAGGTTTTGCGCGTTGCAAGAATTGAGCGTGCAGAAGTTGTTAAGCCTATTTGCCCTGTAGAAATTCCAGATGTTCCAGTTAGTGAACTTAGAAAATGGAGTTTTGACAATGGTACTCAAACATGCTTTATTACAGATGAGCCAGATTTGAACTTCTTAAAGAGTCTTTCTGGAGCTACTATCGAGCCTTGTGGAGCTGGTGTTAAGGTTCACTTAACGGTTTCTTCCGACTCCTGGTTTGTTGCATTTTGCATTGCTCACGCTCGTCATATTAAAGCTGTTTCTCCAGAGACCTTGCGCACTATGATTATTGCTCGAGCACAGCGAGAATTAAGCGTTAATAATAGCGATTTCCAAAACGTGGAGAATTAAAATGCCATGGTGGATTTGGCTTTTATTAACTCTTTTTATGCTATGCATGATTGGTGCAGGGCTTGCGTACGCACTTAAATGCGCGTATAAGATTTTAACGAATTGCACTAGTTTTTCCACTAAGGTTTATTCTTGTTTTGAAAAGTTGCAAAACGGTGATGATTCGTTGAAAAAGAATTCATATCCATTTTTTACGCGTCCGATTAGCGATGCTGCGCAATGTGTAGAAGAGGCTCGTATTCGAGTTTTAAAGCGCCAAGAAAAAGTAGGGGATTCTCATAGAATTGTTTGGCAGCATTGGAATAATGTGTCTTTGCGCAAGGAAGATATTGACAATCCAATTTTTAAGGAATCTAAAGAAACTAAAGGAAACTAACGAATAGTTTATGACTACGCTCCCATTATCTCCGTCGCAACGATTTAGTACGTTTCGCAAGACTTTGCAGCATTCTAAATCAATGGCTGCAAAATTTGAAAGCTCTTTAAGTTTTGACTTGGATGATTTTCAACTTGAAGCAATTGATGCTCTAGAAAATGGAGATAATGTTCTTGTTGCTGCTCCTACAGGCGCTGGTAAAACGGTTGTAGCAGATTTTGCTGTTTTTTTGGGCGTTAATCGTGGTGTTAAAACCTTCTATACAACTCCAATCAAGGCTCTTAGTAACCAAAAATATCATGATTTTTGTGAAGTTTATGGATCTAATAAAGTTGGTCTTTTAACGGGAGACACGTCTGTTAACAGTGAAGCAGATATTGTTGTTATGACAACAGAAGTCTTACGCAATATGCTTTATGAGCGTTCAATAACACTTAATTCTCTTGGATTTGTTGTTTTAGACGAGGTGCATTATTTAGCAGATAAATTCCGAGGAGCAGTTTGGGAAGAAGTTATTATTCATCTTCCGCAAAGTGTTAAAATTATTGGACTTTCGGCAACTGTTTCTAATGTTGAAGATTTTAGCGCATGGATTTCTTCTGTTCGCGGAAACACTCATTTAATCGTAGATGAGCATAGGCCTGTTCCTCTTGAACGTCATGTTATTATTCAAAAAGATGGCCAAACAGAGCCAGAGCTTCTTAATCTTTACGATACAGACAAAAATGGTAATGCAACGAATCGTGTAAATCTTGCTTTAACTAGAAAGTTAAGCCAGTGGGAAAACGCTGCTTTGCGCAAAAAATCTTCTTATTTAAGTAAAGATAAGCGTTCTTATAAAGGTAAGTTTTCTAGAAGAAAATTGCGTGAGCGCTCTAGTGATTTACAAAAAAATTCCAAGTCGTCTTTAACTGTTCGTCATACTCCTAAAAGATGGGCTGTTATTGACGAGCTTGATTATCTTAATATGCTTCCTGGGATTTACTTTATTTTCTCACGTTCTGGTTGCGATCAAGCTGTTCAGCAATGCTTAAACGCTGGTCTAGCCCTTACAAGCGATGAAGAGATGTACGAGATTCGTAGAATTGTTGATTCAATGATCTCGCAAAATAAGCTTTCTAAAAGTGACTTAAAAGCGCTTAGATTTGAACGCTTTAGATATGCTTTGGAACAAGGATTCGCGGCTCATCACGCAGGCATGATTGCGATTTTTAGGCATATTGTTGAAACTCTTTTTGAGCGTGGTCTTATTAAGATTATTTTTGCTACAGAAACGCTTGCTTTAGGCTTAAATATGCCAGCTAGGAGCGTTGTTGTAGAAAAGCTAGTTAAGTATGATGGCACAGGTCATGTTCCTCTTACTCCTGGAGAGTTTACTCAACTTACTGGCCGAGCTGGCAGGCGTGGAATTGACGATATTGGTCATGCTGTTTTAATAGACAATCCTGATTTTGACCCAGCTAAAGCTGCTTCTCTTTCTAGCAAGCGTGTTTATCCTCTTCACTCTAGCTTTGTTCCAACTTTTAACATGGCTGTTAATCTTCTTAATAATAGCGATGCAAAAACAGCTCGAGTAACACTTAGCAGCTCGTTTGCGCAATGGGAAGCAAATGCTTCTGCAACGCGCCTTTTGAGTCGTATTGAAGAGCTTCAAGAGGCGATTAGTGGCTATGAACAAGCTTTCCATTGTTCTAATGGCAATTTTGCTGAGTTTATGACTCTTAGAATGCGCCTTAAAGACGCTCAACATGATCAGCGTAGAAAACTTAAGCATACTCTGTTTTCTAGCGATTTAGAGCGTTCAAATGCTTTCAAAGAGTTAGATAACAAAATTGCTAGCTTGCGCATTCAAGAAAGAAATCATCCTTGCGCAAATTGCCAAGATATTCAAAACCATTTACATTGGGGATATTATTGGGCTAGAGAAACAAAAGAGCTAAATCAAGTTAAAGAACGCTATAATTCTAGAACTGGTTCTGTTGCAAGATGTTTTGACAATATTTGTAATGTTTTATGTAGTTTGGATTACTTAAAACAAACAGGTAATACGTTTGTTTTGACTAATAAGGGTCAGCTTCTTAGACGACTTTATAACGAGCTTGATGTTGTTTTTGCGCAAGCTATTTGCGAAGGTATTTTTAACGATTTAACTCCTATTGAGCTGTTGAGTTGCGTATCTTCTTTAGTTTATGAGTCTAGAGGGCCAGTTGGATCAGAGCCAAGAAGATATCCTGGTGGATTAGACGGCGCTGTATTCAATACTGTTTCTAGATTAAAAGAATTGTTTATGCGCATAAGCAATATGTGCTTAAACAATCATCTTGATGCGTTGAAATCGCTGGATTTTGGCGCAGTAGACCTTATATACGATTGGGCGCAAGGCGCTGACTTGCTTGATATTTTGCAAAATACGGATATTACGGGTGGAGATTTTGTTCGCTTTGCTAAAAGACTTATAGACTTGCTTAATCAGCTTGCTGTTCTTAGCGATTATTTAAGAATTTTGCCTAATGTAGACGATTCTTTAGCACACAAAGCATATGAAGCAGTTCAAATAATTAATCGTGGGGTAGTAGCCTATTGTGATGTTTAGTATGCGTGCAAGGTAATGTATGAACCCTAATGAGCCTTGTGTAGTCCGTGCAATTCGCTAGCTTTATAATGGAAACTAAAAGGAGAATATAATATGGCAGAACGCAGTTTACGTGGTATGAGCATTGGTGCAAAGTCGCTAGAATCCGACGATAATGTTGATTTTGCAGCTCGTAATGATGTTACATATGTTTGTCCTAAAGGGCATAGGACTATTCTCCCTCTTGCTCAAGGTGCAGAAGTTCCAGAAGAATGGGAATGCCGTTGCGGTGCTTTAGCGCATAAAGAAGGCGACGCAGATAGGCCAGATGATGATTTTAATAAGCCAACTCGAACTCATTGGGATATGCTTTTAGAGCGTAGAAGCGAAGAAGAGCTAAAAGCTTTGCTTGATAAGCGCTTGAAAATGCATCACGAAGGTTGGATTCCTGATTACGAGTAGTCTTTGATGTGTAGTTTTACTTTAATTTTGTGATTAATCACTAATATTAATTATTTAATTTAGGATTTTAGGGAAAACTCCATGAAAGTTGTTTTGCTTGATTTAGATGGCACTTTGACTCAATCTCATATGGGAATTATTGCGTGTGCTAAAAGAGCTATGAGCGATTTAGGAATGCAAATTCCAGACGACGAAGAAATGATGCGCTTTGTAGGACCGTCTATTCTTGAATCTTTTCAACGAAATGGCATGCCAGAAGATCTGCAATTAGAAGGCGTAAAGTTATATCGAAAGTATTATTCCGAAGTTGCAACTTTTACAGATCCGAAAAATCCTAGTGGTAGTAAAATCACTGGAAGTCTTTTGAATAAGGTTTACGAAGGTATTCCAGAACAATTAAAGAAACTACGTGAATCTGGATATTATCTTGCTACAGCATCTTGCAAGCCAGAATATCAAGTTAAGCCTATTTGTGATTATTTTGGTTTAACAGATTTGATTGATGGAATTTACGGCGCGAGTGCCGATATGTCTAGAATTAAAAAAGACCAAGTTATTCGCTATGTTTTGAAAAATATTGGTTTTGACTATTCGCTAGACAAAGCATTAATGGTTGGCGACCGATGGACGGACGCAGATGGCGCATCAGCATGCTACATTGATTGTCTTGGTTGCGCTTGGGGCTACGCAGAGCCTGGTGAGCTTAAAAAGCACGGTGCTTATAGAATTATTGACAATGTTTGTGATTTGAGCATTGCTATTGATGAATATTTTGATAATACTTTGCGCAAATGATATTTCTATATAAAATAATTCTATATAAGTATCCGATAATGTACGTTATGTCAGATTTGTTATAAATCACGAATACAACACACTACATAAGAATTAGAATCAGCACACCACTTTCATTTTTATTATTCATTATTTTTTTTATTCTTAATATTTCGATATTTTCAATATGATATAAATTTTATGTTTTAAGATTCTTTAGATTGAAGATTCTTTAGATAAATCAGCTCGTACTTGCTTAACAATGCATCCAACTGCGATTGCAAAAACAGCTGAGCCGCCTTCGAGCATGCTAAACATGTTTTCTTGATTATTGTTACATTCCATAACAGATTGACCATCGCAAATTATTGTCATGCGCTCAAGATGATTAACACTATAACAATTCAAAAAAACTATAGCTGTTGTAACGTTTGTAAGATTTACGCCAGCGTCTAAAAGTCGCTTAGCAACCGCCATAATAGAAATATCTTTGAAAGAATATAAACGTCTGGATCCAGACCCGTGTGAAGGATTAATCGAAGGCACAATAATGTTTTTTCTAGCCCAATAATCAAGTTGCCTATAGGTTATTCCAGCAATCTTCATTGCAACGCTTCCGCGATATCCTACGGACTCTTCTCCGTCGCTAGAAAAAGAAAACAACTCCCCCTGCACTGGCTGATTATTAGATTCATCAAAATCGGCCAGCGCATTCTTTTTAGAAGAGTTTTTCAATACCATTATTGTTTATTGTATTTATTATGTTGATCACTATCGTTTACTAACAGCACTTTGTGTAAAGAACATTAAGCGATATTTGCCAATCATAATCTCATCGCCATTATTAAGAACTGCTTCATCAACTCGATTACGATTAACATATGTTCCGTTTAAGCTGCCCGCATCTGCAATGCTAAAAACGTTCCCATTCCTTCTAAAAACAGCATGCGCTCTAGAAACAGTAGAATCGTCAAGCATAATATCTGCTCTAGAATCACGCCCAACCGATACAACATCTTCGTCTAGCAAATAACGAGACCCAGAAACTGCCCCACGTGTAGAAATAAGCAAAGCGGTGCCTGGCAGCAGTTTTGCTATTGTGTCTAAATCATCCTGTTTTAGTGGACGGTCTGCGTTCGAGTTTATTGGAATAGTTATTGCTGGCATGCCAATAATGGTTGTTTCACCAGCTGTAGGAATAGGTTCAGTCATAATTGCTATTTTACCTTCTTATTCGACCGGTTTTGCGTATTGGTACTGTTTTGGTTCGCGTGTTGAACGAATCTCAACCTCTTCAGGCGTTGAAACGTATACGGAAGCGCCAAATTTAACTTTTAATCTAGATCCAACTCCCCCTGCAATATTTACGGCGTTTTGCAAATTTTGCGCATCGCCAATCGCCTTAACTATGTAAGGAGGATTTATCTCGATTCCATCGCACAGCAATCCATGCTTAGTGTCGGAAATATAAGTAGAAGTAACAATGCGAATATCGTTAATAGACATAACTTCCACGCCAGCGTTGCGAAGCTCCTCTATAAGTTGAAACATGGTTGCAGCATCTACACGCTCTTTTTCTCCAGCTGTAATATGAATAATCACACCTTTTCCAATTGCTGGAAGTCTACCAGAAATCAAGCCGCTTGTTTGAGAATTTTGCTTAGCAATTCTAGCAGCTTCTTCTTGCTTATTAACAGATGCTTTTAGAGAATTAAGCTGACTTGTTAATTCAAACTTTCGCTGCTCAAGATTTTGTATTTGAGAATTAGTTTCCGTGATCAATCGCGTAAGCTCGTCTTCGCTCATAGTTTGATACACAAGAGCACTTCGATTTACTTGAATCATATATGCAAAGCTAAGAAGAGCGCAAAGAAGCATAACAAGCAAGCCTGTTATAATGCGCGTTCTAGTAACATGACCTTGCAAAGATGGCTTATTTTTGCGCTTAACGATTGGGAAGGAACCCGTTTGCGTGCGGTCGCTTTCTCGATCTTTAGCATGCTGGCGATGAAGCCGTTTAACAATATTGTCTACATTTTTATCAATATTATTATCGCTTAATTCATTGTTTTTTATGCTGTTTTTTGAAGTATTCGCAAGTGGATGTTTCATATTATCCCCTGAATCTATCCCCTAAATATAAAACGACGAATTGCAGAAACGTTAGAGAAGATTCGTATTCCTAAAACAACAATAACAGCTGTTTGCAATTGTGCACCAACTCCAAGCTGGTTGCCAAGCAAAACTAAAAGCGTTGCAGCAATAACATTTGAGAAGAACGAAATAACAAACACTTTGTCGGAAAAGCTGCGCTCAAAATAAGCTCTAGCAGCGCCAAGAAGAGCATCTAGTGCAGCAAGCACCATGATTGGCAAATACGGTTGAATAACCACTGGAATATCTGGATGCACAACAATGCCAATAAGTGCTCCTAAAATCAATCCAAGAATAGCTGTCATAACCTATTTCCTATCTTTCCTATCTTCTACTAGTCAACTCTTTTGCAAAATTGACTTCTCCCGTTCCAGCTGCCGACAACTTTAAGTTATTAGTAGCTGAAACTTGTGGATTAATACCAGCATTTGTAAGAGAAGTAAACCATTCAGAATGCTTTTGAGAATTTAACTTTTCAATAAGGCTAGAGCTGTCTCCTATTGCCTCAATCGTATACGGGCTTTGAGTTTGATTAACACCAACAAGAATTGTGGATCCTGCAGTACGAATTGATGTTTGAGAGCCAATCCTGTATCCGTTAACTGATATTGCTTCCGCTCCAGCATCCCAAAGAATGGAAACAAATATTTGAATATCTCGATCGCTAACAACCTTGATTCTAGCGCCTTTAGACATTTCTCTAGGAAGAGAGCCATTAGAAACATCGTTACTTGCAGAAATAGGATTTGCAATAGTTAAAACAACACCAGGCCCATATACAGCGTGAGTACCATTAGTCATGTTGTCGGATTTATCAACTTGATTTTCGTACGGAGTGTTAATTCTTTTAGACTCTTTGTCTACACTAGCGCGAAGCTTTGCAACTTCTTTAACAAGATTATCGAATCTGCTTGCGTGAGTCGTAAGCTCGTTTGCTAAAGATACGCGTATAGCTTTACGCGAATCAGCGTGTAGTTTACGTACAAATTGGCTACCAACAGTACCAACAGCAATGCAAATTAAAAAAACAATTATTCTTGTAATCCAAATACTAATCTTGCTAACATTTTGCTTATTTAGTCTAGAATCCATAAAAAGCGGATCCACTGGTCTGTTGCTTAAATCATCTATTAGTCTAAGAGAATAATCTTCAAGCCTACGACGCCTATCTCGATGCGACGAAAAAGTATACGATGAATTTGTAACGTGATGAGCGCCTAAATTAAACACGGATTTAGAAAATACTGCTCTGCGCTTAGAAAACAAAACAACAGTTGGAGCAGGAAAAGACTCTGGAGCTTTGCCACTAGAGGCATAATCTCCACTTTGATTTAGATTAGAAGTCTTTTCCACCATGATTCATCCGTTGTTATTGATTAGTTTTCAAAAATCGTAAAAATTATTTAGCCTTTTTTATTAGTAGCTTATAAGCTTGTATGCAATATAATATTCCCGCAAACCAATAAAGCGTTATTCCCCAAATCGCACATGCAATTGCAGCAGCATATAGAATAAGCATTGGCTCTGTTGCAATCGCGAAAACAATCATAAATAGAACAATAGTTACCATTAGCAATGCTGTTCCAGTTTTGCCCATAAAATTAACAGGCAAAGGGCCATAGTCGTATTGTGCAAGAATCACAATTAAAATTGCCATTATTGCGTCTCGCAAAACAACTAAAGCTAATGCCCACCAAGGTATAATCTTTGCAAATGCTAAAGCTAATGTGCTGCAAACTATAAGAAGCCTATCTGCAATTGGGTCTAGAATCTGACCTAATTTGCTAACTTGATTAAAAGTTCTTGCAATATAACCGTCAATACAATCAGAAAGTGCAGCTATTGCAAGAACAATTAAAGCAGGCCACATTTTGTGTTGCGCAATTAAAACAGCAAGATAAGGTATTGAGCATATTCTTAAAAAGCTAATAACATTAGGCACAGTAAGAACTCGATTAAGCGCTTCAGGACTGTATTCCTGACTATAAACGAATTTGACCATACCTAATTTCCTTAAAACTTGCTAAAAATAAAATTTCAATACTAATACTATTGCGAATAATAAAATATTGGGGCACTTTTATGCCCCAATATTTCTACGCACGCCAAGCTTCTTGAGCAATATTACGAATAGAATCAATTGCTTGAGCTGGGCTACTTGCTCCGTAAACTGCAGATCCAGCAACAAGAACATCTGCTCCAGCTTGCGCAACAGTTGCAGCAGTAGATGGGCTAACTCCGCCGTCAACCTGAATATGCGTGCTTAGTCCGCGGCGCGTAATCTCATCGCGTAAGCGGCGAACCTTGTTCATTTGATTGCTTAAGAACTTTTGACCACCAAAACCAGGCTCTACAGTCATAATAAGAACCATGTCGAACTCGTCTAAAATATCAAAAATAGGCTCAACTGGCTCAGCTGGGCGAACCGCAAAGCAAGCTTTGCAACCCATATCTCTAAGCTGACGAGCAAGGCGCACAGGAGCGTGAGTTGCACCCATGTGGAAGCTAACAGAATCAGCCCCGAGCTTAGCGTATTCTGGTGCCCAACGGTCTGGATCCTCAATCATCAAATGAACATCTACAGGAAGATTAGTAACTTCGCAAATGCGCTTTACAATCGGCTCCCCCAAAGTCAAATTTGGTACAAAATGATGATCCATAACATCAACATGAACAAGATCAGCGTTGGAAATTGCTATAAGATCTCTTTCAAGATTGCAAAAATCTGCAGAAAGAATGCTAGGTGCTATTTGTATATTCATGTGTTCCATTCTAAGAAAAGCAAGCGACTAGAAAAGCAAAATCTAACTAAACCTAACTAAAACTAACTATTTAACTTAGATTCCTCTTTCGCTTCGTTTTTGGAAACCATTTTTGCTTTGGATTGAAGTTCACGCTCACGCTCGTATGCTGTAATGTCAATCAAACGGTTCACAAGATTTGCTCGCGATTTTTTACTATTTTGCAAAATAACAAAAACAATAATCGAAGCAATAAAAATTGCAATCGACACCCAAACGTTAATTCTTACTCCAAGGAAAGTGTGTGAAAAATCAATGCGTAAAGCTTCAATCCACATTCTTCCAGCTGTATACCACATTACGTAAAGAACAAACTCGGAACCAGACTTAAGCTTGCTTTTAAGCGCTTTGCTAAAGCATATAAGCAAAGCAGCGCCTGCAAAATTCCAAAGCATCTCGTACAAGAACGTTGGATGGAAAAGTGTGCCTTCTGGGCATGTAAGACCGTCGTAGCATCTTTCAGCGTGACCAATTGCATTTGATGCCGAATAATTAAGTTTTAATCCCCATGGAAGTTTTGTAGGAGCGCCATAAAGTTCTTGATTAAACCAATTGCCTAAACGCCCTATTCCTTGAGCTACAAGCAATGCAGGAGCTGCACAATCAGCAAGTAGGCTTATAGGATATTTTCTGTACGCGCAAAATGCACTAGCAGCCAAAGATCCAAGTATTACTCCGCCCCAGATTCCAAGTCCACCATTCCAAATCCTAAAAATTTCTAGAAAATCGCCATTTGCGCCAAAAAACTTCTCTGGAGTTGTAATAACGTGATATAGACGCGCGCCAACAATTCCCATAGGAAGGCTTACAAGAGCTATATCTAAAATTTGGTTAAAATCTCCGCCTTCTCGCTTCCATCTGCGATTTGCAATCCAAATTGCAACTAGTGCTCCAGCAAGAATCGAAAGAGCATAAAATCTTAATGTAATAGGTCCGAATGTAATTTGAGAAATACTTGGGCTAGGAATAGCGCAAATTGTCATATTCTTTACTTTCCTTTATTTTCTTTTACTTTCAACAAAACATAAGGACTTTGTTAAAACGTTTAATTGGTAAATTCTAATTGGTAAAAACTAATATTAGAATCCAACTGCTTTGATTAAGGCCATTAAAACTGGCGCGCACAGCAAGATTGAGTCCACTCTATCTAGAACACCGCCATGACCTTTAAGCAAATGACCCATGTCTTTAATGCCAATATCTCGTTTAAGCATAGATGCGCACAAATCACCAAAAGTTCCAACAATTCCAGACAAAATGCCCATAACAGCAGGCATCCACCAGAATTTAATCCAAGATGTTCCATAGAATCCAGCAACAATCGCGTAAGCTCCGATTAGTGCAAGAAGCATAGATCCTATAAGTCCTTCAACAGACTTTTTTGGAGATATTCGTGGAGAAAGCTTATGTTTACCTAACCATGCTCCAGCAAAAAGCCCGCCTGTATCGCTTAAAGCAGGTAAAAATATAAGTAGCATTGCGTGCGCTACAGCTTGTTTAGAATCAGCTATAGATAAAATAATGCAAGAAGCAAGAAGAGGAATATACAACACTACAAACAGCGAAACAGCTGTATTAGTAAAAGTACTAGCTTTTGGGCTTCTAGAAGTTGCATGCTGTAGTTTCTTTTCTACAGCACGCATAGTTCTTTTAGATACAGTGCTATTTAGAGTTGCAAAAATAACAGTTAAAATAAGCGAGGCTGTTATTCCACTTGCCATTGCAACGGCATGCCACTTTGCGTAGAAGGTTGAAAAAATCGTAATAACCGAGCAAATAGACAGTATAGCAAAAGGAATCCTAAACCCCGCTGTAGCAAAGTCAACGTGCAATTCCCACAATGCAAGAAGCATAAAAACAGTTAAAAGAACAACAAAAGCATCTATACTTACAAGAAGACATGCCACAATTACAGCAATCAGCAGCACTGCAGTTGCAATAGCTTGTGGCATGTTCCTGCCAGTTCGCTTGTTTATATCTGTTAAAGCTTCATAAGCATCGTTCGTAGCATTTGAATCCAAAGAATCAAACCTCCATGATTTCCTTCTGCTTGCCTTCTAGCAAAGCATCTAAGGAATCAGTAACTTGCTTAGTTACTTTATCTAGTTCTTTTTGCAAGCGATCGCCTTCATCTTCGCCAATTTCGCCATCTTTAACAGACTTATCAATGCTTTCTTTAGTCTTGCGACGAATATTTCTAACAGCAACCTTGCCTTCTTCTGCCTTGGTCTTAGCAAGCTTTACGTATTCCTTACGTCTATCTTCAGTAAGCTCTGGCATTGTAACGCGAATAACATTGCCATCTCTGTTAGGGCTAACACCCAAATCTGAATCGCGAATAGCTTTTTCAACAGCATTTGCTTGCGATGCATCAAAAGGAGTAACAGAAAGAGTTCTTGGCTCTGGAACGCCAATAGAAGCTACAGCCTTAATAGGAGTTGGAGCACCATAATAGTCAACCATAATGCCATTAAGAAGAGCAGGATTAGCTCGACCAGTCCTAATGCCCATAAAGTTTTCTTTTGTAGCTTCAACAGACTTGTTCATTTGTTCAAGAGCCTGATCAATAATAGCTGGCATGTGTTCTCCTTTATTGGTATTAGTTGTGCCAATTAAAATTCTATTTATAAATTTTGTGATTGTTAAATTTTACGTTGTTAAATTATTGCCTAATTTGCATGTTTTATTTATTGATGATTTATTTATTGGTGATTATTCACTAATATTTCATCTATTAAGCAAACGTAGGCTCGTCGTTAGAAACCAAAGTTCCAATTTGATCTCCGACTAATGCACGAGTAACGTTTCCTTCTCCTTCTAGGCCAAACACGCGAATCTTTTGGTTGTTGTCTCTAGCCATAGAAAGCGCAGAAGCGTCCATAACAGCAAGACCATCAACAAGCGCGCGGTGGTAATTAAGAGTGAGGAATTTTTTAGCATTAGGATCTTTACGAGGATCTGCACTATAAACTCCGTCAACGCCATTCTTGCCCATTAAAACTTCATCGCAATGAATCTCTAAAGAACGCTGAATAGAAACGGTATCGGTTGAAAAATAAGGCATGCCAGCGCCTGCACCAAAAATCACAACTCGGCCTTTTTCTAAGTGTCGAATTGCTTTAAGTGGAATATAAGGCTCAGCAACTTGACCCATTGTTATAGCAGTTTGAACGCGAGTTGCCTGCCCTGCTTGTTCAAGAAAATCTTGCAAAGCTAAGCAATTCATAACAGTTCCAAGCATACCCATGTAATCGCCGCGGCTGCGATCGATGCCAGCTTGTTGAAGCTCTGCACCGCGGAAGAAGTTTCCGCCGCCAACAACAATTGCAACTTGCACGCCTTCATGCACTGCTTTTACAATCTCGCCAGCAATTCTACGAATAACATGAGTATCTATACCAACGGCGCCACCGCCAAATGCTTCTCCCGAGAGTTTCAATAAAACTCTACGAGACTTGCTTTCCCCCGCTTGTGCGATAGTCATAAAACTTTCCTCCAGTCATAACGGCGAACGCAAGCATATCTTTGCTATGATATCTTTCAATAACGACACATCACAACACGATTTTTAACATGATTGTGTAGATTTTTATCGATTTTTATTTTGAACATGTTTAGTCGTGTTTTAGTAAATACTAAAAAGCGTTTTGTTCAAACGAATAAAATCAAACGAATAAAAAATAGCGCAATAGGCGGAATCAAACCCATTGCGCTATCAATCCATGATTAATCTAAAAGTTAAGATTAATCATGCTTTTTATTATTTTTATCTTGGTTAGTATTTTGACTATCTTCTAGATTCTCGTCACCTGTTTCTAGATGATGCTCATCGTAGCCTTGCAAGTAACGAGTACGACGCCAATGGTGAATAGAAGCGTTTGTACCGCGGTGATGCACGTGGTACTTTCTAATTGCGATTGGTGCAACAGGTTCTGGCTCTGTTGGAGCTGCAGTTCTGCTACTAAGCTTTGATGGAAGCCATTCAGCAAACCAAGAAAGCGCCCAGCAAATCAAGAAGTATACAACTGCAGCAACAGTCAAAGTTTGCAAAATGTTAAAGTACATTGATCCAAGTCGTCTAGATTCCTGAAGCAAATCAGTGTACATAATTATGGAACCCAATGCAGTATCTTTTAACACAACAACAAGCTGAGTTACAGCTGCAGGAAGCATTGCGATTATTGCTTGCGGCATTTCAATTTGTGTTAAAGATTGATATTGCGAAAGTCCAAGAGCTAAAGATGCTTCGCGCTGACCGTTAGGAAGATTTCCAACGCCAGATCGAACTAACTCTGCAACAACAGAACCGTTGTACAAAATCAAAGACAAAACAACAGCCCAATAAGACGCTCCACTTATTCCAGCAAATGCAAATCCTCGCCAAAGGAAGATCATAAGCAAAAGCACTGGTACAGCTCGGCAAAACTCAACGACAACTGCAGAAATGCTACGAAGAATCAAGCTAGGCAATAGTCTTAAAAGACCAAACAAAAGTCCAAAAACTATTGAGCCTACAACAGCAAGAAGCGAAGCTTTAAGAGTCATCCACAATCCTGGAAGATAAAAATCGCTCCAAGCTTCCGATTCTACAGCTGGATTCCACAATGCCCACGAAAGCTGATTTTCGCCTTCTGGAGGATTGCTAAGTCTTAAAAGCAAAGCAATAACAATAAGCGCAAACACAGCACACGCAACAATATTTGCAATGCGAATCTTCTTTAGAGCCTTAGGTCCAGGCGCATCAAATAACAGAGATTTTTCTTGTTCTTTTGCCATTTTTATCACCTTCTAACCGCAAGCTTATTAGACAAATAAGTTGTGAGAATACCAATTGGAATAATTAAAACAATGTATCCGCACGCAAAAATCAAAAAGATTGGAACAATCAAATCTGCGTGCCTTTCAATCATCTCGCTCATAAGAGTAGATGTTTCTGTAGCAACAGATGCAGCAGCAGCAACAGTGGAATTTTTTAGCAACGCAATAAACGTGTTTCCAAGTGGTGCTACAGATCCGCAGAAAGTTTGAGGCAAAATAACACTAGAAGCAGATTGGAAGAAGTTAAGTCCAAGCGCCCTACATGCTTCTGCCTGACCCAAAGGTACAGTGTTTAAGCCAGATCTTAAAGATTCGCAAACAAATGCTGCAGTGTAAAAAMTCAAGCCAGCAATTGCAAGCCAGAAGAAGTTTACGCTAAAAACAGTGGAAAAACCGAGCTTTAGCTGTGCGTACACGCCAAGAACCATAAAAACCATGATTATAGTTAGAGGCATATTCTTAAAGAACTCAACGTATGCGCCTGCAATAAGACGAAGCGAATGGATTGGGCAAATCCTCATCATAACTAGAATCACGCCAAGAATCGTGGAAAAAAGCACGCTCCACAATGTGATTTCAATATTCACTAAGAATGCTCCTGGAATATTGTATGAGGTAAATAATTGCACAAAGTCTTGCATTTTACTCCTCCCCCTCTTCTGGTACTGGCGGATTATACTTTGCGTTTGGCTTAAAACCAGTTCCGCGCATGTTATCGTCTAAAGCTCTTTTCCATGAACCATTTTTAATCATGTCTTTAAGAGCAGCATTAATGCGCTTAGCTAGCTTAGTGTTTCCTTTTTTAATGCCAATTCCGTAGTGTTCTTCGGTAAATGGCTTACCAACAAGCTTTAGTCTGCCTCTAGATGCTGTAGCAAGACCAGCGAGAATAATATCGTCTGTTGTAACAGCGTCTACGATTCCAGAGAATAATGCTGTTGCGCATTCTGCATAGCCAGGCTGTTGCATAAGTTGAACTTTTGAAGAGTATTTCTCTTTAATAACTATTGCAGATGTAGAACCAGTTACGGAGCATAAGCGCTTTCCATCTAAATCGTCTGGACCGCTTACTTTATGCTCGTCTTTACGAACCAATAAATCTTGACCAGCAATAAAATATGGTCCTGCAAAAGAAACAGTGTTTTTTCTGGCATCTGTTATGGAATATGTTGCAACAATCATATCTACATCGCCATTTTGAAGCATTGCTTCGCGCTGTTTTGAAGGCGATTCCTTCCAAACAATTCTATCTTCGGAGTAACCCAACTTTTTGGCAACATACTTTGCAACGTCTACATCAAAACCAACGTAGGTTCCAGACTTTTTGAAACCAAGACCAGGCTGATCAAACTTAATACCAATGCGTATTACGTTACTGCGATTATCGCTACTGCAAGCGCTAAGCGGGAAAACACAGCACAATACGCAAATCATAGATAAAATTGCGCGATATGTATGCCTGAATCCTAGTCTGCAACGCTTACACTTAAGAGCAATATTGTGTAAATATTTCATAGCTACCTCTTAAAGACTTAAAAATCGATATTAATGATTTCAATTAAGAATCAAATTAATGAGTCAAAATCTTTGAAAGGAAGTCTTTTGCTCTATCTGTCTTTGGATTCTCAAAGAACTCTTCTGGCGTATTTTGCTCAAGAATACGACCATCTGCCATAAACACGATTTTGTCTGCAGCTTTACGAGCAAAGCCCATCTCGTGAGTAACGCAAATCATTGTCATACCTTCTTTTGCAAGCTCAACCATAACATCAAGAACTTCGTTAACCATTTCTGGATCAAGCGCAGATGTAGGCTCATCAAAAAGCATAACCTTTGGGTGCATTGCAAGCGCGCGAGCAATTGCCACTCGCTGCTGCTGACCGCCAGAAAGCTGAGAAGGCATCTTGTTTGCTTGATTATCTACGCCAACTCTTGCAAGAAGATCCATTGCTAAACTTTCCGCTTCTTGCTGTTCCATATGGCGAACCTTAATAGGAGCAAGCGTAACGTTTTCCAGAATCGTCTTGTTTGCAAAAAGATTAAAAGATTGGAACACCATTCCAACTTCCGCACGCAATGCAGCAAGTTCTTTTCCTTCTTGAGGAAGAGGCTTACCATCAATGCGAATATCTCCAGAGTCGATTGTTTCAAGACGATTAATCGTCCTGCACATTGTTGACTTGCCAGAACCAGAAGGTCCAATAATAACAAGCACTTCGCCTTTATTAACTGTTAAGTTAATATCTTTCAAAACGTGAAGCTTGCCATAATGTTTTTCAACATGGCTAAGTTCCACCAATGGCTGTGCTACTTTTTTTGTGTTGTTTAATTTAGTATCCATAAAAAGGATTCTAATGTTCTTGTGTTACATGCGTTTATCGTAATAGTTACTTTTAACCACCTATAAAGTTACGAAAAACATTAAAAATGATACAAAAATGTTAATTTTACTTAAAAAAATGCCGTTAAGCCTTGATTTTGGTTTAGTTAACCAAATTGCTTAACGGCATATACGAATATTAATTCTTGTTTAACGCTTGCGACTACTCGTCTTCTTCTGGATCGTAATCAACGCCAGTTTCTGCACGCTGTTCAGCAGAGATTGGAGCAGGAGCGCCAGTTAGAGGATCGCGGCCACCGCCAGCCTTAGGGAAGGCGATTACGTCGCGAATCGAGCTTGCGCCTGCCAAAATCGCAGCAGTACGATCCCAACCCAAAGCAATACCAGCGTGAGGTGGAGCACCATACTTAAACGCTTCAAGCAAGAATCCAAACTTTTCTTCTGCCTCTGCTTTGTCGATTCCAAGAACGTCAAGCACACGGTCTTGAATATCATCGCGATGAATACGAACAGAGCCGCCGCCCATCTCGTTTCCGTTGCAAACAATGTCGTAAGAATCGCTCATTGCATGCTCTGGGTCTTTATCGAACTTGTCAATCCAATCAGCAGATGGCATTGTAAATGGATGATGCATAGAAGTCCACTTAGAATGGCCAACTGCAACATCGTCATCGTCTGGATCATCTGTGCGCTTAAACAGTGGGAAGTCAACAACCCAAGTAAACGCAAACTCGTCTGGATGAAGCAATCCTGCGCGGCTAGCAAGCTCTACACGAACTGCACCAAGCAAAAGCTGAGAAGATTCGCGGCTGCCTGCTGCAAAGAACACAGCATCGCCATCTTGCGCACCAACAGCTTCCTTAAGTCCTGCACGCTCTTCTTCACTAAGATTCTTAGCAACAGGGCCCTTGAGCTCACCATCTTCGCCAAAGACTACATAAGCCAAACCCTTAGCCCCGCGCTGCTTAGCCCAATCCTGCCAAGCGTCAAACTGACGACGAGGAGTTTCGGCACCGCCCTTAAAGAGCACAGCACCAACATAAGGAGCTTGGAACACTCGGAATGGAGTGTTCTTAAAGAAGTCAGTCAACTCAATAAGTGGGTTTCCAAAACGCAAATCTGGCTTATCGGAACCGTACTTATCCATTGCTTCTTGCCAAGTGATTCGAGGCAAAGGAAGAGTGATTTCGTGGCCTGCTTCCTTCCAAATAGCAGCGATAACGCGCTCTGCCATAGCCATAACATCTTCTTGGCTTGCAAAGCTCATTTCCATATCGAGCTGAGTGAACTCAGGCTGACGATCTGCACGGAAGTCTTCATCGCGATAGCAACGAGCAAGCTGATAGTAGCGCTCAACACCAGAAACCATAAGCAACTGCTTTAAAAGCTGAGGAGACTGTGGAAGAGCGTACCAAGAGCCTGGAACCAAGCGTGCTGGAACAACAAAGTCGCGAGCGCCTTCTGGAGTGGACTTAATAAACGTTGGTGTTTCTACCTCAGTAAAGTCCATATCTTCCAAAGCATGACGAGCTGCCTTAGCCATATTAGAGCGGAGCTTTAGATTACGCTGCATAGATGGACGGCGTAAATCAAGATAACGGTACTTCAAACGTACGTCTTCGCTAGGAAGCTTGTTTTCGGACTCGTTTTCCAAAGCTGTAGAAACTTGGAATGGTAACGCATCGGACTTAGCGAGAATTGTTACTTTATTTGCAACGATTTCGATTTTTCCTGTTGCTAAATGGTCATTTTCATTGCCATCTGGACGCAAGCGAACTTCGCCAGTAACTTGCACAACAAACTCGCTTCGCAATGGTCGCGCAGTTTCTTCATCGTAAATAACAACTTGCACTAAGCCAGTGTTGTCTCGAACGTCTACAAAGGCAACGCCACCGTGGTCGCGGCGACGATCAACCCAACCAGCAATGGTTACGTTTTGTCCAACTAATGTCTCAGTCACTTCAACGGCATGGTGTGTGCGATACGCCGTCTGGCTCATAAGTCCACTTCCTTGTTTGAATAATTTTGTTAATTTTTGTTTTGACTTTAATAGTTTACCGCATGAATCGCGCTTTCAAATATTAAAATCTTAAAAAGCAAATTGCAAATCTTAAATCTTAAATCTTAAAAAGCAAATTACAATTATTGAGCGCAAGAAACAGTTTGATGAGCATATGAGTCATCTGGCTGCCAAGACATAACGTCTGCGCAAACTTGCTCTCCCGTAATAATGTTTTTTACTTCATCTTTGCTGGATTCAGAATCTGTGCTATCTGCTGGGAACCAAACGTATGGAATACCCAACTTATCTGCATACTTGATTTGTTTACCAAGCTTTGCAGCACTTGGAGATACGTCTGTTGCGATTCCTCTAGAGCGAAGCTTTTGAGCAATCTCGTTACAAGCTGGCCTATCTTCTTCGTTCCAAACTGCAACCAAAACTGCAGCAGGAGAAACGCGTGAAACTGTAGCTCCAGATGTGTGAAGCATGTAAGAAAGCAAGCGCGAAAGTCCTATAGAAAGACCCACTCCTGGATATTTTTTGTTTCCTTGAGAAACAAGATTGTCGTATCTTCCACCAGAGCAGATTGACCCCAGGGATTCAGCGCCTTCTAGGAACGTCTCGTAGACTGAGCCAGTGTAGTAATCCAAGCCGCGCGCAATCTTCAAATCTGCAACAACGGATCCTGGACGAATTTTTGACGCATCGTCTACAATCATCGCAAGCGTTTCTACACCTTCAATCGCTAATGCGTAAGATTCATTGCTAGAATCCCTAGAAATATTGTGTTTATCGCATAAAGCGTTGAATTTAGTCTTTAATTCTTCTCCGCTATTTGCGTTAAGCTCTGCAAGCTCTAAGCATGCTGCAGCTTGAGAATCCGTAGCTTTGCATTCTTTTACAAGAAGATTTGCAACTTCTTTTGCGCCAATCTTATCTAGCTTATCGATTTCTCGAAGAACACCTTCAATATCGCTTAAGCCAATTCCTCTATAAAAGCCTTCGGAAAGCTTGCGATTATTTGCGTGAACAGTGGCTTTTGGCAAGCCAAACTCGCGCAAACGCTCCAAAGCTTCGACCATAACAAGTGGAAGCTCCACTTCGTAGTGAGATGGCAAGTCGCCATTGCCTACAACGTCAATATCTGCTTGAACGAACTCACGGAAACGTCCTTCTTGTGGACGCTCTCCACGCCAAACTTTTTGCATTTGCCAACGCTTAAATGGGAATGCTAAATCGCCAGTATGTTCAACAACATACCTGCTAAGAGGAACTGTTAAATCAAAGTGCAATCCAATGCGATTTTCAACGGGAGTGTCGCTTTCGTGACCCACTTCTTGCAATCTAGATAAAAGATATATTTCTTTGCTAGTTTCACCCTTTTTTAACAAGCTTGAACCCTGCTCAACAGCACGAGTTTCAATGCCTATAAAACCATTTAATTCAAATACTTCCCGCAATGTGTCCATAACACGCTGCTCAACAGCGCGCTCGCTTGGAAGCCACTCCGGAAAACCAGATATTGATGAGCCTTGTACCATGTCCACTATAATAGGTTATGTTACGGAAAAATCATGGCTTACCGTCATACTTATTCGTAACACTATTACCGTGCATATGCTCTAAGGAGTCGTCCCGTGACCGAACAGACTAAACCTATAGAAACTACTAAACAAGCTACCCCAAAGCCGCATGCTCCTTCGCCTGCAAGCTTAGCAAATAAATCTCGCGTTGTTGCTGCTGTTCCAGCTATCTCGTATAGCGAAGAAGACGTTAAAGGCGCAAAAACCTTTGGGCGTGTTGATGAAAATGGAAATGTGTATGTTCGAGAAGCTGGTGGAGAACGCGAAGTAGGGCAATACTCTACTGGCACTCCAGAAGACGCTTTGACTTTCTACGTACACCGTTATCTTGACTTAAAAATCAAGCTTGATCTTTTTGAAAAAAGACTTGAATCTTCTAACGTAAGGCCAAAGGAAATTGACGAAACCTTAGCTACTTTAGATGCGGAGCTTAAGGAGCCATCTGTTGTTGGAGATCTTGCCGCTTTAAACGCGCGACACGCCGAGCTAAAAACTAAAGCTGCATCTAAAAAAGAAGAACTTGCTAAAGCTCGCAAAGCAGAATTAGAAAAAGCTCTTAAAGATCGCACAGCAATTGTTGAACAGGCAGAAGCGCTTGTTCAACAAATGGGCGAGTCTACAAACTGGCGCTCGCTTTCCGATAAGCTCCGTTCGCTGTTCGATAAGTGGCAGCAGCATCAGCGCACTACAATTCACTTAAACAAGGCGGATGCGGATGCTCTTTGGCAGCGTTTTTCCAAGGCTCGCTCCGCATTCTCTCAAGCTCGCTCTGCTTGGGTTAAAGAGCGAGACAATGAGCGCAATAGTGCTAAAGAGATTAAGGAAGCAATCATAAAAGAAGCAGAAAGCCTAAAGGACTCCACTCAATGGCGTGAAACTTCAATGAAGTTTAACGCTTTGATGGACCGCTGGAAGAAGGCTGGAAATGCTGGACGTCAACACGACGACGAATTGTGGACGAAGTTCCGCGAAGCTGCAGATGCTTTCTACCATGCTCGTCAAGAAGATAGAGAAAAGATGAGTGCTGGCGAAAAAGAAAATCTTAGCAAGAAGGAAGCATTACTAGTTAAAGCAGAAGCTCTTGTTCCTGTTAAAGACGAAGAGGCTGCAAAAGCTGCTCGCAAAGCATTGTCTGAGATTCAAGAAGAATGGGACAAGATTGGCTTTGTTCCACGCGAAGATATGCGCAGAATTGAATCTCGCTTGAACGATGTAGACAAGAAGATTAAGGCTGTTGAAGACGCTGCTTGGAAAGATGCAGACCCAGAAGCAGATGCTCGCAAATCTAGTTTTGCTGCTCAATTAAAGGCTCAACTCGAAGAGCTTGAGTCTAAGATTGCAAGCGAAAAAGATTCAAAGCGTAAAGCTAAGCTACAAGCAGAAAAAGCAACTAAAGAACAGTGGCTTAACGCTATTAAGTAGTTTGGCTTATAAAGCAAAGCATTAATCAAAGCATATTGCAAAAATAAGGCTGCTTGACGAAAAGTCAAGTGGCCTCATTTTTTATCGATTAATCGATTAATGATTTTGCAAGACTAACAAATGTATTCGCTAATTGAGTGTTTGCTAGTTTGCCATCTTTTGTAAGAACAGCAGGTCTGCCCGATTCTCCAATTTCTCTAATACTTGTGTCTAACGGAATTTGAGCAAGAAGAGGAACACTCTTACCAAGAGCTTTGCAAAGCTGATAGCTCACGCGCTTTCCGCCTCCCGAGCCAAAGATTTCTAGTCGCGCTCCATTGTTATCGAACCAACTCATATTTTCTACAACACCGCGCACATTAACCGGAATTTGCAAAGCCATAAGCCCCGCTCTAACCGCAACATCCGAAGCACTAGGTTGAGGTGTTGTAACAACAACAAGCTCCACATTCGGCAATGATTGTGCAACAGCTAAAGCCATATCTCCCGTTCCAGGAGCCAAATCTAAAAGAAGCACGTCTGGATCTGCCCACCAAACATCGCATAAAAATTGCTCAAGAGAACGTTGCAAACGAGGTCCTCGCCACAAAATCGCGCGATCTGTTCCAGCAAACATTCCAATAGAAATCAGCTTAACTCCCCAAGCTTCAACTGGCATAAGCATGCCGTTCAGATTAGTCGGTTGAGTTGTAATTCCAAACATGCGTGGCAATGAAAAACCATAAACATCTGCATCTATTGCTGCTGTTTTGTAGCCAAGAGATGCAAAAGTGGCAGCCAAATTAGCTGTTATAGAAGACTTTCCAACTCCGCCTTTTCCAGATGCAATAGCAAAAATCCTTGTTTTAACGCCATTTTTATTGAACGGATTTTCTTTACGCTCCTCTTTTAAATCCGAAACAAGCTTTGCAAGCTTATCTTTGCTCATAGCGCTTACGTTTACTGTTGGAATAAGCGTTGCATTTGGGTACTTTGCTACAACTGATTGAACTCTTTGCGTAATAACTTGAGCTAATGGGCAGTCTGGAACAGTAAGCTCAATATCTATAGAAACGCTATAAGTTGGATTATGATTATTTGATTCGCATGATTTTTCGCATGATTTTTCGCTTACGCGAACGCCCGTAACCATGTTTAATTCGGTAACAGAACGCCCTAATTCTGGATCAATCACACTACCCAATAAGTCGTAGATACGCGTTTCCAATTCAACAAGATTATTACTCATGTTTTTACAATTCACTTTGCGAATCAAGTGTAATATCGTTTTTTAGCGCAGATTCAACACTACCTGTTTTAAGTAAAATCTTAAATTGATTCTCGTTCAACATTGGTATGCCAAGTTCTTCTGCTTTAGCTTCTTTAGACCCAGCATTTGCTCCAACAATCACACAATACGTTTTTTTACTAACAGAAGATGCAGCTTTTCCACCTCTAGATACAATAGCTTCTTTAGCAGAATCTCGTGTGAAATCTTCTAAAGACCCTGTAACAACAACAGTTTTGCCACTAAGCGTTTGCTCAAGATTATTGGATTGTGCAGAATCGTTTCCAACAACTCCAGCTTCTTTCCATTTTCTTAAAACTTCACTACGCCAATCGTTAGAATCTTTTGATTTTTCAAACCAATCAAAAACAGCTTGAGCAATTTCTGGACCAACGCCATCAATTTGAGTTAAATCCTCAATAGTCGCATTTGCAATATTTTCAATTGAGCCAAATCTTGCAGCTATAAGGCGAGCTGTTGGCGGACCAAGCCTGCGAATAGAAAGTGCCACTAGCACACGCCAAAGAGGCGCAGACTTACCTTTTTGAGCTATTTCTTCTAGCATTGCTCTTGTTGTTTCGCTAGGACGAGTATATTCTGGCGCTTCAACTGTTTTAAGAACATTATTTACGCGAATTTTCTTTTCAACTAGCTTTGTTACGTAAGCATCCACAGGAACTTCAAACAGTGGGTAGTTTGGATTAAAAGATTCGTTAGACTCATCACTACTAAAGTCGCTAGAATTACTAGAGTCGTTAGAATCTTTAGAATCATCATTCGACTTTCTTCTAGTAGCTTCTAGAGGCCTAGTCCAAAAAGCTGAGACTTGCCTCCATAATCCACTTCCGCCAATCTTTTTAGATCGTTTTTTGAGTTTTCCGTCTTTTCCTACTTCTTCCCATTCTTCAACAAGCGGAATTTCCTTCCAAACTTTAACATTTCTTAAATCGTTAGCACTAAGGTTAAAAATATCGGCTTCGCTAGTAATAACAGGAGCTTGAGGAGCAGGAAGACAGCAATTCGACTCTGGTAGAATCGGCGGATTAGAAGATCCACGCTCAACAACTATTTTGCTTATGCTTTTATCTTCAATATAAACTTTTGACGTTATTGGCCTAGAATCTTCTGGGTTAGTTAGAGCAAGAGCGGATGCTTCGCCAAGATTTTCAATATCAAAAGCTTGTCTTGAAGCCAAGTTGATTATGCGCTCAGTAAGCTGAGCTGGGCAATTTTCTACATTAGGGCAACGAATATCTTTGTCGCCTTCTTTTGTAGGAGCAAGTTTTGTTCCGCAAGATGGGCAATACTCTGGCATAACGAATTTTTTCAATTCATTTTCTCTGCCATTTCTATATTTGAGCACAGGTCCAACTAATTCTGGAATAACATCTCCAGCTTTACGCACAACAACAGTATCTCCAATAAGTACGCCTTTATGCTCAACTTCGTATGGATTGTGCAAAGTTGTACGAGATATAGTGGAGCCTGCAACAGTTACTGGCTCTAAAACAGCTACTGGAGTTACTCTTCCTGTTCTTCCAACTTGAACAATAATATCTTTTAAACGTGTATTAACTTCTTCTGGCGGATACTTGTACGCAATTGCCCAACGCGGCGCTCTAGAAGTTGCTCCGAGCTTTCTTTGCAATGCGCGATCATCTACTTTTACTACAATTCCATCTAATGCATGAATGATAGTGTTTCTATGCTCACCATAGTAGTCAATCATGTCTTCTATTTGTTCAAAAGACGTAACTTTGCGCGTATATGGAGAAACAGGAATCCCCCATTTTTTGTACAATTCGTAAGCGTCCGATTGGTTGAATGATGTTTGGGTATGCGCATTAGATTCGCCACCGCTTTGCGCTAAGTCCTTCCACTTTAGATTTCCTAATCCGTGTGCTATAAAACTCAAGCGTCTTGTAGATGTAATTCTAGGATCCTTTTGTCTTAAAGATCCTGCAGCCGCGTTTCTTGGATTTGCAAAAGCAGGCTTTCCTAAATCTTCTTGCTCAATGTTTAGCTTTCTAAAATCCGCCCACTTCATAAATACTTCACCGCGGATTTCCACAAATTCTGGAATATCGTCTGGATTTTCACCATGCAATTGCGTAGGAATTTCTTCGATTGTTCTTACGTTTAGCGATATGTCTTCTCCAGTAACACCGTCTCCTCGGGTTAGCCCTTGTTCCAAAGTTCCATTTCGATAAATAAGATTTAGCGCAAGACCATCGATTTTTACTTCGCATGTCATTGGCAGCGGCTTATTTTCGGGCCATTGCAAGTCTCGAATAATGCTGTTATACCAGGATTTTAATTCATCAATCGAAAAAACATCATCCAAGCTCATCATTCTTGAAGGATGACGAACTGGCGCAAAATCGTTAGAAAAAGTTCCGCCAACTCTATGCGTTGGCGATTGCGGCGTGTCTAGAATCGGAAAAGTAGACTCAAGCGCGCTTAAAACACGCATTCTTGCGTCGTAAGCTGCGTCGGAGCTTGTTGGAGAATCGTCAACATAGTATGCGATTTGATCTGCTTGCGCCCATGCAGCCAATTTTGCCCATAATCTTGCGCCTTGTTCTGTTGTTAAAAGCGAAGGATCAAGCTTAGCTAATTGCATTGCGTCCGAATCTGACGGCTCTAGCTTAGCAATCCAACTGTCAAAATCTGCGATTGAACTAAAAGTGTTAGACTCACTTAAATCGCTTGTTACATCATGTGATTGTTCTGCTCTTTGAATCGTTGATGCAAATTTGCCATTAACGCTTGGCTCATTATTATTTTGTATATTTTCAACATTATTAACACTATCTAAGTCATCAAAAAGTGACAATTGAGCACCACTCGAATGTTGCGTCGAATCACCATTAGATGCAGCCATGAGTCTTCCCTTCAAAGCGTTTTAGTCTATTTTATAGCCCATTTAACAAGAATTTATTAAGCGTTAAGAGATCGCAAGAATTGCATTTGAACAATACTTTCAGAAGAATCGTTTCTAAATAGCATTCTAGATCTAGCAACAGAAAGAGTTCGCGCAATAACAAACATACCTTCATTAACAGTGACTTTTGCAGCTTCGTCAATAATCTCATATGCATTAACATCTGGCCAATTCACAATATTATTGATTTCTAGCATTTCTTTTGCTTGATGCAAGCTTCTAGGAACGGCAATGCATTGAGATTCAACTCTACTTAAGAGTTCTGCAAGCTCTACTTCTAGAGATTCATTTTTTTCACTAAACAAGTCATCTGCAACCATATATGCAGCAACAGCGAGCGGGAAGTTATCTTGCATCCACTCTGCATATGCTAGCCTGTAGTAAATAAACGCAGCATCTTCTCTATCGAAACATACTTGTAAAGCGTTTAAGCATACTGCTTCTACAGAAGGCCAATCTTCTTGACGAGATAATTGCGAAGCTAGCTTTAAGTGAGATATAACATACGTTGGAGCATAAGAAACCATTGTATTTAGATGTTTTAGCGCCTCTTTACTCCTTCCAAGCTGGCCGAGTAAATCCGCAATCTCCATATGCGCGTAGAAAAGTCCGTCTGGTATAAGCCTCATTTGCTCGTTTTGCGTTGCAAACATGCGATTATAAACAACGCGCTCAGCATACGAGTTGAAGTATCTTGGAACAACATCCCCAGAAGCAAACATATCGTCAAAATGCTTTATATTGTTTTCATACTCTTCGATTGCGCTTTCTAAATCCCCACTCATAAATTGTTCGTGAGCATGCACTCGCATATTGTAAATATCTTTTGAAGCGTTAAACGATATTTCTGGTATTTCTTTTTCGTCTATTAATGCGCTTATTACATGGTTTGCTTGATCGTTTAGCTCTGGATCGTTAATGCTTTCAACAATATCCATTGCCATACGAGCTTTTTCTGCGTTCGTCATAATTGCTTTAGACGCTATGTGATTAAAATCAGCAACCGCTTGTTGTAAAACGTCTTCGCGCTGAATTGAAAGGCCTTTTGCGTCTTGAGTTGCTAACAATTCTTGCGACTTTGCGTCAAAAATTATGTCGGAAAACTCTGGTTCTTCTTGAGCACCATGCGGTGCAAAGCAACTGTCTCGTAAGTCAAACGTTGGCTCAATTTGGTTTAATGAGCCGTTTTCATCGACTTGCAAAGTTGCATTAAACTTTTTATACGTTTCAAGAGGATTATTTAATCCGTTTGCGCGTATGTGCTTTAAAAACGACTTTCTAGTAAAAGTAACAGTTAGCAACGGTATAATCGAAGGAGATTTGCTAAACGCTGCCATTGGGTCTTCGTTTTTTGCGCTATTATTGCTATCGCTATTACTACTATTGCTATTATCGCTACGATTACTGTTAGTGCTATTATCACTGTTGCTTTCGCTTGTATCTTCAAGATTTTCTACAATGCTTTCAACAAGACTATCTGAAGTACTGTCCGCACTACTATCCGCGCTAGACCCTAAATTAGCAAAACCACTACTAACGTCTCCATGAATATCCCCATCTTTTGGATCGCCTTTTGCTCTTGCAGCATTTTTATTCATGTGATTAAGAGCATTAATTGTTTGGCTTAAAATTTTATTCATAGCAACGTCTTGAGCTGCAACCATCTCCTCTAAGCCGATTGAATCTAATCGTATTGAAACGTTTTGCACTTCTTCGCTAGCACCAAAAGCAAGAGTAGCCAGCATCAATCCAAGACGAAGATTGTAGTTAGTTGTCATTTTGGATCTGTTTTGTTCGCTTATTGGAACAAAATCTTTTTTAACACAATCGTATGTTAGATTAGGCATCATTGAATTGCCTGTTGCCATAAACGCTAATGCAACATTCCCACTATCTAAATTAGATCTAAAATCAGCATCGAATCTAAAAGGCAAATAAAGGCTTCTGATTAGTTCCGAGAGTCTTTGCCTGTACGACCATTCACAATTAGAAGATCCGTCAGCCTTATAAATATACAAATCATTAGATTTTCTTGCACGGTTAAGTAAATGCAATAATGGCCTAATATTGTTGTCTTGCAACGGGTCGCCAAAAGAATTCATGTCGATCTCGCCACTTGCGCAAAAAGCTGGATCGTTTATAAAAGCCATGTCCATTGCGCAAACTTGATTATAAGTTGCGTTATTTTCTGTTAAATCACCGCCATTAGAGCAGTTTTCTTCTAAGCAATTGCTAATAGACTGAAATCTGTTTATTGCACCTTCTATACGCAAAGCTTTTAACGCGGATTTTGCCTCCAAAGAATCATCCCAAACTAAAAAGTTTGCATCTGAACATTTAGATTTTTGCAAATGCAATCTTTCAGCGGCGTGTTCAGCCTCTAATGCTCCAGCGTCCTCTAACGCTCCCGCATCTGCCATTAAGTACGTAAAATATTTCTCCATTGCAGATACGCGTAGACCAGCTCTCTCTGCCGTGTTTGCTTCGCAAACGCTTCGCCTAATAGCACTCAAAGGTGCTTCTTTTGTAAGATGCCTAAATATGTTTCCAGATCCAAATCCGCTAAAAGCTAACAACATATCTGGAACAAAAAATGACGCAAAGTAAGATATAGCGATTGCGTCAAAATAACTAAGATTGCAACGCAAATTATTAGGCAAATCTACACGCGTTTCTTCTAGCGTATAAGTTTCTTTTTTAGTATTTGCTTTGCGAATCCAAGACGATACCCATTGAATTCCGCCATCTTTAGAAGTTTGAACAACAACATCTCCCTTAATAACAACTAAATCATTATTTGACTTATTCTTAAAACCACTTTTTTTGATATGGCTTGCGCTATGGCTCGCTTTATGACTTGCTCGAGTAGTTTTTTTATCAATGCAACCGTAGAATCTATCTGAGTTAGAAATAGTCATAGAGTTTTGCTCAACAAAAGACAATTCGGGTATATTTTCCGTTGTATCTTCAATTGTTACAGTGTGCCCTTCGTAAACTCTGCCTTCTAAATCAGCAACAGCAACTTGGTAAAAACGTTTGCAATCTTTGCTAAACAATCCAATTGAAATACCTTGTTTTTTGCCGTAAATCTTAATCCAACCCAGTTTTGTTGAGCTAGGCATAAAAGGAAAATCGTTAAAAATATGTTTTTTTGAAAATAGCTTAACAGGAATTGAGTTTTTGCTCTCCCAAAGCGTATCAATTGTACGTAGCGCAATCTGCATGCTTCTATCTGCGTTATAATTGCAATTTTTTGCATTATGGCAGATTAAATCAGCGTTATTGCTAGATTGCACTTGGTTTTGCATAATCCCCATTCTTTCTTATTGCACAACTTTAACGTAAGACAATAAAATTCTACACAATTGATTTATACGCATCTTATTGATTCTTACTGAACATTCTAAGTATAGCGAACATTCTAAATATAAATGATTGTTGAATCGCAAGCATGCAATCAAATTTTATCGAAAATCTTACTAAGATTCTGCTAAAAGTCTGCTAAATCATGTTAAATATGCAAATAATCAAATATTAAAATATGTGATTGAAATTATTTTTTATGCAAATTCGCGCAAGTTCCATAAATAATCGTGCATAATCCTTCCATAATCTTGTCTACTGGAGAAGCAGCTCGCCAATTTAAGTACAGTGAGCGGTAGGGCTTTGGACTATTAAACTCGCGAATTGTTAAACCAGCTGGCTGAACAATAGGAGGGAGAGTTGCAAGACGTGGCAGCAATGTTACATCTTTGCTTCCAACAACCATGTATCGTAAGGTTTCCAAAGATGTTGCACAAAATTCGGACTGTTTTGCTCCAACCTTTTGACAAACATCAATCATACTTCGTCTCATACAATGTCCATCTTCCAAAAGAAGTATTTTTTGACTAGATAATTGAGACAAATCGATTGGAGATTTTTGGTTTCCCAATTGCGAATTTGTTGACGCTGCTAAAACAAAATCTTCATCAAAAATGTGATTAACCTTTATTGACGATCCGTCTAACTTTTCACTCAATATCGCTGCATCGATTTGACCATTATTTAGCAATTCGATTAAAGTTGCGGACTTTTCTTCAACAAAACGAATAGTAAAATTCGGCTTAATCTTACGCAAAACAGGTATTATTCTAGGCAAAAGATATGGGCATAATGTTGGGAAAATGCCTAAAACTATTGTAGAAGACCAAGGATCTTCTAAGCGCCTTGCTGCTTGATAAATGTTAGAAACATCCGAATGAATACGCTTTGCATAATACACTACTTCCCTTCCTGCAGGAGTTAAAATCTGCTTTCCTGGAGTCCGCTCAATAAGACAAACTCCAAGCGTGTCTTCTAGCTTTTTAATCTGCGTAGATAAAGTTGGCTGAGAAACGTGCATGCGCTCGGCAGCTTTTGTAAAGCTTTCTTCTTTTGCAAATGCAATTAAGTATTCAAGCGATTTAATGTTCAAGTATTTATCTTTCTGTGCGTGTTATAGGTGCGTTCTATGCGTATTCTATGAATGTTCCATGCATGATTTTAATTATGTGGATCTCTAATTAAATAGTCGAAAGCACTAAGAGCTGCATTTGCGCCAGAACCATATGCTGTAACAATTTGCTTATAAGGCTCATCCGAGCAATCGCCAGCAGCAAAAATTCCAGGAATACTCGTGCATCCTTTTCTATCTGTTACGATTTCTGCTCGATTATTTAAGCTTAGTTTATTTGCCACCCACTTTGTATTTGGCATTAGTCCAATTTGAACAAACACTCCGTCTGTGTGCAAAATTTTCTCACGATTTTCCGCATTATTATCATTGCGATCCATATAATGCACTGAACTAACTTTTTTGCTATCTCCTTCTATTTTGCTAAGCGATGCACTTGTTATTACATTCGCATTAGAAAGAGAATGCAATGTGTTTAGCAATATTTGATCCGCTTTAAGAGAATCCATAAACTCTATAACAGTAACGTGATTTGCAATTCCTGCTAAGTCTATTGCAGCTTCGACTCCAGAATTTCCTCCGCCAACAACTACAACATTCTTGTTCTTAAACAAAGGACCATCGCAATGCGGGCAGAACGACACTCCCCTGTTTCTGTATTCATCTTCTCCAGGAACACCAAGTGTTCTCCACGTAGCGCCTGTTGCAATAATCACCGCTTTAGCTTTTAGACTTCCGCCAGATTTAGTGTTAATTGTGTGTAATCCGTAAGGCTTTTCTGCAACGTCTAAAGACGTAGCCCAATCGGGAGTAAATACGTCAATGTTGTATTGAGCAATGTGGTTTGTTAAATCGTTAGCCAGCTTTGCGCCTGTTGTGTGCGTTTGAGAAATGTGGTTTTCAATGCTTTCTGTTTCAACAACCTGACCGCCTCTGTGGTCCATAATCATTGCTGTTTTAAGACCTTTTCTAGCTGTGTAAATCGCAGCAGCGCTGGCAGCAGGACCTCCGCCTACAATAAGAACATCGTATGGGTCTTTAGCGTTCATTTTTTGCGCTAGTGAAGAATCGCTAGCCTCCGTAGAATCGCTTGAATCGCTAGAATCCCCATTTTCTTCTTGACTTAAAAGCATAGCAACTAATTCGTCTATAGATGACCTTCCAGAAGAAATAATCTTTCCGTTTTCAAAAACAGCAGGAACGCTCATTACACCAAGAGCATCGACTTCGTCTTTGAAAGCGCTTCCTTCTACAGCAATATGCTTTACTTTTGGATTGATAATCGAAATTGTATTAAGCGACTGAACAACCTCTGGGCAATTAATGCAAGAAACAGACATGTACGTAGTAACATCATGACTTCCAAGTCTCAAAATTGCTTTGCGCTGCTCGTCGCTTATTTTTGGAGTATAACCACTTACTTGTAAAATCGCCAAAACTAAAGAGCTAAACTCGTGACCAAGTGGCAAACCTGCAAAGCTTACAGAAATGTTATTTTGCGGATTAGTAATTGAAAAACTTGGTGTTCGATTCTGGCTACTATTATCACCTTTTATAACAGTGATTTTGTTGCTTTGATTTGCTACTTCTTGCAAAAGCTCAATAACTTTTTGAGAATTTTCACTACTATCAACGTATGCAACAAGATTAATAGGATTAACCATTTTTTCTAGCAATCCAGCAAGTTGAGTAGTTAAATTTGAATCTAATAAAGTCATTATTTTCACTTTCTGTAGCAATCAAAGCAACATGTAAATTGTGTTAAAATTTGTCGATAAAATCAGCAGTTAAAATCAGATTTTTCCAACTAAGTCAATAGATGGAGCAAGTGTTTCTTCTCCCTGCTCCCACTTTGCTGGGCACACTTCTCCTGGGTGAGATGCAATAAATTGTGCAGCTTTAACTTTGCGAAGCATCTCGTCGGCGTTTCTGCCGATTCCGTCTGCTGTCATCTCGTAGAATTGAATATTGCCTTGAGGATCCACCAAAAAAGTTGCGCGATGAGCTAAACCAGATTCCTCATTTAGCGCATTAAAGTTTCTAGAAAGCACGCCGTTTGGGTCTCCAAGCATTGTGTATTGAACTTTTGCAATAGCTTTAGAATCATCGTGCCAAGCTTTGTGAACAAAGTGTGTGTCTGTTGAAACAGAATAAACTTCTACGCCTAACTTTTGAAGCTCTTCATAGTGGTTTGCAAGATCTTCAAGCTCTGTTGGGCACACGAAAGAAAAGTCTGCTGGATAGAAGAAGAAAATAGCCCATTTTCCAAGAACGTCACTGTCGCTTACTTCTACAAAATTGCCATTCTTATATCCATTTACCTTAAATGGAAGAATATGCGTACCAATAAGGCTCATAACAACTCCAATCTTTACTTGTTTGCTAAAATCTTTTATTGCTTTTTGCAATGTTTTAGTTAAACGTGTTAAATAGCTTGCTTAAGAATCTAGATTTAACCGTATTTTTATAATAGATTATTTATATTAATAATCCTATACATATAGATAATCTCTATAGGCTTACATGTGTTATGTCAATAATGATTTTGAAAACTAACTTAACTTTGTAAAATGCTGGGATAACAAACAAGAATTGCGCACTCAAAATTGAATTGAGCGCGCAATCTTGTTCATCCCTATAAAATGATTATAAGATTTTTATTATTTATCTTATGTCTTGATGGAATGGGTTGAAAACAACACTACAGCGTTGGAAGCTCTTAACATCAACATACCCAGTAGATGCCATTGTTCGTCTTAAAGCGCCAACATAATTTGTTTTTCCGTCTGCCATATGGCTTGGTCCAAACAAAATATTCTCAAGCGGAGCAACAGTTCCAACATTCGTGCGCATTCCGCGCGGCAAAGAAGGATGACGAGCCTCTGCTCCCCAATGCATTCCGCGTCCTGGAGCCTCAGTTGCACGCGCTAAAGGAGTGCCAAGCATTACTGCATCTGCTCCCATGGCAAGCGCCTTAATAAAGTTGCCAGACGTTCCCATGCCGCCATCTGCAATAATCTGAACGTATCGACCGCCAGACTCGTCCATATAATCTCTGCGAGCTTCTGCAACGTCTGCAATGGCAGTTGCCATAGGCGCTTGCACTCCGAGCGTATTCATTGTTGCAGAAACTGCTCCACCGCCAAAACCAACAAGGATTCCAGCAGCACCAGTTCTCATAAGATGTAATGCGGAAGTGTAGTCTGCACAACCTCCAACAATAACTGGAACATCTAAATCGTAAATAAACTTCTTTAAGTCAAGAGGCTCATGGTCTTTAGAAACATGTTCTGCACTAACAGCAGTTCCACGAATAACAAATAAATCAACGCCTGCTTCTAGAACAGTAGAATAAAATTCTTGAGTGCGTTGCGGAGAAAGAGCACCTGCAACCGTAACACCAGCATCGCGAATTGTGTGCAAGCGCTTAACAATAAGTTCTGGCTTGATTGGCTCCGAATAAATCTCTTGTATGCGCTTAGTTGCAACTTCGTCTTTAAGTTCTGAGATTTCTTTAAGAAGCGGTTCTGGATTCTCGTAACGAGTCCACAATCCTTCCAAATCAAGCACGCCCAATGCTCCCATTTGACCCATTGCAATAGCCGTATCTGGGCTTGTAACAGAATCCATTGGCGCAGCAATCACTGGTACGTCAAAACTATAAGCGTCAACTTGCCATGATGTAGATACAGCCTTTGGGTCGCGAGAACGACGAGAAGGAAGTATAGCAATATCGTCTAGTGAGTAAGCAACTCGGGCTTTTTTGCCCAAACCTATTTCGATTTCTTGAGACATACTTATAAGGCTAGTTGCTTATCATGACTAATCAACATGCCATAGAATTGTTTAGATTTATTGAGAGTGCAAAAACTCATAAATAGTTTTAGCCTTTAACAAACCGATTCCAGGAACTTTTTGCAACTCTTCTATGCTTGCTTCTTTTAAATTTTTAACACTGCCAAATTTTGAAAGCAAACGTTTTTTATAAGATTCTCCAATTCCAGGAATTGAGTCAATAGATGAATACAACATTGCCTTTGCACGTTTTTTTCTATGATAAGCAATAGCAAAGCGATGAGATTCGTCTCTAGCTCTTTGAAGCAAATACAATCCTTCGGAGCTTCTTTTTAGAATAATTGGGTATTGACTATTAGGCAGCCAAACTTCTTCTAATTTTTTAGATAATCCACATACTGTTATGCCTTTAACATTGCAATCAATCATTGCTTTTTGAGCTGCTTTTGCTTGCTCAATACCGCCATCAACGATTACAAGATTTGGCGTATATGCAAATTTTTTTGAGGATGATTGTGAGCGATTTTCTACGCAATTATCATCTTCATTGTTGCAACTATCGCTTTCATGCTTAAAACGTCTAGAAATAGTTTCATATAATGCGCTTAAATCGTCTAATTGACCAATACCATTGGGGCCTTTTATAGAAAATCTTCTATATTCACTAGGTTTAGCAATTCCATCTTCAAAAACAACCATTGATGCAACTTGATATCTTCCATCAGCTGAGTTTGAAATATCGTAGCATTCAATTCGCAATGGAGCTTCACTCATTGAAAGAGCTGCAGCAACTTGATTCATAGCATTAGTTCTAGATTCTAAAGTAGAAATCCTACTTGTTTTCATCTGTTTAAGAGACTGCTCAGCATTCAAGTTTGCTTTATCCATAAGCGAGCGCTTATCTCCACGTTCTGCAACTTTAATAGTTACTTTCGCGCCTCTTAACCCACTAAGCCATCTTTCGAGATTTTCTTTATGGGATTCTTCTAATTCAATAGGAATAATAATCTCTCTAGGAACTGGGCAAATTGGGTCGAGCAAATCTCCTCTTCCAGTTGTTTCTTGACGCTTTTTTCGTTCTTTTGTTTCTTTAGCTCTATACGATGAATCCATATTTGTATTGCTAGAGTAATCGACTTGTAACGCATTCCTGGATTGCTCTATTTTTAACGAGTTTGCATATTGCAAATCAATATTTGATTCATATTCACAATAAACTCGTATAAGCAAGTTTGCGATTATATCTTCATCACTAATATCTTCGCTTCTTTCGACTTGCCAATTTTTTTCTCCGCGAAGTAGACCTTCTCTAACAAAGAATGCGTGAACGCATGCTTCAAGCGAATCTGCACTAAAACCAAAAACATCAGCTTCTACATTATCGTTAAAAACAACGGAATTTTGTTGAATAACAGTTCTAAAAATATTGATTTTGTCTCTTATTTTTGCAGCATTTTCAAAATCTAAGTTATTGCTTAACTCCTTCATTTTTCTTGTTAAATCGTTAATGTAGGAATCTCCAATAGCACCACTTAGAATGCCAACTAATTGTTCAACATTGTTCCTATGCGTTTTTTTGTCTACTTTTTGAACGCAAGGTGCAGAGCACTTTCCAATAGATGCAAGAAGACAAGGTCTTCCTGTTTTTTGTGCTTTATTAAAAACAGACTGTCGGCATGTTCTAACTGGAAAAGTTTTTAGCAAAGAATCCAAACTGTGTTTTAATTGCCAAACTTTTGCATACGGTCCAAAATATTGCGTTGACTTTGAGTTTCGATTTCTAGTAATCCAAACTCTTGGAAAATCATCATTTACAGATACTGCAATATATGGGTATGTCTTATCGTCTTTAAAAACAATGTTGAACCTTGGATTAAACTCTTTAATCCAAGTATATTCAAGCGTTAAAGCCTCAAGCTCTGTATTTACAACAGTCCATTCTAAGCTTCTAGCTGTTAATACCATTGATTGCGTTCTAGGATGAAGCTGATTTAAGGGCTGAAAATAATTCGATAGCCTGTTTCTTAAACTTTTTGCTTTTCCAACGTATATTACTTTTCCACGCTCATCCCTCCACTTGTATACTCCAGGCTGATTTGGAATATCTGAAGTTTTTGGCCTAAATAAATCACGACTATCGCCTAAAAGAGGAGCACCAAAATCGTTTTTTGACGAATTCTCAAAGTAGTTTGCATGACTTTTATCATATTTAGATTGGTGAGTTTTCTTCCATTCTCCCCTACTGATTTCTATATTTTTTCTAGCTTCTCTAGTCTCCATATTTTCTTCATCATTTCTAATATTTGATTCTTTAGAATTTAGAACATTCATGATCTCACCTCCTTTCATAAGATATTCATAAAATTATTCATAAATTTTTACTTAAATACTGCTGATTTTGCTCTATTCAAGCATTGACTTTAAGAATTTACCAGTCCAGCTTTCTGGCTGCTTTGCAACATCTTCTGGAGTACCAGTTGCCACGATTTCGCCGCCTTTATCTCCTCCTTCTGGGCCTAAATCTATAATCCAATCCGCGCATTTTACAACATCAAGATTATGCTCAATAACTATTACACTATTGCCTTTATCTACTAAAGATTGAAGAACACTTAAAAGCTTGCGAACATCTTCAAAATGCAAGCCCGTAGTAGGTTCATCTAGAATATAAACGGTTTTTCCAGTAGAACGTTTTTGTAGCTCTGTAGCAAGCTTTACTCTTTGCGACTCTCCACCGGAAAGTGTTGGCGCGCTTTGACCAAGCCTAATATAACCTAATCCAACTTTAACTAAAGTCTCTAAGTATCTAGAAATAGACGGATATGCTTTAAAGAACACAGCAGCTTGCGATATTGGCATATCTAGCACGTCTGAAATAGTTTTACCATTGTACTTTACTTCTAGAGTGTCTCGATTATATCTTTTTCCATGGCATTCTTCGCATTGCACGTATACGTCTGGCAAAAAATTCATCTCGATTTTAAGCGTTCCGTCTCCACTACAAGCCTCGCATCTTCCGCCTTTTACGTTAAACGAGAATCTTCCAGGACCATACCCTCTAACTTTCGCTTCTGGAGTTTGAGCAAAAAGCGAGCGAATTTTATCCCAAACTCCAGTGTAGGTTGCAGGATTTGATCTTGGTGTTCTACCAATAGGATTTTGATCTACGTGAACAACCTTATCGCAATTTTCTATTCCATCAACACGCTTATGCAATCCTGGAACAATGCGAGCGCCGTTTAGCTTATCTGCCAAAACTGGGTAAAGTATTGAGTTTATTAAGCTTGATTTTCCAGATCCAGATACTCCTGTTATGCAAGTAAATACGCCTAAAGGTATTTCTACATCTATGTTTTTAAGATTGTGCTCTTTTGCGCCAACAATAGTCAACTTACGACTTTTGTTGATTTTGCGGCGCTTTTTAGGAACATCTATTGCGCGTCTTTTTGCAATATAGTCTCCTGTAATTGATCGCTTTGCCTCTGTTATATGTTTTGCAGGTCCGCAATATACAACTTCTCCGCCGTTTTCTCCAGCTTCTGGGCCAATGTCTACAAGCCAGTCTGACTTTCTTATTGTATCTTCGTCGTGTTCTACAACTATAAGCGTATTTCCAAGATCTCTAAGATTGTGCAACGTTGATATAAGCTTTTCGTTGTCTCTTTGATGAAGACCAATAGAAGGTTCGTCAAGAACATACATAACACCAACTAAACCAGACCCTATTTGCGTTGCAAGTCTTATTCTTTGAGCTTCTCCGCCAGAAAGAGTTTTTGCTGCTCTAGAAAGCGTTAAGTAGTTTAAGCCAACGTCGTTTAAGAAGCCTAGTCTTGCTTTGATCTCTTTTACAATCTCTTTAGCAATTATCTTTTTTGAGCCTTCTAGATTTAATGAATTAATCCATTCAAGACTTTTTTCAATAGGCATATCGCATACGTCTGCGATTGAGCACGAGCCAACTTTAATAGACAAGACTTCTGGATTAAGTCTTTTTCCTTTGCATGTTAAGCATGGCACTTCTCGCATGTATGACTCGTAGTATTGACGCATTTGGTCTGAGTCTGTTTCGTCATGCTTGCGCATAAGAGTACGCACTACGCCTTCAAATCCTGTTGAATACTCTCTCTGCCTACCCCATCGATTTTTATACGATACTTTTACTTCAAAATCATGACCATAGAGTATTGAATCTTGCACATCTTTTGGAAGATTTTCCCACGGCGTATCCATACTAAAACCAAGCTCTACACTTAATCCTTTTAACACATGCCTGTAGTATTCTCCAGCTGCTTTATTCAATGCCCAAGGTTCTATAGCGCCTTCGTTAAGTGACTTTTCTGTATTTGGAACAACAAGAGCAGGGTCAATCTCTAGATTGTAACCAATTCCAGAGCAATCATGGCACGCTCCATACGGAGCATTGAATGAGAACGTTCTTGGCTCTATCTCTAATAGGTTAAATTGATGACTATTCGGGCACGCCATATTCTCGGAAAAACTTTGACGCCTGTTTTTAGAAGAAGCATCTTCGTCTACAAAATCAGCAACAACAATACCTTTAGAAAGCTTTAGCGCTGTTTCTATAGAATCTGTAAGGCGTGTACGTATGCCATCTTTTATAACTAGCCTATCTACAATAACTTCGATTGTGTGTTTCTTTTGCTTTTCTAAAGTAATATCTTCCGAAAGCTCTCGCATTTGCCCGTCTACAAGCGCTCTAGAATATCCGTCTGACCTAAGAAGAGTAATAGTATCTTTAAACTCACCTTTTCTGCCGTTAACAATAGGAGCTAGCAATTGCAACCTTGTTTTTTGCGGCAAAGAAAGCAATGCGTTAGCTATTTGTTGAGGAGTTTGCGCACTAACGATTTCACCACATTTAGGGCAATGTGGAATACCTACGCGGGCAAAAAGAAGCCTTAAATAGTCATAAATCTCCGTAATTGTGCCAACAGTAGAACGCGGATTGCGATTAGTTGTTTTTTGGTCAATCGAAACTGCTGGGCTTAATCCCTCAATAAAATCTACGTCTGGCTTATCCATTCTTCCAAGGAATTGCCTTGCATACGCGCTTAAGGATTCCACATAACGCCTTTGACCTTCTGCAAAAAGAGTGTCGAAAGCAAGAGAAGATTTACCAGAACCAGATAGGCCAGTAAAAACAATCATCCTATTTCTAGGCAATTGCAAATTAACGTTCTTTAGATTATGCTCTCTTGCGCCTTGAACAGTTATTTTTAAGTCGGAAGGAACATCACCTAAATCGTATATTAAATTACCATTATTTTTAATAATTGGCGCAGAATCAATAAACGATTGAAGTACATTGTTTTTTTGACGACTATTTCCATCTTTAGCATTCATGTTTGTAGCATTCATATTTGCATCTTTTATTGAAAGCGATTGCTTACTTTGTAAAGAATCCAAGTGTTTTTGCATTCTACCTCCTTAAGATGCTTTAGCGTATATGAATCAAAATTGCAAAACTAAATCTTGATTACGTGCCTGTTTTGTAATATCATTCATTATAGAACACATGTTCGAAATATGTTGCTTACTGCGTGTTGCTAATCCTATGCAAGCCTAACGGTATAATCGGGAGTTTGGTTAACATATTTTAATTAATATTTTAATTACGATTTTACAAGAATAAAACTTAAGGGGTGGGTAAAAAATGGCCATTGACGCACAAGGACTTACTATACAAATTGGTGCGCGCACGCTATTAAACCCAACAGATTTTCATGTTACAAAAGGCGACAAAATAGGCTTAGTTGGAAGGAATGGCGCTGGAAAAACAACACTTACGCGCGTAATTACTGCAGAAACACTTCCAGCTGGCGGAAGCGTAAAAGTAAGCGGCTCGTTAGGATATCTTCCACAAGACACACATGCAGCAGATCCAGAGCAAAGCGCGCTAGATAGGATTATGAGCGCTCGCGATATTTCGTCAATCGTATCTCGTATACGAAAAGCAGAAAAAGACATGACGAATCCAGATCCAGATATTATGACAAAAGCCATGAATCGCTACGATAAAGCGATTAATGACTTTGAAAAAGCTGGTGGGTACGCTGTTCAATCAGAAGCAATATCAATGGCAAACAGCCTTGGACTCCCCCAAGAAGTTATGAAACAAGCTCTTGGAACACTTTCTGGCGGCCAACGCAGACGAATCGAACTCGCGCGAATACTTTTCTCCAATGCCGATACGCTGATTTTAGACGAACCTACAAACCACTTAGACGCAGATTCCATAGTATGGTTGCGCAATTACTTAAAACGCTTTGAAGGTGGATTCCTTGTTATATCACACTCAACAGAGTTACTAGACGAAGTTGTTAATAAAGTTTGGCATTTAGATGCACAACTTGCGCAAATAGACATGTATTCAATGGGCTGGAAAGCATACTTGCATCAACGCGTTGTAGACGAAGAGAGAAGACGAAGAGAGCGCGAAGTTGCAGAAAAGAAGGCGGAGCGACTTATGAAGCAAGGAATCCGACTTCACGCAAAAGCAACTAAAGCGGTAGCAGCTCAAAACATGATGCGTAGAGCTGAACGCTTATTGAACGAAACAAGCGAAGCTCAAAAACAAGAAAAAGTAGCAGACATTCGATTCCCAGAGCCTGCTCCTTGCGGACGCACTCCTATTATGGCTAAAGATATTTCAAAAGCTTACGGATCGAACATTGTGTTTGCTGGCATAAATTTGGCTATAGATAAAGGCTCGAGAGTTGTTATTTTGGGATACAATGGCGCTGGAAAAACTACCACTTTGCGCATTCTAGCTGGCGAAGAAAGCGCAGACACTGGCGTTGTTGAATATGGGCACGGATGCAAAATAGGCTATTTTGCGCAAGAGCACGATACTTTAGACTTAGATGCAACTGTTTTAGAAAATCTTCAACACGTTGCTCCAGAATTAAACGACACTCAAGCAAGATCAATGCTTGGAAGCTTCCTGTTTTCGGGAGACGACGCCATGAAACCCGCTAAAGTGCTTTCTGGCGGCGAAAAAACTCGCCTAGCATTGGCAACTCTTGTAACTTCTAAAGCAAACGTTCTTTTGCTTGATGAGCCTACTAATAACTTAGACCCAGCTTCTCGCGAAGAAATTCTTAAAGCAATTTCTAAATACGAAGGCGCAATTGTGTTGGTTACTCACGATGAAGGAGCAGTTCTTGCGCTAAACCCAGAAAGAGTTCTTCTTATGCCAGACGGTGACGAAGACTTGTGGAGCGACGACTATCTTGATTTGGTAGCAGAAGAATAGGATTTTAGATTTCTATGAAAAAAACAGCTAATTTTGCAAATTGCGCGCTACACAACATTTTTCGCGTTCTTCGCGCGCCTTTAGCAATCTTGCTGTTAATAGCATTGTTTGAATGCACTGTTGGGAATATTCCATTTTGGAATAGTGTTACTGGCAGCACAGATAGCATGTTTGCTCACAATCTTACTGGCCCTGGAATTAAAAGACTTTCTTCTGGAGGACTTTTAATTACAGACCCTTCGGAATCTTATTTAGAAGTTAATTCCGACGGATCTTCGCCGTACATTCAGCTTAAGCCTTCACTAATTACGCCTAAAAAAATTGGCAAAAGTCCCGTTAAAACAGACGTGCATGTACGCATTGATGTTAATAAAATCGCGGGAAAGCCTTTAAGCACAAACCCTAGAACTATTAGTTTTGCTATGCTTCCTGTTCCAGATCAAGCAGTTGGAGTTAAAAGCACGCTTCGATTATGGATACAGCACCCTAAAGGAGACGTTGTAGACGTTGAGGACGCAAAAGCAAATGTTAGAGCACCTTTTAGTTGGAATTGGGGTCGCGTTCTTTTTCTTATAGTCGTTTCAATTTTGATTGCATTGTGGAATCCTTGGTCTAAATTGTGGAAAATAAAACTTAATACAAAAAGTTTTAATCAAAGACTTTTACTAGTTTTATCTTGGACTCCATTTATTGCTATAGCTGTTGTTGCAATTGTTTGGAATGTTTTTAACGCTATTCCAATGCATTTTGACGTTGCTGGAAACTACACGTACGATTTTGATCAATATGCGCACACAGCAGACGCTCTTATTAAAGGAAAAACATATCTTGATTTGCCTGTTCCTAAGCAAATGCAAAATCTTACTAATCCGTACGATCCAATTGCAAGAAACAAGCTTCTTTCTAATTTAGTGCACAATATTTATTGGGATCACGCATATTACAACGGCCATTGGTACTCGTATTTTGGCGTAATTCCAGCTGTTTTATTCTTTATGCCTTATAGACTTATATCGAGTTTGTGGATTAATGGCGGAAGTATGCTTCCAACAACAATCGCAACTCTTATATGCCTAGTGGGGTTCTTAATTTCTGGCTCTCTTCTAGTGATTAGACTTATTGAGCGAATAAATAAACGAGCGTCTCTTGCTTGCGTGTCTATTTGCTTAGCTTTGTTCTTTATTACATCTAACACCGTTTACTTATGGTTTAGAACATCATTCTATAGTGTTCCAATGGCAGCTTCGCTATTCTTTACATCTTTAGGATTATGGTTTTATCTTGGCGCCAATAAAAATATTGCAAAAGATTGCAAACAAAGCCAAGAATCAAACAAGTCTATTTATCAAATATCTGTTAAGCACATTGCATTAGGCTCTTTGTTTATATCTCTAAATTTAGGATGCAGACCAACATTTATAATCGCGTTTTTGCTTGCAATACCGCTTTTTTACAACAATATTTACTTCTATTTTAAGCATTTAATTTCTAGCAAGAAAATTATAAAAGAAGACTTAAAGCAAATAATAAAGCTAGTTTTAAGCGTGATTGTGCCGTTTGTAATAGTTGCAATACCAATAGGATTGTATAACGCTTTAAGATTTGGGTCGCCATTTAACTTTGGTAACGAATATCAAATTACTATTACAGACATGACTACAATGCGCCTTCCTGTGCAAAACATCATTCCTTCAATTTTAAGTTATTTAGCTTTGCCATTGCGCTTTACACCAGCTTTCCCTTGGATTTCGATTAATCCTATTGCTTTCAATAGATGGCAATACGCAGAGCCAATGATTGGCGGAATGTTTACCCTTGCTCCATTGGCATTTATTGGCGTTATTTGTTCTTTGTTAATGACTAAAAAAATGAGCAAATTTGCGTCAAGACTTACTATATGTGCTTTGATTCTTGCAATGATTGTTGTTGTTTTCAACAGCTTAAAAGCAGGAATTGGATGGCGTTATATTGCTGACTTTGGGTGGGCGTTCTCGCTAAGCGCAATAATCGGAATTACTGTTTTTCTAGAAAAATACGCAAACGTAGAAGATTGCACAACTTTGCGCACAAAAGTTATGTGTTACACAATACGAATTGTAGTTTTAGCAATGCTATTTTTCTCTATTGCAATCGCTTTCTTAGGTTGGTTTGTTCCAGGAAGAGAAGATTCAGTTTTGCGATTCAATCCGGGGCTTTGGCACTACGTTAGATGTTGGTTTACGCTAATCTAGTCTAAAGTTTAAGAACATGAGTCTTCTTAATTCATAAGTCTTCTAAATCTAGAGTCTTCAAAATTCTAGATTTTTCTACATCTCTTCTAACATTTTATGAACAGTATTCAGCAATAAAGTAACGCCATTTTCAAATTGATCTTCTTTAGGAAGTAAAGACAATGCTAAGTAGCCATTGGTTGGCATGTCAAAATAATATCCAGGCTGAGAAACCAGCTTGTAGTCTTTAATTAAGCGCAAAGCTAATAAATCATCATCTATACAAGAAGGAACGCGCAACAAAATATTCCATCCGCCTTCTGCACGCAATGCACTAACGCAACAATTTGGGTAGTTTGCAAGCATTTTTCTAAGCGTTTTAAGATTAGAGCGTACTCGACTTTGAACAATCGCAGTTTGCTCTTTAGCGCATTGCAATAATTCTGGAATTCTTTCTGATACAGTTGCGCCAATTGGAAGAAAATCATCCGCAATAACGTCAAGTCGTTTCATTGCTTCTTGCACATCTTGACTTGGCCCAGAAACTTCAATCCACCCAACTTTTGCGTGCGGAGCTGCAAGCATTTTTGAGAATCCATCTAAAGCAAAAACAAGTGTTGATTGCTCGCCTGCAAGTCTTGAATTTTTGGCAAATGGTTCTAAAGAGTAATCGTAGAAAACTTCATCTGCAATAATCGCAACATTATTTTTATTGCACAAACTCAACAATTGCGCTCTTTCTTCTGGCTTAACATAAGAGCCTGTTGGATTATTTGGGTTTATTAACACAAGAGCACGAATACGATTATTTGCGTTTTGCAAAAGTTCTTTAACTCTTGGAACATCAATAGTCCAAGAACCATCGTAAACAAGCGGATATGGTATAGATTTTACGCCTTGCAGTCTTGCAATAGATTCAATAAGAGGATACCCAGGAGTCGGAGCTAAAACTGAATCGCCACAATCGCACAGAAGCATCATAAGCCATGCGTATGCTTGAGAAGTAGACGATAATACGTATAGATTATTTGGATTAAGAGCTTTTGGCGAATTACTTTTTTGATCTACAATATTTTGACTTGCAATATTTTGATCTACGCGATTATCTCTAGCATTTATAAAATCAGTAAGAATGCGCCTAACTTCGATTGGCCCTCTAGGATCCGCTGTATATTTTGCGCTTAAACATTTTGGAGCAAGACCATGCACTGTTGGGTTTGAATCATTAAGTTTTGTGAGTTTAATACCTTTAGACATAGCAACGCGTTGAGCCAGAATAATTGGATTTGGCTCACTTACATCAACTCTAGAAGAAAATCGCACTCGACTACACTAGCGCATTGCATAACCAAATATAAAAAATGCGCTGAACGCAAAAGCATCCAGCGCAAATAAAGTAAATAAAACAAATAAAATATTAAAACTTTACTTGTTTCTTTGTTGCATTGCATAGTAAGCTGCACCAATAATGCCAGCTTCGTTATGCAAAGACGCAACAACAATAGGAGTCTTAATATCGATATGCGGCAAGAACTTCTCGCTCACACGGCTAACGCCACCGCCAACAACAAACAAGTCTGGATTAAAGTACTTTTCCATTAATCCGTAATACTTAGTTAAGCGCTTAGCCCACTTTTTATAGCCCATATCCAACTTTTCGCGAACAGAAGAAGCAGCATACTTTTCCGCATCTCCCTTTCCTTTTTCTAGCTGAATATGACCAAGCTCTGTGTTTGGAATAAGAACGCCATTGTAAATCAAAGCGGTTCCAATTCCAGTGCCTAATGTTGTTGCAATAACTAAGCCATCTTTATCTTTTGCTGCACCAAAGTGTTGCTCAGCAAGACCAGCAGCGTCGGCATCGTTAACAACCGTAACAGGACGACCGCAAGCTTCGCTAAACACTTCTGTAACATCCACACCAATCCAAGATTGATCAAGATTCGCCATAAACTCAAGCTTCTTTCCAGGCTTAATAGGAGCTGGAAAAGCAATACCAACAGGAACATCTGCAGGAACATCAAAATGCTCGAGCTGCTGACGAACAATATCTGCAACAGCTTGAGGTGTGGAAACCGCTGGAGTTAGAATCTTATAACGAGGTTCAGCAAACTCGCCTTTTTCCAAATTAACTGGTGCAGCCTTAATACCAGAGCCACCAATATCTACGCCAAATGCTTGTGCAGTGTCAATCATCGTTAACACTCCCCTCTGAATGTCGGACAATGGGATATCATGTTCATTCTACAATATTGCTAAAGCGACACGCTTATATATTGTCTATTTAATGATAACGATTGCATAAATGTTTTTCTCAAAATTAAAGCTTTAATATTAAAAATCATGCAAACAATTGCTAAGATTTTAACTCTAATTTATCGCAAATAATTTTGAAGTTCTTTATTTATTAAACCATTCGAAGCAATAACGTCGTTTTCGCGTCTCCAATGGATTGAGTCACCATTCCATTGTCGAACATGACCTTGAGCCTCTTTAACAACAACAGCACCAGCGGAAACGCCTGGAATATCCCACTCGTGAAGATGCGGCTCAAAATAAGCGTCGTAAGTACCATCAGCAACCTTGCATAAGTCAAGAGAAGCAGGACCAATGCGCTTAATATCTGCTGGGCATTCTTCCTCAAGCGAAGAAACAACATCCAATGCTCTTTTAGATTCGCCTGGAATATAAGACATTCCGTAGCAAACAACAGAACCGTGCAATGTTGATGTTGTAGAAGGCGTGATTTTCTCTCGCTTTTCTCCATTAGGAGTTTTGCGAATACGAATAGCACCCTGGCCTTTAGCTGCCAAATATGTAAGCCCTAAAGCTGGAGCGTGAACAACTCCAAGAACAGGTCTTGCGGAGCCTTGATCATTAAACTCAAAAAGCGAAACAGTTAAAGTCCACTCTGCCATATCTCGATTAAAGTTAATAGCACCGTCAATATTTCCAACGCACCAAAAACGATCACCAATATTGCAATTTTCTGGACGATTACGCCAAAATCCCTGGAATGTGTTTATGTACGTAAGACGATTTTCAATAAAGCGTACGAGCTTATCTCCAAAACCAGAATCTGCTTGATTCGGATCCCCCAGAACCATCATGCTTGCCATATCTCGAGGATTTAATTGGTCTTGATAAGCGTGCTTGCCAACATCTTCCAAAATCCTAGCAACTTCAAGAGCAACATCGCGTAAATTCATACTTGCCATACTTTACTCACCTCTTTAATTCCCCACATTTTAATTATTTATCTATTCCAAAAATCTGCAACTATCCATAAATCTGCAACTATTTTACTCAACTAATCAAATTAAACCAAACTTCCACACGCAATATTCAAATAAAATCAATAAACTTTCACATTTAATAGTTTTATAGAAAAGATTCACATGCAAAAACGCGTAGCGAAACAAAATCCTAAATTTCTTAAACCAGCCTTAGAATTAATTAATAAACCTAACACTCTCTTAAAAGATTATAACATGACTAAAGTACCATACTTAAAAACACAAAACTTAATTAACACTCTTTCAAATACTACTTCAAATACTCCTTCACTAAAAAAACCAGGGCTTCTTGTTTTAGATGTAGACGCCACTCTTATTGAAGAAGAAGTTATAGATTTATTAGGAGATATTGCTGGAGTTGGCTGCGATTTAGCATACATAACATCTAGAGCAATGCAAGGAAAAATGGACTTTAATACGTCGCTAAAGCTAAGAGTTTCTATGCTTAAGGGACTTGACTATTCTTGCGTTAAACAAGTTGCTCAGAATATTCATGTAACAAATGGAGCTAAAAAGCTTATTAGCTCATTGCACTCTTTTGGATGGAAAGTTGGAGCTGTTAGCGGCGGATTCAAGCAAGTTTTAGACGATTTTTTGCCAAAACTAAACATAGACTTTTGGGTTGCAAACAATCTAGAAGTCGTAGATTCTAAACTAAGTGGAAAAGTTATTGATCCAATAGTAAATCGTCAATATAAAGCAAAAGCATTGACTAATTGGGCACGCAAGAACAATATTGATATTGCTCAAAGCGTTGCTATTGGAGATGGCGCTAACGATATAGACATGATTAAAACAGCAGGATTAGGCGTAGCATTTTGCGCAAAACAGTTATTAAAAAGTCAAGCTAAAGCAAGCATAGATACACGAGACCTAAGCCTAGTTTTAGATTTACTAAACTAACGTTTACTCACTAACTTTTAATCCAAGTAGGATTCACTACTTAAGTGCGCTCCTCTTGCCCAATCTGCAGCATTCATAGCTTTTTTACCTTGCGATTTAACTTCTAAAAGCTCAATAGCTCCACTTGCACATCCAACCCAAACATTGTGCTTTTTTGCAAGAATCTGCCCATGTTTAAGCTCATTTAGACTATGTAATTCAATATCTTCATCTTTTGCTAATGCGCAAGCAAGAACGTGCAAAGTGATTGTTTGCAAATCACTAGAATCAACATGCAGATTGCACCAAGCTCCAGGATTTGGCGTGCAAGCGCGAATCTGCCTATCGATTGCAAATGATGGAATATCAAAACGAATATGAGCATCTTCAACAGTGATTTTTTGAGCAATTTGGCAAGGCGTAGAGTCTTGCTCAACAGGAACAATTTGACCAGATTCCAAGCCAACAAGAGCAGAGCAAAGAAGATTTGCGCCATCATTGCTTAGTCTAGTAAGCAAATCGCCAGCTGTTTCGTGTGGTCCAATCTTTGTAGTCATTTGTGCAAGAATCGGACCTTCATCCATTCCGCGCGTAATCTTAAAAACTGTTGCACCTGTAATATCGTCTCCAGCCCATATTGCGCGCTGAACAGGAGCAGCACCTCGCCACTGCGGAAGAAGCGAAAAATGCAAGTTGTACCATCCTAAAGGAAGAGCATCTAAAACAGACTGCCTAAGAATCTTTCCATATGCAACAACGGCCGCAATCCTTGCGCCAGTAGCTTTTAGAGCACTCACGCACTCTTGCTCATTGCTAGGATTAACCTCTAGAACAGGAATTCCAAGCTCAATCGCAGCTTTTTTAACAGCACTAGGAACAAGCTTTCTACCTCTGCCAGTCGGAGCGTCTGGACGAGTAAGAACAGCTCGAACATCAAAATGCTCTTTGTCTTGAGCGAGCGCGCGCAAAGGAGCAACAGAAACATCTGGAGTTCCAGCAAATAAAATAGGCAATACCATAAGTCAACTCCTTAAAATACTAAGAATCATTAAAATCCTAAATCCTAGCAAAATGCATCTTTTAGCTTGCTAAAGAATCCCTTTTTATTGCCCACTGGCTCCGCAATAGCATGTTGCTTTACTTCGCTAACTTTTTCATCGTGCAAGTTTGCAAACTTTTCAATCAAACTACGCTCTTCTTCGCTAAGCTTTGTTGGAATATTAACAAGAATGTGAACAATAAGATTTCCTCTATCTTTACTTCCAAAAACAGTAACACCCAAATCGTAAAGAGGAATCGTGTCTTCGTTTTGCGTTCCAGCAGGAATTTCAACACTCTTTTTGCCATCAAAAGTATCAATATCTACTTTGTGACCAAGCACAGCCCAGCTCATTGGAACGTCAATCCAGCAATGTAAATCGTTTAAGTCTCTAGTAAATTGCTCGTCTTTGCGAATACGAACGTCAACATACAAATCGCCAGCTGGACCGCCACATTCGCCTATTGCTCCTTGAGACGCAAGTCGCAAGCGAGAATTGTCTTTAATTCCAGCAGGAATCGTGATTCCAACTTCTCGAGAAGTGCGAACGCGACCATGCCCGTGGCAATTTGGGCAAACATTTTTAATAATCGTTCCGTGGCCTTCACATGCACGGCACGGCTCCGAAGACATCATTTGACCAAACATTGTGCGAGTAACTCGTTGCACAAAACCAGCACCCTTGCACTCTGAGCAAGTTACAGGGTCTGTTTTATCTGCCGAACCTTTTCCAGCGCAATCTTGGCAAAGACCGAAAGTAACAACATGAACCTTAGCGTTTCCGCCAAAAACAACAGTTTTAAGGTCAACCTTAACTTCTGTTAGCGAATCTTCACCGCGATTAACGCGCGGAATAGGAGATCCAGCATTAGCACCAAAAGACCCAGAGAAGAACTGGTTTAGAATATCTCCCATATCCATATTCATATTGGCGTACGCGCCAGCGCCAGCACCAGCACCCGATGCCGATAGATTATTTGGATCTACGCCCATATCTACCATTTTGCGTTTTTCTGGATTAGACAAAACGTCGTATGCAGCGTTAACTTCCTTGAACTTGTCTTCAAACTCAGGACCTGCAATATCTGGATGATACTTTCGACTTAACTTTCTATAAGCTTTGCGAATCTCATCGTCGCTAGCGTTAGAATCAACACCTAAAATCTTGTAATAGTCAGTCACTTAACTCCCCTTTTATGTTCTAAAATTATTTTTGCATAAGGCACAGCCAGCTAGTTTTTATGAATTTGCTTTTATGAATTTTCAGATATAAACGTATTAAGATATTTTGCTACAGCTTTAACAGCCGTCATTGTTGCAGCATAATCCATGTGCGTAGGTCCGATTGAGCCAATAAACGCCGAATCGGAATCTGAATTGTATCCGTAAGCGCTTGTTACAACAGAAGCATTTAAAAGACCAGGCGTGTGAGTTTCCGAGCCTATTGCAACGCTAACGCCACTTGCGCAATCGTTTGCCTCCTCACTTAGCGAAGTCATTAAACGCATAATAACAGCTTGCTCTTCTAAAGCGTCAAAAAGAGACGCAAAATCGCCAATATTTTGTCTATGCGCAAGTTGAGAAGCTCCAGCCATATACAAATCGTGAGAATGCTCGCCATTATGCATATCTTCTAACGCGTTAGCAAGTTGACTAATAACTTGCAAAGCAGACGCTAAATCCTTACGATTTGCAAGCAAATAAACGCGCTTAGAAGCATCTAAAAGAGAGGCTCCAACGCAGCTCTCATTAACCATATTAACTAAATGCAATAAGTCGTCTGGATTTATGTTAGAGGCTTGAATCATGTGTTGCGCAACTCCTCCAGCGTCTGTAATAACAACAACTAGAAGAGTTGAAGACGATACTTGAACAATCTCAATTCTTTTTACTTTTGACTTCGACAATGCAGGAGACGCAACGAGTGCGACTTGACCAGTTATGCTTGCAAGAAGTCGCGCTGAGCGTTGTAGAGTGTCTTGTAAACTAACAGATCCACTTAAAAACGTGCGAATCCCTCGTCTTTGCGCATTAGAAAGCGGGATTAACGCAGCTAAGCCATCAACAAAAATACCTGTAGCCTTTTTCTGTAGGAATTCTTCCAGCAGAAGTATGTGGCTGAATCAAGTAGCCTTCTTCTTCTAGAAGAGACATATCGTTGCGAATCGTTGCAGAACTAACGCCTAATTTGTGATTTTTAGCTAAAGATGCAGACCCAACAGGCTCATGCGAACGAATATAATCTTCAACAACCGCACGCAATATCATCATGCGTCGTGATTGCATTGATTCTCCTTTATTAAAACGTCAAACTCGATTAAATAGCGCTAATAATTTTTATAAATAGCACTAATCGTTTATTAATTCACTGCTAACTATTATATATGCCAAAATAATATGTGATAACAATATGTGATTAAGTATTATTAAGTATTTTTTAGTAAGTCACTTTTACAGAACAACAACTAACTATAAATATAAACTTTTGTTAACTTTTGACACACTTTGTTAAAAATTCGTCTGATATAAAAGATAGGATTAAAGGGCAATGTGAGGGTAATGGCCAGCGCAAGCTGTGCGCAAAAACCCGAATTATTGGAAGGAAAGTAGATCACATGACCGATTTCAACTGGTCTGCATTAGACGAGCGCGCCGTAAAGATGGCGAAGGTTCTCTCGGCTGATGCTGTTGAGCGAGCAGGACACGGACATCCTGGCTCCCCTGKCGGTCACGCTTCGCTTACGCAATACGTGCAATTGTTCTTCTCTGGTTACGGCTTAACTCTTGACGATCTTAAGTATTTCCGTGGCGGTGCAGACACGCGTACTCCTGGTCACCCAGAATATGGCTTAACTCCAGGCATTGAAATGACTACTGGCCCACTCGGTCAGGGTCTTGCTTCTGCTGTTGGTTTCGCTTATGGCCAGCGCTTTGAGCGCGGTCTTCTTGACCCAGAAGCTCCAGCTGGAACTTCCCCATTCGATCACAAGGTTTGGGTTATTTGCGGTGAAGGCGACGTTGAGGAAGGCGTTTCTTCTGAAGCTGCTTCCTTGGCTGGAAACCAAAAGCTTGGCAATTTGACTGTAATCTTCGATGCAAACCACATTCAGATTGAAGGCGATACTAAGCTCACCTTCTCTGAAGATATTCTTGCTCGTTACCGTGCATACGGTTGGTACACCGACGAAGTTAGCTTCATTCAGCCAGACGGTTCCTACAAGGAAGACGTTCAGGCTTTGGCTGCAGCTATCGAAAAGGCTCAGGAAGTTACCGATAAGCCTCACTTCATTAAGGTTAATACTTTGATTGCTTGGCCAACCCCAGGTAAGACCGACAACGAAGCTTCTCACGGCTCTAAGCTTGGTGAAGAAGCTGTTAAGGGCTTGAAGGAGCTTTGCGGTTTCGATCCAGAAGTTTCGTTCCCAATCGACGAGGAAGCTTTGGCTCATGCCCGTAAGGTTGCCGAGCGCGGTTTGGCTGCTCACAAGGCTTGGGATGAAGCTCTTGCAAAGTGGGCTTCTGCCAACCCAGATAAGGCTGCTCTTTACGATCGTCTTAAGGCTGGCAAGCTTCCAGAAGGCTTCGACAAGGCTATTGACGACTTGGTTGCTGGCTTCGAAGTCGGTTCTAAGGTTGCTACACGTAAGGCTTCTGGCGCAGTTCTTAACGCAATTGCTGCTGTTATGCCAGAACTTTGGGGCGGTTCCGCTGATTTGGGTGGATCCAACAACACCAACATTAAGGGTGCTGACTCCTTCGGCCCATCCGAGGATGCAACTCGCACTTGGCCAAACGTTTCCGAGTACGGCCGTCAGCTTCACTTCGGTGTGCGTGAGTTTGCAATGGGTGCTATTACCAACGGTATTTTGCTTGGTTCTAACACTCGCCCATTCAACGGCACATTCTTCCAGTTCTCTGACTACGAGCGCCCAGCAGTTCGCTTGGCTGCTTTGATGGAGATTCCAAACCTCTACGTTTGGACTCACGATTCCGTAGCTTTGGGTGAAGATGGTCCAACCCACCAGCCAATCGAACACTTGGCTGCTTTCCGTGCTATTCCTCAGCTTGAGGTTGTGCGCCCTGCAGATGAGTATGAGACTGCTGAAGCTTACCGCTACTTCTTCGAGAAGAAGAACAGCTATCCAACCGCTATGATTTTGACTCGCCAAGGCGTTCCAACTCTCGCAGAAACTGCCAAGAAGGCTCGCGAAGGCGTAAAGCACGGCGCTTACGTTTTGGTTGATTGCGAAGGCACTCCAGACGTAATCATCATGGCTACTGGCTCCGAAGTTCAGTGGGCTGTTGCTGGTGCCAAGACTTTGGCAGCTGAAGGCATTAAGGCTCGCGTTCTTTCTATGCCATCTCTCGAATGGTTCGAAGAGCAAGACGAAGAGTACAAGGAAGCAATCCTTCCAAAGTCTGTTAAGGCTCGCGTTTCCATCGAAGCTGGCTTGGCATTGCCTTGGTACAAGTATCTTGGCGATTGCGGCAAGGCTGTTTCTATCGAACAGTACGGCTTGCAGGGTGACGGCGGTCAGAACATGATCGACTTGGGCATTACTGCTGAGCACGTAGTAGAAGCTGCTAAGGCTTCTATCGAAGAAGCACGCGCTTAAGATAGCAAGTAATCAAAATAAAACTTGATGTGTCAAAATAAAATTGATTCATCACAAAAACTCGAAGTGCTAATTTAGCAACTTCACTGGAAACAGCAAAGGCGTGTTGATGTTAAGCTACAAATTGTTTAACATCAACCGCTGTTTC